>Ga0100403_1000345_pt1 | contig 44470 bp, 64 predicted proteins | sample CryGeymet201501t_FD_83663 | JGI IMG/M metagenome (GOLD analysis project Ga0100403, IMG submission 83663) | Groundwater microbial communities from Crystal Geyser aquifers in Utah, USA - Crystal Geyser metaG 2015-01t | ecosystem: Environmental > Aquatic > Deep subsurface > Groundwater | place...
ATAATACAATAAGATATATAATAAGATTTATTACAAGATAATTATTATTAATTAACAAGTTAATTAATAATAATACAAGGAGATTTTTTTAACTCTTGACAAACAAACTAAAACATGATATACTCTGATTATGATAAATAAAAAGGAAATAATACAACTTAAAACAAACTTTACTAAAATTCCTAATAAACTAATACAAGATAAAAGTATTTCTCCGAACGCTATAATAGTTTATATTTATTTAGCTTCACAAAACGAAAGTTGGGACACCTCACTAGAAGATATAGCTAATCATACAAGTATAAGCTATCGAACTACTCAAAGAGCTGTTAAAGTTTTGAAAGCAAAAGGTTGGTTAAATACAGAACGTATACCTTATCAATCAAAACTACTTTATGAATTAAAAAGTAATCCTGTATGATACCTACATCTAAAACAAAAAATCAAAAAATTACTCTTAAAGCATTAGGATTATATTATTTCTTAAAAGAAAATCCAAACTCTTATAGGAAAGAAATTATGGCTAATGTAAAAGATAAAGAACAAGCTATAAAAATAGGGTTAGAAGAGTTATTAGATAATAATCTTATTACTTGTAAAAATTATAAATACAAAATAATTAATATTAATTCCCCTTCTAAAAGGGAGGGTGGAGATGAAAAAGTTAATAGCGATGTGGAAAGCATTGAGAGTCCTTCCGCGAAAATTGTGGAAAAACCTGTGGAAAAAGATAAAGAGTTAGCTCATCAAATTAAAGAAATTTATATATTATATACTAAAAGAAATCCTTTACTTAGTTGGAATGGAAGTGGGTTTTTTGCTTCTAGGAATACTATTAAAAATCAGATAGAAGTTTATGGGTTTGATGAAACTAAAAGAGTCACTGAGTGGATTTTAGATAATCAAAACAAAGAGTTTATACCTAAAATAAATATCCCTTATGATTTAAATCAGAAGTGGAATAGTGTTCAAGACGCAATGAAAAGAAATGATGTTCCTTTGAGTCCTGTTATAGACTTAGAGTGTAAAGCTGGTAATGAAGAGTTAAATAATTATTTAATTCATCTAGAAAAAATAGTTTTATATGATGATTTAGAAGCAATGCCTGAATATCAAAATGCTAGTGGTGAGGGTCAATTAAACCAAGAAACTTTAAGAACATCTTTTAGGGATTATTTACACGTAGAAGAGTATACTAAAATAAGAAAACAGTATTTAGAAAAAGAAGGTATAAAAGAAACTACTTTGGAAAGAGATAATAAAATAAAAGAAATATTAAGTCGTGTAAAACAAAATCTTATAACAGAAGACCAAGCTACTTATGTTTTCAATCAATTGAAAAATAAGGGGTTGTGAGATTTTAAAAAATGTGGTATAATACAATTACAAAAAAATAATACAAATAAATAAATAAATGGTTCAAGATTTAGATGTAGAAAGTAAATTGCTTGTTTTACTTCTATCAGAAAATGTTGACTACGAATATTATATAGATGAACTTCAAGAAGGATTTTTTGAGAAAGAGGAAAGTAAGATAGTTTACGCTATCGTCAAACAATACAATCAATTAGGTAAGAAGATAACTTTTTCATCTCTCTTAATGGAAATACCAGAGAGTAATAAGAGTTATTATAGGGATTTATTATCAAATAATACAGATTTATTAGTGAATATTAGTGAAGTTTTTAAGGTTTGTATAGATAAAATTAAAACAAAATACAATAGAAAAGCTATTGTTAATATAGTAAAACAGAACCTAGAAAATCCTAAAATTGATATAGATACTGCTAAGGAAAATATTGTTAATTCAATAGATGATTTAGCTTATACTGATATAACATCTACACAAGTTAAGGATGTTATATTTTCTTATTTAAGTGATTTAAATGATGTAAAGAGTGGAAAAACAAAGGAAGATAAAATATATACTGGATTTAATAATTTAGATAGTATTACAAATGGAAATAAAGCTGGTGAATTGATAGTTATAGGTGCTCAAAATGCTCACGGTAAAACATCTTTATTACTTTCTATGATGTATAATTTAATAATGGAAGCAGATGAAGAAGATAATCCTAATCTTCTTTTTTTTAGCTTAGAAATGACAGAACACGAAATATTAAATAGACTTACTTCTATGATAAGTGGAGTTCCTGCTAGTAGATTTGATGATAAACAAGATTTTACAGAGAAAGAGAGAGAAAGAATTGGTCAAGCTGTATCTAAATTATCTAACTCTAACCTTACAATTATAGATGATAGTTCATTGAATATAATTCAGATGATAGCTAAAACAAAGAAGTTAGAAAGAAAGGTCGGGCACATAGACGCTGTGTATATAGATTATTTTGGGTTAATAAAAGGGTATGGTCAATCACAGACAGATTTAGAAAAAAATGTTGCTGATGGTTGTAAGCGTATGGCTAAAAAGATAAAAGCTCCTGTATATTTGTTAGCTCAATTTAATAAAGAGGGATTTGAGGGTAAACCTAATAAGAAAAGTTTTAAAGGTAGTGGTGCTTTAACTGATAATGCTGATTTAGCTTTGGGTTTATACAGACCTTCTTATGATGTAAAGACGGGTAACCGATTATCAGATGATAAGTTAAGACATGCTGAATTATATGTAATAAAAAATAGGAGAGGTAAGATTGATACATTGTTTTTAAACTTTAATTTAGAGTTGATGAGATTTGAAAATATACCACAGCAACCGCAAGTTATAGAAGAGTTTACTTTAAATTAAAAAATTTGCTTTTATTTAAAAAATGTGATATAATAGAGTAAAAGAATAATACAAAATAGTAGATAAAAGGTTAGAATATTAATAATTAAATATAAAGAGGAATATAAATAAGTAATAATAAAATGATTATAAATAAGAAATTTAAAAAAGATATAGACATTATGTTTTTAGGCGATATACATTGAGGAGCTAAAAATTGTGATGTTAATCTTGTTAAAGAAAATATTAAACACTGTGTAGACAATGGAATATATGTGATTACAGTTGGAGATTTATGGGAGTCAGCCACACGATATTCTGTTGGCTCAGGTGTTTATGAACAAAAAAATCCACAACAACAATTCGATGAAATATATACACTACTTCTTCCGCTAAAAGAAAAAGGGTTATTATTAAATATTATGACTGGTAATTAACTGTGGTTACCTTTCTCCGTGAGGAGTCAAAATAAACTTCTTAAATTGCTGGAATCTCCTATTAAACATATAAGCTAAAACGGAATACCTTAAATGGTATAAACGCACAATGCTTGAAAATTATATGGTAAGGATAATCAGCAGCCAAGCCCGAAAGGGAAGGTTCAGAGACTAAAGAGGAAGCACTTGTAAAAATTTCGTGATTATGCTAATATATTATTATAATTAAATAAATAATATATGACACAAAAAGAAAGAAATATATGGCAAAAAGAATATCGTAAGAAGAATCATAATAAGTGTACTTATAAATATGAAAAAACTAAAAAAGGATTCTTAGTTAGAAAATATAGAAATATGTTAAGTAGAATAACTGGTGTACAAAAACAAAAATACCATTTATATAAAAACTTAACAATTCTAGATAAAGAAATATTTTATAAGTGGAGTTTAGAAAATAAAGATTTTATTAAATTATATAAAAATTGGGAACAAAATAATTATAATAGAAAACTTTGTCCTTCAATAAATAGAATTGATTCTAATAATGGTTATCAATTAGATAATATGGAATGGATAACACATAGCGAAAATTCTAGATTAGGTGCATTATCACAAAAACGCAAGATGAAGATATAGTCCGAACTATTAGGAAACTAATAGAGGTAGATGGTAAAAATCTACGATAACAAAATTACACGAACAACGTATAATAAAAGAGACAGGGATTGATATCAGTAAAACCTTAGCAGATAGGTTAGAAGTGGAGTATGGTGGTGATAGTTGTTGGTTTGATATTAAATGTGGAAAAGTAAAATACTTATTCTATGTTACACATGGGTATGGTAGTTCCTCTACGATTACTGGTAAATTAAATAGAATATGGAAAGTTGCTGAAACATTTGAATGTGATTTACTTGCTATGGGACACGTTCACGAACTTGCTGATTTTCATAAAATCAAAGAAACCGTGCGATATGGTCAAGAAATTAAAAAGGAAACTATGCTTCTAATTACTGGACATTATTTACGTTATGATGATATGTCTTATGCTAGAACAGCATCTATGACAATTGGAAAAATAGGAAGCCCTATTATTCATCTAAACGATAATAAAAAGAAAATAATAAGAATTAAATAATAATACAATGACCAAACAAGATTTTTTAGAAGCCTTTGCTAAAGAAATAGACTTTATGTATAATACTACATATTTAAAAAATAAAGATTATACAGGTGATGGCGATGCTTTTAAAAATTTTCTATGTATAGAACAATTAACTGATAAAAAAATAACAGCAGAGGAAGGTATTTTAGTAAGAATAACTGATAAAATAAATAGAATAGCTAATCTAATCTATAAAAAAAACTCAGTTAAAGATGAAAAAATACAAGATACTCTACTAGATTTAGCAGTTTATTCTATAATATTAAAGATATATTTAAACAATAAATAAATATGACATTAAAAGAAAAAATAAAAAAATTAGAAAAATATTGTAAATACAATAGAAAGGAAGGTTTTTATTTTTATATGACTAAATATTTAAACACAGTTAAAACTGAACTTCCTCATATTCTAAATCAATATAAACAATATCAAAAATATATCAAAAATATAAAAGATAAAAAGAAATTAGAATCAATAGAAATAATTTTAAATAACATATATTTTTACGATGATATAAAAAAAATAGAAGATACTAAAATAAATGGAAGTATAGGTAAATTATTTTATAGAGTTGGTGAAAATGAATATGAAGAATTAACAGTAAAACATTTAGAAAATAAATCTTTATCAGAAATGGATTGTGAATTAGATGGTAAAGATGGTATTTTTAAAAGCTATAAAGGAGGTGTATTTGAATATAAAGATACTTTATGGGATAAGATTAAAATTGTTGCTGTTTTTATGTGTGTGTGTTTTTTAATTTCCTTTTTATGTTTTTCAATAGTTAATTTAATAATTAAATAATAAATAATAAATAAAACAATATGAAAAAATTTAATTCAAACGAACAAGTTAACAACGAAGATAATAATAAAATAGTTACTGCTTTTAACACAGTAGCTAGTATTTGTGCTGTATATAAAGGTTCTTTACAAGACCACCAAATTATACAAACATCTTTAGAGTTAATTAAAACTAGATTAAACTTGACAAATAAAGAAATAACTGATAATATAAAAGCACAAATTAAGGAGGAAGAAACTAAGTAATTATTTAATCAAAAGTCTATGGAAAAAAATTTAATACAAAAAATATATGAGATACAAGGAGAATTAAAAGCCCCTAAATCTCAAAGAAATAACTTTGGAAACTACAACTATAGAAGTTGTGAAGATATATTAGAAGCTGTAAAGTCATTATTAGTTAAAGCTGGTTTATTATTAACTATAACTGATGAAGTTATATTAGTAGAAAACAGATTTTATGTAAGAGCAACAGCTGTAATAACAGACGGAGAAAAAGAAATAAAAACTACTGCTTATGCTAGAGAAAGTTTAGAAAAGAAGGGTATGGATAGCAGTCAAATAACAGGTGCTACATCTAGTTATGCTAGAAAATATGCTTTAAATGGATTATTCTTAATAGATGATACAAAAGACGCTGATACTATGGACAATACTGAGAGTAAACCTAAAACAAATACTAGTGTAAGTCCAGAAAGTATTACAAAAGAAATATATGAAAAACAATCTTCTACTAAACAGGAACAAATCAGGGCTTACTTTGCTAAGAAAAATGGATTAGCAATATTAACAAAAGATGCATTTTATCAATTAAGAGGTTGGTAATATGAAAATATATACTTTTCCACAACAAACAGACGAATGGTTTGAAATAAAAAAAGGCAAAATGTCTGGGTCAGAAGCTCAAGCCATAGGTAATAATGGTAAGGGTTTAGAAACTTATATATATAAAGTAGTTGCTAGTTTATATGGGAAAGAAGAAAGTTATACTAATCCTGATATGGAAAGAGGTAATGAATTAGAAGATGAAGCTAGAATATTATACTCTTTAGAAACAAGTCAAGAGATACAACAAGTAGGGTTTATAGAATTAGATGAATATACTGGTTGTTCTCCTGATGGGTTAGTAGATAAAGATGGTGGTATAGAAATAAAGTGCCCGAATAATGTAAATTATTTAAAGTTACTTATAAATAAAGAAGAAGCAATAGATACTGCTTATATGTGGCAGATACAAATGAACTTACTTATAACAAGTAGAAAATGGTGGGATTTTGTAGCTTATAATCCTAATTTTGAATCATCTATAATTATAATAAGAATATTTCCTGATGAAGAAAAGTTTAAGAAATTAGAAGAAGGATTTGAGAAAGGTAAAGCCCTTATTAAAGAAATGATAAATAAATTAAAATAATATGAAAATAACAAAACAACAAGTATTAGACAATCTTGAAGAGGTAAAAAAATACCTTCAAGAATCTGAAGAAGAAAAATGTATTACTATTAAAAATTGTGATGGTAGTATGTTTTTTCAAAGTAGTAAAAAAAATATTAAGGAGGCAGTAGAAGAAGCTAAACACTATGGAGCAGACCTTAGTGGGGTTAACCTTAGTGGGGCAGACCTTAGGGGAACTAACTTTCGTGGAGCTGACCTTACTGGAGTTGACCTTAGCGGAGTTAACCTTACTGGAGTTGACCTTAGTGGAGCTGACCTTACTGGAGCTGACCTTACTGGAGCTGACCTTACTGGAGCTGACCTTAGTGGAGCTGACCTTACTGGAGCTGACCTTACTGGAGCTGACCTTACTGGAGCTGACCTTACTATGGTGAATCTTAATAGAGCTAATCTTTGTAGAGCTAATCTTTGTAGAGCTAATCTTCGTAGAGCTAGTCTTTATAGAGCTAATCTTTATAATGCTAATCTTTATGGAGCCGATATTTATGGAGCTAATTTTAATGGAGCTGAATTAGGAAATTGTAAATTTTATGGTGAGGGTGGGCATATAGAAATTAGAGAATCAGATTTAGAAGGATTTTTAGGTGCTTTAGGTTTTGATTTAATTAAAGAATAAATAATATGGATATAGAAATTAAAGAACAATTAGATGAAATAGCAACTAATACATATAATAATTCTAAATGATTGTTAGAGATTATGGATTTATGTAATGAACAAACAGTCTGATTAGAAGAATTAGAAGAGAAATTAAATAGTTTAATACTTAATAAATAATAAATATATGGAACAAGAAAAACAAAAGAGTTTTGGTTTATGGACTAAAACATCTGCTAGTGGTAAAACTTATTTAAGTGGTCAATTTACAATAGGAGAAGATACTTATTATATAAGTATGTTTAAAAATGTTTATAAGAAAGAAGCAAAGCACCCAGATTTTAACTTCTTAATAAATAAAAAAGTAGAGAGTTATACTCCTAAACCTACTCCTAAAGAAGAAAATATAAGTATAGACGATGTGCTTTTAGATGATATTAATTTAGAAACAAGTCCATTTTAATATAATTATTAGAAACTAGACGTTAGTTTACATTCATTTTAATATAATTATATGTTAGACAATCTGTGGTGGTGAATTATAGTTGCTTATATTCTATCCTTTTGGATAACTACACTAAGATAAGTAGAAAAGAACCTATTGACAGGTTCTTTTTTATATGGTATAATGGTTATATATATTTAAAAAGGTAATAAAAAAGGTATTATATAAATATATAATTAAGTAAGAATATCTAATAGGTATAGGGAATAATACAAAACCTATACCTACTGATAATCATATAGGAGATTAGTGTAATGTTAGCACAAAGAGCTTCAACCTCTTCAGTGTGGGTTAGAATCCTACATCTCCTGCCGTATAAATAATACAACTAATAACAAGATTAGAGTTCGTCTTTGTTATTAGTGATAAAAGTATAGCACAAACAAATAATATGTCAATAGAAGAAAAAATAAAAAAATTAAAATTAAAATGGGAAAATGTTGGCTATTATAAAGATGACGAGCTAGAAATTATTATTTGTTATAATAAAAATAAAAAATAAGGAGGAAGAAATGAAAAAGAATTGTATTTGGTGTGGTAAATTACTACATCTGAGATTAAAGGATTCTCTTGCAATTTGCTGGAAATGTAGGAGAAAACACAAGAGGCAGAAAAGAAGCCGAAGGGGGTGTTAAATGCCTATTCACAATTCAAGACATCATCGCAAACCCAGAAGCCTTGGTGGACAAACTATACCAGAAAATATTTCTAGTGTAGACATTAAAAAACACCAAGCGTGGCATACTCTATTCAATAATATGGAAGCACCATTGATTTGTAAAATGTTGAATAGAATATGGATTGACCCGTCTTACACTTTCATCTGTGTAAGGAAAGATGAATATGAAGATGGAGAGTCTATTTCTGATTTAGAGATGAAGTATTACTTCAATCTCTACAAAAAGAGGAGGTGATTCAAATCTATACGCCCAGTATAACAGCTGGGCGTTTAATTAAATAATTTAAATGTATGGAACCTATATTTACAAAACAAGACTTTATAGACGCAATGAATTATATTATAAATAAACAGGAAAAAGCTAATAAATTAAGTATAGCTATACAAGAATATTCTAATGATAAAGATTTCTCTGGATTCTTTGATAGTAGTAATGAAGTACATAATATTTTAAAAAATATTTATAATGATGTAGATGATTGAATTGGATATTGGCTTTATGAATTAGATTGTGGTAGATTAGCTAAAAGAAATAGTATTAAAATTGGTAAGAAAAATATACCTATAAAAACATTAGATGATTTATATAATTTACTAATTAAAGCTAATGAAGATAGAAATTAAAATACCAGTTTATCTTTGAATAAAATATAAAACAAAACCTAGTAAGAGAGAATATCTTAATATGAATGGGTATCGTAACTGACATTTCTATTTATCCAATCAATTAAAGAAAGATTTTAAAGCTATTGTTAGTCCTTTATTAGACTTTAAAGCTGATTATATAAACACAATGGAGTATCAATTATATTGGAAAGATAAAAGGAAAAGAGATAAAATGAACTACTATGCTGTTATAGATAAATATTTTATGGATTCTTTAGTAGAAAATGGTTGCTTGTCTGATGATAATGATAATTTTGTAGGTGATGTTTTATGCAAGAAACCTATACTAGATGAGAGTTTAAATGATTCTTATTGTTTAGTAACTATAAATTATGAAAGTAAAAACTTATAAAGACTTAGAAAATGGGATAAGTGAAACCCCAAGAAATAAGTTATCAACAAAACAAAAGCAAGTAATGGCTGTTATAATAAATTACTATGCTAGATTCCATAGATATCCTAGTATAAATAAAATAACTTATATATTATCTAGTATAGGTAGAACAAGTATATCTTCTATAGCTATATATGAAAGGATATTATGGTTAGTTAATAAAGGATATTTAATAAAGAATGAAGATAATAGATTCCAACCTACACAGAAAGCGTTGGATATAATATATAAAAAAGTAATAAGTAAATATACTAAGAGAATAAAAAAGACGGGCTAATAGCTCGTCCTTTTTACATTGTCTATGAAAAATAGCAATACAATATTATTATATAATAACTTAAAGCATTAGTCAATACTATTTTTTAGGAATACTACCAGTACTTGTAACTCCTAACTGTTCTCTTTGTGCTTCTGGAATATAATTCTTTTCAAAAGAACTAATTAATCCTTGTCTTTTTAATAAATCATTTACCTGTTTAATAGCATCATCATCTGCATATTTAGTTAAATCATCTATTGTTAAGTCTGTCGTATTAATAGTAGAAACAATTTCTCTAAATGCAGATATCATTTTTTGTGTTGCTGTATCTTCTTGATTCCACATATTCATTACACCTAAAGTTGTAGATAAAGTTCTCATACCTAATGTATCTACCCAATACTTTTTCATAGGGTCTATTGTATAAAAATGTTGTCCATCACCATATTCTATATCTTTAAAACCTAAAAACTTTTTAAGAGGTTCAGGTGCATTCTTATATTTCTTACCATATATATCAGATGATATAGGCATTTTTTTATATAAATTATAGTCAGTGAATTTCTCTATTGGTATTTTAATAAGAGGTGTTAAACTGCCCATTATAGCAGACATAGGTTTTTGAAATGCAGCTAAAGCTTCTTCCATAGGAGTACCAAATCCACTAATTATTTTATTCCCAAGTTTAGCTAATATTTGATTCTGGTTATAATCACCCATATTATCTCTATCTTCTTGAGTAATATCTCCTTGCATACTTCTTGCTGTTTTCATAATACCAGCATACTTACCAGTTTGACTAATCATTTGTTCTATTTGTAATGGTATATTATTCCTTGAAAAATTATAAAATGGTATAACTCTTTTTAAAACATTAGTTTCAAAGTCTGATAATCCCCAAGGATTATAATTAAATTGATATTTATAAACTCTTTTAGCAGCTTCATCTATACCCATTCCTTTTTGTAATCCATCTACAAATAATGGTATTCTAATTCTAGTTTCTACAGCTTCCATAGCAACCCTAGGAGCGTCTAATATTTTAGACATAGCACTAGCATATTCATCTGGATTAACAGACTTTAATACGTCCATCATACCAGCAGAACCACCTAAGAAATTCCAATCTGAAGCAGCTTCTCTAATAGCTTTATAAGTCATTTCTGTTCCATCTTTTAATTTAAAAATACCATCTTTTCCCATAGCTATATCGTTTCCTATTTTATATAATTTAGGATTTTTTAATCCAGCTATATAATTATTAAATACACCAGAAGTAAAGTTCCTTGTATGGAAAGCTGGGAACCAACCCGTTACTGACCTCTTAAAAGTATTATTTACTTTATCATAATATTGTAAAAAAGGTAAAGTATCTTTTTTAGTACCACTCATAAATCTTAATACTTTTTTATAATCACTAGCAACTTCTATAGGTATTAATTGGTCTTTAAAACCTTTCATACCTACTGGTACATACTTTGCTTTAGTAATTGGGTCTATATAACCTTCTCCTATCTTTACTAAACCATCTGTTTTTTTACCAACTTCTTTTAATAAATTAGTAGTATAATCAAACTTATTTAATTCAGTTATAGAACCAACACCAGAATTAATAATACTTCTAAAATAATTATCATCAAACATTTTAATACCAAACTTATTCATAGTGTGTTCATTTACTTCTTCAACAGTAGCTCTTGACCATTTATATAATTTACCTCCATCATCTATAAAATCAAAACCACTATCTTTAGCAGCTTTTTTAAATCCTTTAGCTGTGTTAACTATAATACTATCACCACTTTCATTTGTTAATTTAGCCCAACCAGCTCTTTTAGTAGATTTACTTTTAGTAATTAAATCAAATCCTGTCTGAAAGGTGTCTGGGTTTAATTTAAACATATCACTTGCTTCTTTACTTAATAAATGTGTAACATAATTTGGTATATCACCATCTATTAATCCATTTGTTTTTAATTGTTTAGCAAAAGCTGATTGTATATTTTGTAATGATTGTACACTTTCTCTTATAATATTATTTTCTATCTTATTTATATTACCAGATTCTGTAAGTTTCATAACATCTTTACCAGTATCAACAAATTTTTCATATAATTTCTTTCCTTTTAAACCAGTTTCTTTTTTAATTTCTTTTTTAATTATCTTAATATGTTTATCAACATTATCTACAAACTGTTCTTGTAATGCTTTATTTTTATGTAATGATTTATTAGCAGTATCAAATGTTTGTTTACCAAATATTTTATCAAAATGAGCAGAATCATAAAACTGTTTAAAACTTCTACCCATATTATCTAAAAATTCTGCACCAATATCTGTTTGTCTAATAAGCTTTCCAGTTGTTTTACTTATTGATTTAGTTCCTTTTTTAATAGTAAGTGATACTGGATTAGGTAACCAACTTGTAGGGTCTAATATTATATCACCAGCTAATCCTAATATATCTACTACATCTATTTTACCAGACCTATCTTTCATTCTAAACTCATCTGTAAGAACATCTTTAAATGTTTTTTTAACTTCAGGAGTAACATCTTTACCTGTGAATGCTTCATATAAACCAGTTTTAACATCATTAAAATAGGTTTTAAATCAATTTTTATTATTAACCATAGAGTTATAAGTAGCATTACCAGTTTCAAAAGCATTAACATATTGAGAAACTCTATTAAATACAGACATCTTATCTTCTTTCTTAATAATCTTTTCTACTTCCTTACCTAAACCTAATTGATTAGCATACATTTGTAAGCCCTCTTTAGTAGCTAAATCATAACCACTAGCACTTTGGGTTGTATTAGTGGTTACTTTTTTACTACCTATTGTTTTAAATTCATAAGCCATATTATACTATAGTTAATCCAGTTATTTTACTCTTATCTATCACGTGAGTTTTAACTTTTTCATCTAATGACCAGTTAGAATCTTTAACGGTTACCTTGTCTCCATCTACACTAACTATAAATCCAGTATGACCAGTATCTTTATAAGGCATTACGAATACCATACCAGCTTTTGGTTCTGTTATGTTCGGGTTCATCTTAGCCATCTTAGATTTATAACTGTTTCCTAGACCTAAGCCAGTATTTGCATTAACAAATCTTCCACATTGACCTCCTTTACTTCCTATTTCTGCTTGTGCTACATTTTCAGGTAGGGCTGAATTTGTGTCGCCCCCAACATTATTAAAACCTAAATCTGCCGCTGAAATCTCTCCTAATATATTATATATTTCTTTATCAGAATATGCTTGTTGTCGTAATAATTTTATTTGTGCTTGTGTTCTAGTTATATTATCTTTTTGCATAACAGTAGTAATATAATTCTCTGATATATTTCTTTGAAGATATTTTCTACCCTTATCAACTCTTTCATTATGTTTTATAATATCAGAAACACTAGATTCTACATCAAAAGCAATTTGATTTGTTCCTTCATCTGATATATTTTGATAATCTTCATTAATTAAATAAAATTTATCCCACAATGCATTCTTTTGTATTAAATAATCTGATTGTTGAATATTATTATTTTTATAATCTGTTTCTAATTTTCCTAAAGCCTCTATTAATTTTTCTTTATCTATTTTATAATCACCAACAAAATCCACATTATAAATTGGTTCTATTATATTATTAGTTGTTGCAATATCTTCGTCTATTATTGTAGTAGCTTTACCTCCATCAACTAAAGAATCTTTATATGTTTGACTCATATTTATAGCAGATTGTATCTCATCTAAAGTCATAGATGGGTCCATGTATTGTAATGTATCAGGATATTGTTGAGCATAAGTACTATATACACCATATTTTAAATTAGCCATAGCTATTTTTTGAGATATAACTTCTTCACTATCATTTTCTAAATCAATAGGTTCTCCAAACTTAGCTGCAGCAGTAGACATAAAATCTAATATAGTTTGTTTTTTTGTTTCTATTCTACTATTTATATCTGATAAAACTGCTATTTGATTATTTAATATAGAAGTATCAGATGATAAACCTTGTCTTACATTTACTCCAGCTTCATTCATTATACTTTGATAAGCACTAATCTGACTATTAACACTATTTTGCATTATAGTAAAATGGTCGTTAATAATATTATTAGCGTTCTGAGCATAACCCATACTAAGATTAGCAGCTGCTTGTAATCCAGCAAACTTACCAGCATTAGCTCTACTTAATACTCTTTGTGGAATACTACCATCTGGAGTGTCCATATAAACAGTATTAAATAATTGGTTAGCTTGTTGAACATATTGTTCAGCGTTAGCCATATTACCCTCTATATTACTTTTACTTCAAGCTGCATTTACCATTTCGGGTATATTTCATTGTTCTAATGTGCTAGTAATCTTACCCTCCATATTCTTTAATATCTCATTTTGAGTTTCCATATATTTAGATATAGATTCTCTTGATGTGTTTATAGCATCTAATAACATCTTCTCTGTTGCTGTATATTGTTCTAAAGCGTTAACTTCTGTATAAGTATTTAATGGGTCATTTTCAAACTTTTTTAATATATCATCAGTAGAACCATCAGAACCTTTTAATCCATCTGGCATAATATCATTCTCATCTACAAAATCTGATAGATTAGTACCAGCTGTTCTTTTAGGAGCACCTAATTTAATTGCTTTTAATGCTTGGTCTACAGTAGTAGCACCAGCATACATATTCAATTCGTTTTGTGTAGCATTTCTACCGTGAAAAGCTGAGAAAGCAGCTTGTATAAAATCTGAATTAGCTGTTGTGCCAGCACCAGCTTGTCTAGCACTCTCTTCTACTTTCTTCATTAAATCTTCTACCCCAGAAGTAAATAAGTTTATATTCTGAGCTTGTGCATCATCTATACTAGCAGATAAATCTGTTAGTGTTTGTGTATATTGAGTTGTAAAATCTGATAATTGTTTATCAATATTTTGTTGTATCTCTGCATATTGAGTAGTTAAATCAGGAACTTGTGTATCAGGAACTTGTGTATCAGGAGCTTGTGTATCAGGAGCTTGTGTATCAGAAACTACTGTTTGTTGATTTAGATTAATTGAATAATCTACAACTCCAGTTATAGGGTCTGCTCTATAAGTAGGTAAAGAACTTGTAGGTGTAGGAGTAGTAGTAGGTGAACTTGATGTTGTTCTTGTAGCCGCACTACTAGAATCATATCCAAAATTAACTCTAGCATAATCTACATTTTGTTTATCTTCTAAACTCGCAGTACCAGACATTATCCTGTTAGTAGCTATATCCAATTCTTGTTGTTGTTGAGTTGTTAAAGCCATAGTTTGTTATTTAAATTAATTGTATCTTATATATTTAGGTTTCATCTTTCTAATATTCTGTTTTAATTTTGAAACATAATATTTTCTAATGTAACTAGAATATAAAGCTATTAAACTTTCTGAATCTTTTTTCTTTTCTGTTAAATTGTTCGACATACAATAATCGTAAGCTGCCCAATAAGATAAGAATTGAGCACAATTATCTGGTAAGAAAGCTATATCTCTCCTATCACTTTCAAATACATCTGTTTCTTCTGTTATAGTATCTCCTAATACATCTAACCATTCCTCTCCTGTACAAGTAGCAACACTAAAATCTATACCATTAGATGTAGCACCTAAAGCTCTTATAGCTGTTTGAATTAAGTTTAAAGTATTCTTACTTGCATCTGTATCTGCTAGTTTTATAAGTAAACTTGTAGCACTAGGATTAGTAACTGATAATGTATCTGATATGTTTTGAGATAAAGTAACAACTAAAGAACTACATACAGCACTTTCATCTACTTCATCTTTTACATTACTTATAGTTAATTCTTTTCCAACAGCTTCTTCTACTGTTGCTGAATATGTTGCTTGTTGTAAAGTTAAAGTTGAACTTGTAGGTTGATAGAATATTTTAATACCATCTGTAGAATCTGCTGTTGGTGTATGTAAAAATATTATTTCATTACCTTTGATAACGATGTCATTACTTTTATAAGTATTCGTATTACTAATGCTTTGACTTTCATTGTTTTCTTGTATTATATTTGCCTTAACATAAGTTCCATTAACACCACCTGTATTAACTTCTATTCTTGTTAAATAATATAATGGTAAAGAACTAGCAAGAGTATAAGTTGATACTCCACTTTCTATATCTGATACAACATAATCTTCCATAACCTTTCATCTACCACCAGCTTCAATAGCCAGAGCATAAGCCTTAGGAATAGCTTGATTTAGTCTAGTTAATATAGCAGTGTCTGGATAAGATGTATGTGCTGTTGATATATAACTAGGACCAAATAAGAAGAATCTTGTATCACTTATTAAATCACTTTTGTACATATATATTTTAAATTAATTATTTATATAACCACTATATAAGTGCTTATATCACCAAATACTTTTATCTTTTTTTCTTCATAATTATATTCTACATAACCACTATAAAGACCATTAGAAAATGCGAATACTCCATTTTTACTTGTATCTAAAGTAAAACTTTCTTGCCCATAATTTTTCATTTCACTGAATATACAAATAGACACAGAACTTTCTTCACTAATTATTATCTCTTTTTTATTTTTATATATCATATTTTTTATCTATCCCAATAAGGTTTTAAATGTATCGTATCTACATCGGTACAAGTTATATCTTTATTAACTGTACTTTGTTCATATTTATCATTATAAGAATTACCAATTTCTATTCCAGTTGCTGTTTGTATCCCAGCTATTTCAGCATCTCCTGATATTAAAAAGGATTTAGTATCTCCAATACTTCCACTTGCTTTTGCTAACATAAAAGAAGAATATTTACTTCCAATTAATAAATCAAATGCAAAATCAGGTGTACTATCACTGTATATTGTGATTAAAGATGTATTAGATAACATATCAAATGATATAGCTGAGCTTCCATTACCTGCTGTTGTGTTAGATAAAGTTAAAGTTGAACCACTATAAGAATATAAATCAAAAATCATACTAGAACTAGTAGAATTATAATATTGATATAATATATAATTTTCATCTATAACTTTAACATCAAAACTATCCATTATAACAAGACTACCTCCACTATCTTTAATAGGATATACTGTGTGGGTTGTCATAGTAGTACCAGAAACATCTACTATTGTTGAATAAAAGAACTCATACCAACTATTATTATTAACAAAAGTAGCTAAAAATTTAGTACTTGATATTTTTTCTATATTACAACTTTTAACTGTATATGTAGAATATAATCTTGCTTCAGTTGTACTATCACCAATAGTAACAGTTGTTCCATCAACAGTTCCAATTCTAGTTGTTAATGCTGGTGATATTCCATTATATTCTGCTAATATAATAGCAATTTTTGTACTAGATAAAGCACAAATATCTAAATCATATATAGAATGTGTATTACTAACAGTATTTGCCGAACCCCAAGAAATACTTGTCCCAGATATAGTCCCAATTTTTATATTTATATTACAAGGAGTAGAACCATCTCTGTAAATAGCAGCTACTTTATTTGTATCTAATAAACATATTTTTCCAGAATAAGAATTACCAGAGTCTATAACTCCAGTTGATGAAAATACTACATCACCAGATGATATAGTACCAAATGTATATCTAAATTGAGATGGGTCTACATAAGTAAATAATGCTTGTGTATCACTAATTCTAACCCCATCTAAAATATCATTTGTTGTAGAAATAGTTTTAGTGGTTCCTAATGAAATAATATTATTAGATATACTCCCATATAATCCATAACCATTAGTAGCATTACTGTTAATAGCAATAAAACTATTATTAGTTAATGCTACAACTTTTTTAGAATATTTTGTTCCAACACCAGTTGATGTATCACTATCAGTATCTTCTATATTAAAACTATCACCAGTTAAAACATCAGATTTATAAGCCTTTCCATCTGTTTTTATAGTAGCAAAATCACCAATAGTTATACCTTCTCCTAATATATAATCTTTACTTATATTTATAAGTTGGTTTACATCAGTAACAATATTTTTTGTCTTAGAAGTTGTTGTTCTATTAATCTCATATTGAGAATTAATAATAGCATCATTAGTATCAAAATCAGGTTTAACTAAATAACTTTTAAGTGTTTTATCTAAGCCTATATTTAAACTAATATCGTATTCTTCTTCTGTATATGATATTTTATTGTCTGTATAAAAAATTGACATTGTATTTTATTTAAACTTCTTTAGTTTGACCTGTTAAATATATTTCTCTTATATGACAAGGTTTTGTAGTTGAACCAGTTGACCAATCTATAATTATTTTAAAATTCTTTATATCTACTATATCTATATTTCTAAATGTATGCATTATCTCACCAACGCTAGATATAGTTATATATCTAGCAGCACTTTCTGATTCACCATTTTTAACAATTTTTATTTTACAACCAGCACCAGTTTCTAAAGCATTAGTTCTAACCACTATATTTTTTATAATACCTAAATTAATATCATTACTAGGAGTAAATACTAGTGATGTAGATTTTGATGTATTTGAATAACCACTATTTTTATAAATAGAAGTATTATCTGCAATAATTAAAGTAGAAAATGGAGTAGCTATTGTATGTATATTAGAATTACTAGCAAGTTTTGTTAATACAAATCCTTCACTAGTATCAACTTGACCAGTCTGATAGATATATCCATCTGAAAAAAAAGTTAAAAAACCTTTATACCAAGTAGTATTATTAAATTTAGGTAAATCTCCAGATACATATTGGAGTGGTGAAATTCTAGCACCATTTACATAAGATACTGTAAATGCATCATCAGTTTCATCTTGGTTTGTTACATATATAATCCCATTTCTTACAAACATTGCTCCTATATATCCTCCTAATTTAATAGTATCATCTGGTCCAAACTCTACAGGACTTCCAGAATCATCTACTGCTGATAAATCTGAACTATATATATTTATTACTGAATCACCTAGTCTATCAACTGCCACATAAGTATTATAAATATTATCTTTTATATCTTTAACTATTGAACCAGACTTATAATCAGCTTCATTCATTGCTAAATAAACACCATCATATATTCCTAAATATCTTTCATTACCAATCAAAAGAGCCACACCATTATTATGGAGTGGGTGATAATCTGATTTAACAAAAGTGTTAGAATCTGTTACTGCGTTTGTAGAACCTCAAGCATCAGTTCAAGTTGCAGCCAAATTCCATCTACCTATATCAGAAGCAGCTGCAGTATTATACATATAATATATATAACCATCATATTCTTCTATTGATATACCAGTAGCACCAGCAGGTAATTCTCTAATAGCAGTTGCTGTTGTTGCTGTTATACTCCAAATATAAGAAGCAGATATTCCATAAGTAGTATTATTATAAACATTTCTATCTATAATATCTACTATTGCTTCATAATTATTAGAATCATAAGAGTTAACAATAGTAAGACTTGTAAAAGCAGGTCCTTGTGTAATAGAAGATGGGTTAGATAAATCTACATCTACTAAGTCATTAAATTGTGTAGCACTTCCATAAGTAGAATTAGTATCTCTATATCATCTAGGAGATAATCCTTCAAAGGGTGGTTTAATTGTTATACTCCATTCTTGAGCCATTTTATATTTTTAAAAATTTAATCAATGTATATAAATCATCAGTACCAAATATTTTCTCTTGAGTTTTTGGATTTAAATCTATATAATAAGGTGCCGATTTTATCTCATATCTATCAACAATATCCGTAAACATTTTATCTTGCTCATCTATTATTAGAATATCAGGTCGTGTTTTAATAGCAGATTTTCAAGAAGGACATTGGTTACAGGTCGTAGTAGTTACTAGTATTTTATTTGGATTTATTCTATTAGCCATATTATTTATTATCTTCTATAAATTTTGAATTATTTGATTTAATTACTGAGAAGTTTTTACGAGAACAAACTTCTGCTTTTTTCCCTGTGTTCATCTGTGAAAGTGGTCTGTAATATCCCATTGTGCGAAGTCAAACTTCACACCTTGTTCTTGTTTTAGTAATATCCATAAATATATTATTTATTTTTATTATATCTACTCCTCCATTATATCACACTTTTTACGATTTGTCAACTACTTGTCCTAGAAAAAATCTCTTAATAAAGAAAGCTATTAAAGAAAATAATGAAATAAATAATATTTTTCTTATAGCTACAAAATCAAATTTTCATTCTATAAACATGTCCCCAATTTGATTATAGTAAGAAAGTAATACTACTCCATTTACTATTATTCAATTTCTAAAAGTAGAAATAACATCGGTTTTATTTATACTATATTTTGTTTCCATATTTTTAAATTATTTTATTAATGAAATAAAATCTTCATCACTTAAACCAGTTAGTAATCCTAATGGTTCATAAGTTTTAATTAACATTTCTCTATCTTCTTTTGTCCTAAAAAATTTATCTACTGAAATTAATTTATCATTTCTTAAATCGTATATAGCACCACTACTTTGTGCTAACATTACATATTGATTATTTAATCTTTTAGCTAAACCTATCTTAGAATTTGCTATAAAATCTTTACCAGTTAATATAATATTATCTTTCTCTGAAAAGAAGAAATATATAGTAGGAAATAACACATTATTATCTATTAACTCTTGTATATGTTCTAATCTATAAACATTATTAGCAGTTCCCTTCCAACTATTAGCTACAAGTAAATCTGAATTCATATCAAAATCCCCTTGAATACTAGCTGATAAACAAACAGCGTGAGCATAACTAGGATTTGATAGTTTCTTTAAATTAAGCACACCATCTGATTTAAAGTCTTCATTATATTCTTTTGAACCATTATGACCAGAAATACAATCATGATTAGCTCTTAATAATTCCTCAAACATATTTATTATCTTATTCTTATAATCAGATTGATTTCAAGAATAAGGTAATGTTAATTGGGCTGTTGATAGTTTTCCATATTCTTCTACTAAGTTTGGTTGTGAATTAAACCATCTTCTAACATAGTCAACAGCGCTTGATATATACCAACCTACTTTTGGATTAGCACCATAATTAGGAACCACATCGTTATTCCATTTATTTAGAATCCATTCGTCATCTATAAAATCCAAATTAAACTTATTAGCAATCAAAGTAAAGGCAGAAAATATTGTACAAGCATAAGAATAACCTTGGTTGAAAGTAATTTTATTTTTAGCAAAATTACCAAATTCATTTTTAGGTATTTTTTGTGTTTGTAATAAACTTATTGAGTAGTCGGTTGGTTTTAAACCTACACCAATAAGGCCACTATTTTTATTTAAAAACATATTATTTACTTTTTAATTCTTTTATATCAGTTTTTATTTCTTTCATTGCCTCCTTTAACCACTTCATATCAATAATCAATACTTCTAATTTATCCATCTTGTTTTCAGTCTTACAGATTCTCTGGTTAATTAAATTGTGATTTGTATTTATTAGCTCCATATCCTCTTTGTGCTTTGTCTTAATGTTTTTTATGTCAGTTATATACTTGCCAACTCCGACACTTATAGTTACTAACATAATGATTACTTCTAATATATCTTTGTTTGTAAAACCCATTTTTTTTTGTGTTTAATTATTAGTTAAATGGGGTTTTTCCTCCCCCTTAAAATTAGCAATCTTCTGAATCAGGGAATAAAGTAGATTTTATTTCTACATATCCTTGAGCCAAAATATTATCTTCATCTTGTAAATTAGGTGTAATATCAAAAGTTGTTTCTTCTATTTTTTTAAGAACATCTACTTGTTCTGTTGTTTCTACATTAGTTGTTATTGTTTGTGTTTCTTTTGTTCCATCTTCTAATTCAACTTCAATTTCTTCTTCTGTTGGTGTTATAACTTTTACATCTTCTTGAACTATGTTGTATGTAGATATATGAAGTCTTACAGAATATTTAGAACCCTCAAAAGAATCTATCCTAATATAAGCATTAGGTATAGTTAATCCATTTTCACTTACTAAGTTTGTTTTTTTTAAAGCCATATTTATTTTATTTATTTATTAATTTCTCCCCTTCGAATAAAGCGTAGCTATTTCTTCTTCACTCAAAGCTCTGTTCCAGATTTTAGCGTTTGATATATGACCTATTGCATTCTGAGCTGATGTACTATTTTTATATGCACCAATAACTACTTCTTCTGTTACTGTTTCTTCTAATGTTGTTCCACTAACTGCTCCTTGAGTATCATAAACACCATTTATATATATTTTACAATTAGTATTATCCCAAACGGTTATAATATGATACCAACTACTTATTGGTAAAACAGTTGAACTATTTATATCAACTCTATCTCCTGTTTCAGTTTTAATATTTATAGATATAGTATTAGCTGCTTTATAATCAATATCAAAAGCCATATCTGTATTTGATGTCCACGTCCCCATTATTGTTTTCGTTCCTACACTAGAAACAGTAGGATAAAACCACAATGATGCGGTTAGTTGAGAAAACCCAGCAACGTTAAGCCCTGTAACTATAACATCATCTCCATCAAACGTTGTCTCTGTTGCTCCTGTTGTTGCTCCACTTATCGTTCCATTATTACCTTCACCACTTTTATCTATTGCTGTTGTTCCACTTGTGTATACTGTTGTTAATGGTAAGTCTAATACTTTACCTTCGTTAAGTGTTTCTTCTGTGATTGATGGTTTTAGAGTTGAATCATATAAAAGCTTCACTTCTTCGGCACTTAATTGTCTATTCCAGACCTTTACTCCAGACATTAATCCATCGTAATATTTTCCACTAAAAGTATTTCCACCTATTCTTGTATTTGCTGTAGTAACTAAATATCCTTGTGTAACATCTGCTGTTTGAATTTGAATACCATCAACATATTTTCGTAACTTATCACCATTCTTAAATGTCCCAACTATTAAATGCCAATTACCATCTATTATTTTATCTCCTAAATAAGTGTCATAATAACTGCTATTATCTGCTTTTCTACAAGCTATTGCAGGTACATCATCTCTTAATCGAATGCTGAATCCAGCATAACTAACTCCTGGGAACTCATTATTAAATCCAAATATTAGATTTTCACCTGGAAATACTTCATCTTCTGATGTATTTATCCAAGCAGCAACAGAAAATTCATTACTATTTTGATTTAAAAGTGGACCACCGCCAATATAATCATCCACCCCATCAAAACTTGTATATTGACTTCCAACAGTTGCTCCATTTACTGTTCCATTATTTCCATAAGGAGTTCTATCGCTTACTACTGTTGCTGATTTCATATGTTTAGTAGTCAAAGGCATATCTAATACTAATCCTTTTTGTAAAGAACCTATACTTGTACCCTTAGGTTTATATGAATCATAAAGTAATTTAATTTCATTATCCGATAAAGCACGGTCATAAATACGAACGTCAGAAATAATATTATTAGAATAAACGCTTGTTGAACCAGGATAATATCCTAAAGATAAATTCTCCGTAGTAGTCGGAACACCAGATGTTCCAACCCATAATTTTGTAGCAATTAAATCACCGTTTAAGTAAATTTTAGCATTATTATTGTCTACTTTTATAAATACATGATTCCAAGAATTTAAAATAGGTTGACCATGATAAGCATTATAATCTGAAATATAATCAGAAGCTGTTTTAAAAAAATATAATCTAATTCCACCATCTGTAGCTAAACCAATAGAATAACCATTAACAGAACTAGCATAATATTTATTTATTAAATCACCTCTACGAATACCATCTTGATAAAACCATAATGATAAACTAATAGGTAAAGAATTAAAAATATTATCATCTCCTAAATCCACATAATCATCCACACCATCAAAACTATATGCTCCATTACTTTCTCCATTTCTCCCTGTCGTTAAAGTAGCACCATTAATTACTCCATGATTTTGATATGGAGTAGAGTCTTTTGCAAGATCTTCACGAGTGCCATCAACAAAAGGAGTAGCATGGTCTTTTAATTCCACTTGAGGTAATTCAAAATGTAGATATTCACCTCCTAAAAGATTAGCAGTAGCTATATAAAGATATTGAGAAGATGTAGAACTTTTAGTAGTTGTAATTTCATATTTAGTTAAAGTATCAGTTAGATTTATAGTTAAGAGAGGACCCCAATGAGAACGAATCTCTATTGTTCCAACTCCTTTTGCATAGAAAGAAACAGTATGTTCGGTATTAATAGGTACATTATCTCTCCATCCAGTATTCCAAAAATCATTAGCACCAATTGTAGAAGTCCCTGTTATTTTTAAAGCTTTTCCATTAGTTAAATCAGAGTTGACTAATTCATGATTATCTCCAACCCAACTTGAAAAAACCCAACTTCCGAATGCTCCACTTGAAGTATTATTAGGTATATTAGAACTATTAAATAAAGGGTCTATTGTCACATTCTCCGTTCCTTCTGTTCCCTCACTTCCCCCATCCATTTTCCAATGTCCTACTAATCCTTTATTTAAATCAGTTGTTGCTATCTCTGGTTTGAAAGAGTCGTAAAGTAATTTAATTTCATCTTCTTCTAAGGCTCTGTTGTAGATACGAACATCTTGGATTGAACCATCGAAATAATCCGCTGCACCATTAAGTGAGCCAATAAAAAAATTAGCAGCACTATTATAAATATCTCCACTTATTGAAATTATATTTGGACAAATAACTCCATTAATATACATTTTTAATTCACTACCATTATATGTTGATACTACATATATCCATTCATTAGTAGTTAATGCAACTCCAGAGCTATATGTAGACCAAACATTACCACTAGTTCTTATTGTTGATGTAAATGTTGACCTAACATCAATCTTGTAAGCCCCTTCAATTCCTATAATAAATCTAGTTCCAGAAATATAATCAGGTTTTATCCAAGCAGATAAAGTTGCTTCTTGTCCACCATTTAACATATCATTTGAGTAAATTCTATCATTTACTCCATCAAAACTATAACTTCCATTTGCTTCACCTTTTCTACCAGTAGAAAGTGTAGCACCGTTATTAGTTCCGTGATTAGCATAAGGAGTAATATCCTTAGTTTCACTAACACCATCAAGCGGATAGTGTGCTATAAGTCCTTTTTGTAATGTGTTTATATTAGCCATATTATTCGTAAATTGTTAATACATTAGCTGCTGCTCCAGATATAACTAAAGTTAATCCATTGCTAAATGGTAATGCTCCGAAGTCTATATTATAAGGTTGTGTTTGTGCACCCATTACTCCACTACTCCAAATAACAGTTCCTGACGCCGCAGTATTATCATATAATATTATTGTAGAGTTATTTGTAACACCGCCTACAACTAACCCTCTCAATATACCAGCACTATATTTTAAAACTACTCCTGCTGTTGTTCCTGATTGATAATAGCTTATGGGGTTTGTTATTAAATCTCCCAATCTTTGAATACTAGCAAATGTAACCTCAAAAGAATTATCAGTAGTATTACCATTACTGTTTACATTTTCCATTTTAACAGGGAATTCTAACTTACTTGTATTACTTGTATTAGTAGCTGTTACTGTATGAAGCAAAATATCGTTTACAAAGAACTTAATTGATAATTCTGTGAAGTCTATTACAAGCCTTTTAAAAGATGTATCCATTGTAACAGAAGCTCCTAGATTTCCATTAAAACTTCCTGAATTTACAATAGTATCTGAGCTATCTTTTCTAACTCCTATTCCAAAAGTTGTTCCATTCATTTAAAAAAAAGCACCATCTGTTCCATTATAAGCACCTAATCTTCTTAAATTATCTACTTGTGGGTCTGTTACTAATCTTGCTACTGACCTAAATTGATTTACTGTTCCTGATACTTTTCTTGCTTTTCTTACAGTTTGATAAGTTGCTGAGCTGTTTGCTGTTTCACCTGTTGCTAAAAGCACCTCTCCTGACTGTGTTACAGAACCAGAACCTACAACTGTTTCAGTCCAGAAGTTAGTATCTTTAGTATCACCACTAAAAGAATTACCAATTAAATTAACTGACTTAACTGTCTTTAATTGTCCTAAGGCATCAACTTCTGTTCTCTTACCTGTTTCATTATCAAATATTGTAGTATGTAAAGCACCACCTCTTGAAGCTCCTATATTAACAAAAACATCTTCGTCTGTTTTACCTGTTAGATTAGCTTTAACTAATTCAGCATCATCTTGACCAACTATAACATCATTTATTCTATGTGAGCTTGACTTTACATAACATCTTCTTAACAAAGAAGTTAAGTGAAAACTAGTCTGTGCTACACCGCCATTAGTATAAACTATCCTGTAATATCTTTCAGCAGGACCGAAAGTAAAAGTTTTTGGTGTATCAGCTAAAATAGTAAATACATCATTATTCCCATTAGAAGTTATACCATCATCACTCCATTGAACTTGTAAGCCGTCTGTTGCACTGTCTTGGTCTGAATAAACACTTATACTTAAAACCCCATAATCTAAAGTATCCTGCCAACTTGAACCAGTAAAAACACCATCTATTCCAAGCGGGGTTGTTGTAGTATTTCCAGAACACTCGTGCCCCTCAAGATTTACTAATAATTCATTACTCGCTGTATTGCTGTTTTCTTTAACATCAACAGTATTTCCTCCCACCTCATCTGTCACGAATACTTTTTTAAATTGGCTCATATATTTATAAAATTATCCAGTTAGCACCGTTACTTTGAATTTGTAAATTTTCCCATTGAGCAACAGTTTGTGTTGTTTGACCATCTATTGTTTCACTTCCATCTCCATCAACTGTAATAGTTCCTGCACCTGTGTTCTTTATGTTATAGATTCTACCAGTAATTCCTACTGCTGTTGGTAATGTAACTGTAAATGTATTTGCTGTGCAGTCTATTGTGTAATCTGTATCTGTTACTGTGTAAGTTGCTGTCTTTGCTACATAAGGTAAAGTTAATGAACCTGAAGCTTTAAGATTTCCTGTAATGTCAAACTTAGGATTCTGTATTCCACCACTTCCATCTGCTTCAGCATAAATTTTAGCTACTACTGTTGAATCAACTGAGAATGAATAAGACATTTCGTCTCCTGCTGTTGGAGTAGAACTTACAGGCATATTAACAAGAGTAACTGCACCACTATCTTCAGCTAAATTTAATGTTCCTATATTTAAAGTTCCACCTACATCTATTTCGTTAGAAGCATTAACCTTAAACATATTTACTGTTCCTGTTCCTGCATAATCTAAAGCAGAAATCCATTCATTATTAGCAATATTTAAATCTCCGTCAATTTGAAGTTTATAATCAGGAGCTGTTGTTCCTATTCCAACATTACCAGATGAATCTATTGTTAATCTTTCAGCATTTGCAGTTGCATCTCTAATTTGAAATTTGTCACCATCAGAACCTATATTTCTTATTACCCATTCTCTTGCATCATTTTGAATAATTAAACCAGATATAGAATTAGCTCCAACAGTTGTTGTTCTAATATATTCATTTCCAGTTGCAGTAGATATATGTAATTTATTTGCTGGACTTGATGTTCCTATTCCCACATTACCACCATCTTTAATTAACAATGCAGATGCCAATGTATTTGTATCAAAATATAAATCACTACCAACTCTTCGTATTCTTGGATATGTATTTGTTCCACTAAATAATATTCTCTCATTTAATCTAATATCTCCTGTTGTATGTAATGAATAACTTGGAGTTGTTGTTCCTATTCCTACATTACCCCTCAATGCTGTTGTTGTTATACTTGAATTTCCTATTACTGCTGTATTACTTCCTAAACCTATAGCATTATATCCAATTACTATCTCATTACTATCACCATCTGCTAAGGCTTTTGTATCAGCTCCCAAATAAACTGAAGTATTAGAAGTTTCATTTGCTGTAGTTCCATCTGTTATATAACGACCTGAATTTAAACCTAAAGCTGAGTTATAAGCACCTGATGTGTTGGAAAGAAGTGAATTTAAACCTACAGCTGAGTTATTAGAACCTGTTGTGTTGTAACGAAGTGAAAACATACCTACAGCTGAGTTATTAGAACCTGTTGTGTTATTATTTAAACTTAATTTACCAATTCCAGTGTTATAAGAAGCGTGAGTTGTTGAAGTAGCAGTAGAACCCATAGTTAGGTTACCTGCATTTTCACCAATAAATAAGTTATTACCATCAGGTCTTGCTGTATTACCAGTAGCGTGTCTGAAATTATGGATAAAAGTATTAGTACCTTTATATATAATACCATTTAAACTATCAGTATCTGTTTGTTGGTCAGCTAATCTAAAGTTTTTAGTAATTTCAAGTTGTTCATTAGGACTTGTTGTTCCTATTCCTACATTTCCAGTAGAAGAATCTATTAACATTCTTACTGTTTGTAGTCCCATATTATTTGATGAAGATGTAAAAACCATATCATCATATGAGGCTAATGTTAAAGAATTACCACCAGTTATTAAACCAGTAGTATTTGACCTAAATATACCTACATTTTTATTATCAGTTAAATCATCCCCTAAAGCTATAATACCTACATTTTGTGATGCACTTCCACCAACCTTTAAAACTCCATATGTTTGTAAAATATGTTTTGGACTTGTTGTTCCTATTCCTAATCTACTATTTACACTATCCCAGAATAAACTAGCACTTGTATCTAATCTTTTTAAAGTATCATTAAAATAAGCAACACCACCACTTTGTGGAGTATCTTCACGAGTTGCTAATATTTGTAGAGAACCACTTTCACCTACTTTAAAGTATCCATCAACGTCTGTACCGAATAATAAATCAGAGGCACCATCGTATTTTTCTACTTGAATACCTGATATTTCACCAGCAGGTATAGCTGTTACAGCTCCATCTCTTGTGATTATTAAATCTTTTGTTGTGTAAAGTTGTTCTGCGTGTGTTTCATAAGTAGAACCTGATTGAGTTATATCTCCGTCTATATGTAAAGAACCACTATTATCTGTATAAACAAAAGCATTAGTTCCGTCTGGTTGATAAAGTTTTGAAACTGTAAAAGTATCTATTGGTAATTCACTAATATCAACACTAGTATCTATAGTTCCAGCTTCACCTTGTGTTCCTATTAAACCATCTTCAAAGTTTAATGTCCTAACATTATCATCAATAGTAATACCATCATTTTGAACTGTTAGTGGATTAAACTCTTGGTTATTTGTATATCCATTATATATATTTTGAGCCATATATGTTTTATTTTTTGTTTAATCTAATTGGAATCTTTTATATTGAGAGAAATTTCTTTGATATCTTATCTCTAATTCTCTTATAAGTTGCTTTAAAATATCCTTTTTCTTATCAATAAATTTGAATCCTTCTTCTAATTTGTACTCTTTATTAAGTATTTCTTGTTCTCTATTTTCTAATTGGTTATACAATTCAGTTAATTCTTTCTTTGTTAATTCTTTACTTCTAATTTCTTCTCTTAATAAATTATATTTATCACTATTATTTTTTATCTTTAAATTTAATTCTTCTTCTTTATTTTTTAATTTACTTATTTCTTTCTGTATACTAATCTTCTTACTTTTTAATTCTTGTATATTATCTAATAATTTTTTATCTTCTAATAATTCTTCTTTAATTTTGCATTCTTTTTCTTCTAATTGTTGTATTGTATTATTTTTATCTTCTATTAAATTAGTAAAAAGATTATTAGTAGTATTTATTTTTTGTATACCATTATCTAAATCTTTATTTAAAGTATCTTTTAATTCTAATAAGTTTTTTATTTCCAATAATACTGGTTGGAATTCTTGAATCTTATTTTTATATTTTTGTAGTTCATCTGTTTTAATATCTCTATATCTCCTATTTAACTCATTATACTCATCTATAGAAATAACCATTAAATCTAAAGGTAAATCATAATATCTCTTTTTTGAATTACAAGAAGCAGGGCGGTCTTTAATCACCCTGCTTACATCGTTATTCTGCTTATGTTGTATGATATGTTTTTTAACCATTACAACTATATATTTTAATTTCTATTTAATAAAGCTATTTTTATTGCTAATGAACTACTTGTTACTGTTCCTGTTCCTTTAGACGATATTCTAATATATTTATTATCACAAGTTCCTTTTATCATATAAGCACCTGTTGTTGATAATACATTCTCATTTACTGTTACTGTGTTAGTTCCACCTGAAATTAAATTATTACTTTCTTGATACCAATTAGTTCCATCTTCAGAAAATTCTATTTTAATTTCTGCAGTAGTTAATGAACCTTTTGTAAAATCTACATATAAGTTATATCCATTAAACTTAGAACAGTTATATAAAACAGCACTATCGTTTGGGTTTAATATATTAGCTGTAACATAAGATGTAGTTAAAATAGCAGAATCTCTTACATTTAAAACTAATCTATCTTGTAAACTTAAATTCATCATAAAAAATTATATATATTTGTTAATTATTTTTTCTAAATCTTCATTTTTAATTGAACGATTTACATTTTTTTTATCTTCTTCATTTCCATATTCTGATATAAAATTTATTTTATCCCATCTAAGTTTCATACCAATATTTTCACTTTTAAATTTATTAGAACAATTATTTTGTTCTATAATATCTTCCTTTAAAATATCTTTATCTCCTAATATCTGACTTCTACTTCTCCATTTTTTATCTTTTGGGTTCCAGAACAACTGCTCTGTTTGCCTCATTGAATTTATTTTAAACATATTATTTATTTAATTCTTCTAATATTTGAGCAGCTTCATATAAATCATACTTTCTCATAACAGAAAAGTTAACCAACTCTATTTCATTTTCTGAGAACATATAAGTTTCAGCTTCTTTTAAACTATCAATAAGATGTTTTCTATTTATAAAATCTTGATATTTATCTTCTTGTAATTTAATTATAAGAGCTTCCATTATAGCTTTACCTATAGTTAAATCTTCTTCTATATATTCTTTTTCTTTTACTTTTTTATCTTTACTAGCAACATAATGCCCGAGTTTAATAACTTCTCCAGCTATATTAACTATTTTTTTATCTAAGTGTATTATATCTAATTCCATAATTATATCTATTATTTTAATTATCTATTTGTATAACCTATATCTCTATAGGTTATACTATGGATAATTAAGCAGTTGCTCTTAATACTATTAAATAGTCTAAGTCTGCAGGGTCAGTAGGTAATGTATCAACAGTTTCACATAACTTTGCAGTTATTGTTCCATCTGCTGCTACTATTTGTAAAACTAAATCTCCAACAGCTAAACCTGCTAAAGCTGTAGTAGTAATTTCACTACCAAGTTTAACAAATTTAATTACATGTGATGAAGAAATTGCAGTAGCTAATTTACCTAAAGTTACATTAGCATCTTTTATCTTAGCAGTTTCAACAGCATTAGAAGCTAATTTAGCGGCAGTTATAGAAGCATCATCTATTACAGCAGAACCATTTAATGTTCCATCTGCATTAATAACATCTGTAACTGTACCATCAGCTGCCTTAACTTTAAATCCATTTTCAGTTGCTATAAACTCATTACTGTGCATATTTTTATATTTTTATTTGTAAGAGAGTTTTTTAAACTCGGAGGGGAATAGTTTAGTATTCCCCCCTAGTAAAATTCTTATATTATTTCTATACAGCTCCAGTAGAACCTCATACAGAAAAAGGCATATCAATTACACCTTGCTTCCAGAATCCAGTTATATTAGTTCTAATTGATTCATTACTTTCTTTTATAGGTTCATTCATTTGAGGCATTACATCAATACCTATTGCGAGTGGATTATAAAAACTTGAATCTCTTAAAAACCAGTAAGCTCTATTAGCATAAGATATATAAGGAGTTTCTACGATTCTCATAGCACCTTTATATATATTTATATCACCAACAGCTGTTGGAGTAATTCCTTCAGCGAATAATTTTCTAGCCAATCTAGCATTATCAGAACCAAGTCTAACAACGATAGTGTCATATACAACTGGTCTAGGTTTACCAGATGAGTCTGTCATACCAGCTCCTACTGACATTGCAGCATCTAAAGCAGATACTGAAAAAGCAGCAGTACTAGAGTTAGTAAAGGTTTCACCACTAGCATAAGAGTGAGCACCACAAATCTCTACAGCATCTGGTGCAAGGAAAGCGCTGGTTGAATCAAAAGCTTCGTTATAAAACTTATGAGCACCTGTTACTAATTCATTTTCTACATCTCTAATTGCTTGAGATGATTGTTCCATTATATATTCATCAACATAAGTTGTTGAATCTTTTGAATCTATTTTATATGTTCTTTCAGATATTTGAATAGCGTTACCATATCTTTTAGAAGTAAGTTGGATTTTATATCCTTCACCTAATTCAAAAGATGGTGGAGTTTCATAATCAGAAAGTTCTTTAACAGCACTACCAGATTCAAGAGTTGTAAAGATGTCTAATTTTGCTACTGAGTCATAAACAACAAATGCACCAGAATCTATATATTTTAATAATGAATCTTGTACACCATCTTTAAAAACTTCTTTAATACCTTTTGTTGCTGATATTACATAATTACTATCTACAGTCATTTTAGTATTATTTATTTATTATTTAATTACTATTAAAATAAAGGTTTATTAATTTTAACCTCTACATTAAGTTTAGAACCAACAGTTCCAGCATCATTAGATATACCAACTTTTAATACATCATAAGTACTTTCACCTAAATCAATAAATTGAGCACTGTCTGTAACTACTAAATCTACTTCACCACCTTTATCTGTTACTGCAAAGTTAGCATCAGTAGTTCCAAGTAATGTAAAATCATTACCAACTGAAACTTCAGTTAATACTTCACCATCAGCAGAACCATTAGGACAATATGCAACAGCAGTACTAGTAGCAGTAGCTTTTATAATTACTCCTGAACTAAGAGCAACTAAATCACCAGCTTCTATAACAGTATCTGTAGCAACTGTGGCTAAAGTTGTTTGTATATCCTGACCATTTTTTACTGTAAAATCTTTTGCCATTTTTAATTATTTATTATTTCTTAATTTAACTTCAAACCTTTTAATGCAAGTTTATCTCTAAACTTAGCAGCCATATCACTTTCTCCACTACCACTAGGTTGTGATGAACCTGATGTAGAGTTTGGAGTTGCTTTTTTATCTTCTAGTTTTTCTAACTTCTCTTTATAAAGAGCTTGAACAGGTGCAGAAGAAAACACTTGCTCAAATGATTCGTTATTATTTTTTATTTTTTTAATGAAATTAATTATATTAGAATCAACATCTGTATGTCGTGAAACAAATAATTGTTCCTCTATATAGCTCTTAACATCAAAATCCTCCATTTTATTTTGATTTACGAATCGATTATCTTCTTGTTTATTCTCCTCCTCTTTTTTATTTAAAACATCTCTTTCATATTTATGTTCTAAATGTTCTTTCTTACCTCTTAAGGTTGATACCTCATTAATAAGTTTTTCTATATCTTGTTTATATTCTAAGTTTTGTTGTTTAAGAATATCTAATTCATTTTCAGAAGTTTTGTCTTCGGATACATCTACGGTGGTATCCTCTACCTTTTTTTCTTCGTCCATTTTATTGGATTATTTATTAAATGATTTGTTGGGGTTTTCTCCCCTATGGTGTATGGTATACCATTATTCCAGATATACCATACTAGATATAATTACTTCTATAAATAATATCCGTATTATTTATTTTTACTACTACCAGATACATATAGAAGATATTGATATATATCTGTCTATAGTATTATACCATACTTTTTAAACCTTGTCAAGCCCCTAATAAAACATTGTATTTTATTTACTAACATTAGTCTTTTCTTTACTAATATCAATTAAAAAGAAAATCTCTTTTAAATATCTACCAGCTATTTGTCTGCATAATAAATTATCTTTATAATCTAAATTAAGTCCATCTAACTTCTCTGGTAATATATTTACATCTTTTCCTAAAGATAATAATTCATCTAGTTTAGGAATAAAAAAATCTTTATATACTTCTTTCCATTCTTCTGTATATGCTAATTTTGCTATTTTATTTTTTAAATTGTTATCAATTCTCATATAGAATTATAAATTATTTAATTGCATACTCTCCATTCCTCCTCCAGCCATAGATTGATTTCTTCCACCCTCTCTAGTAACTCCAGCATTAGCACCCATTTGTAATGATTGTAGTTGTGGATTATTATTTGCAGCTTCTCTGTTTTGTATTTTTTGTTTATAATCTTTCTTACCTAATTGTAAACTCTTAGCATCTAATCCTAGATTATCAGCAATTTTATTTAATAACTCTACTGTTGCAGGGTTTTCTAAAATACCTGGATTAGCTCCTATTTGATTTACTAAGTTAATTAAAGATTCTGTTTCAGCTTGTACATTTGAGTTTTCACCAGTAACATTACAAATAATATCATAATCAAAATCAAAATAATCATCTCTTAACTTAGGTAATATTCTATCTTTACCTGATGTATATTTTTGTAATAGTTTTTTCTTTTCACTTTCTATTTCTAAATCAGATGGCATTTTACCATTAGTAATAGCATATCTAATTACAGCATCTGATATTTCATTATTAACATACATCTCCATAATCTCATTCCAATCATCTGGGTCTTTAATATATAGAGTATCTTCTTTTTTAATCTTCTCTAATAAATCTGGTATAATCCAATCTTTAACTATCTCTGAAATAAACACACCTAACCTTTCTCTAATAAACTCAAACATCTTAGCCCCTTGTTGTTGCATAAGACTTCCTAATCTATAAGCAGTACCTGATGGCATTGTTTCTCCAAATAATATTTCTGAACCAGATGTGTTTAATCTAATATTATTTATTGAGAAGTTTGCTAGTGCTAAGAAATTATTTATGTCATGAACAGACATATCTATTTGTTTCAAATCGCTATTTTCTGTTTTTATAATTTCACCATTATCATAATCTGTAAAAATATTTTGTTCAATAATATCATCTCTTGATTGTAATAAAGTCTTTGAAGCAAGACGCATCTTATTATTCAAGTTGTTTAATGTTTCATTTATAGATTCTTGTTGGTCAAAAGTTGCTTCAATAAATCCTTCACCAAAGTTTCTACCCATATATTGATTAAAGTCCCACTTCTTTACTTTAATATCTTCTGGTTTTATTTTCTTTCAATACAATATTTTTTCACAATTTAATGGTCTTTCATTAGATGTTAACGTTCTAGTTTGCCCATAATAATTTCCATCTATTGTTGCTATAACTTTATATAAATTATACTCAGATTTATCTTCTGGTATATCTTCAAACATATGACTTGGTAAGTCTATATAAGCCTCTACTATTCTAATATTAGGAGTCCTTGATGGTCCTTGTTCTGATAACTTTTTATACTTATCATATATTTCCATAACAGCACTCTTATCCCACCCTTTATCTTTCATACCAAGGAATTCTTTTAATGATAAATAAAATGGGAATAACTTATAAGGAGATATTAAGTCGTGATTCTTAGATGAGTTGTTTACAATAGGACAATATTCTATTTCTCTTAAATCTTTAAACTCTATTTCGTTAGTATCTATTTTTCTAACTATTAATGAACCAAATCTAGGAGAATAAACTGAGAAGTTATTAAACATATAACTCCAATTATTTTCTTCCATATATTGAATAATTAATGTATTCAATATTCTAGTTTTTAATCTATCTTGTGTTTTTTTGTAATATAACCTAACATTATTTATATCTATATCAATATTTTTAGTAGCATTGTCACACATTGCTGTTGATACTTTATAAAAATATATCTTATAAGCATTTTCATCTATATCTCCACTTTCAAATTTACCGTGGTTATATAAATTATTCTTTCTTATAATACTAGGCATGTTCTGTTTAATTCCACCTGGTAAAGTAAAATCACTTGCGTAATCTCTTTCACAATTCTTTATAGCGGATAAAACACCAACATCATCTTTAACTTTTTTATTTTCCATATATTATTAATTTATTATTTTTTATTTTAATTATATCTTCTGTTCTTTTGTCTTTTCTTTTCTAAATTCTTTTTTCTTCTATCTATATATTCACCACCTAATATTCCACCAAAACAAGTCAACATTAAAGCATCTGCTACATCTGGTGAGTGTACTCCTTTTTTTCTTAACTCTTCTTTTGATATAATTTTTATTCTTCCTCTACCATCTGGTTTATATCTTATATTTTCTAACTGATACCATACTGGGTCTTTGTATAACATACCACCCCTTGATAACCATTCTTTTAATTTAAAATATCCTTCTGCTTTTTTGTTAGCATATTTTTCTTCATTAATACTTTTCTCACCAAAGTTAATTCCATGAACACTAACATAACCTTTTTCTTTTATAGTATCTAAAAAAGCATTACCACCTGCTGTGGAATCTAAATACACATTTCTGTCAGAGATACCATAATCCTCCATAAATAATATAATATTCTGGATTGTTTCTGTTGGTTTATTATTGTGGTCCCTTTTAAGAAGTCTAGCTATATTATCTCCTCTTAAAACAAAACAATTCTCATCAGCACCTGAATAAGATATATCTACTCCTAATAATTTATTACCATACAAATAACTATTATCTGTTATATGGGCTTCTATAAATTCCCTTGTGAATAAAGGCATATAGTCATCTCCATCTATTGCATCTATACTAGGAAATAAACACCTATATAATACATCATAATCCATTTGTAATTTAACTGGTGCTAATTGTTCTCTTGTAAATCTACCTTGATTAATTAATTCTGAATCATCAAAAAATAAATGGTAGTAATAAGTTGATTCTTCTAATCCACTATCTTTTGAACTTCTAAAGAAATGATTTCTAAATCAAGGATTACCTAACTCCATTAAGAAATGATTTTTACTTTGAGATGTCATACGGAAAATCTTAGAGTATATAACATCTGGTATTTCAGCTGATTCATCAATAATAATATTAGGACAACCTTGCCCCATTAATGTTTGACCTGCTGCTAATTTATTTTTAACATCAGCAGATAATATAGTTATACGACTTCCATTTATAAAAGATATACTTTCTTTACTTCTATCAGTTGTTAATTTCTCAGATATACTCTTAAAAGCTTTAGGAATCATCTTATCAAAAATAGTATTAGAAGCTATAAACTTTCTAATATTTCCCATAATAATTTGAGTCTTATCTTTAGTAGGAGCTATAATTAATCACTCCTCGTTATCATGAATCATACATGAAATTAACACACCCATAGAAACACAGAAAGATTTACCTCCTCTAGTAGAAACTAAAACATGAACAAAAGGGTTTTCTTTTGTAACTATCTCATAAATAATATCTTCTTGAAATGGATATAATTTAACTTGTTCATATTCTCCAGTCTTATCATTAACTGCTTTCATTAATGAACATATCTTATTAATCCTTTCCTTATATTCTTGTTTAGTTATCTTGGTCATCTGTATTATTATTATCTTCTTTTTCTTCTTCTTCAAACTCAGCTTCTATAATTTGTGGGTTTAATATCTCTCTCATCATCTTAATCTCCTCAGGGACATCTAAAGTAATATTAAGCCCCTTATAAGCACCAACCATTTTATTTCTTTCTTGTATTGCCTTTAATGAAATATTAGCATCATGGTTATAAATATGATTTGAAAGAATCGCTGCTATAGAAAAATCATCCATACCCATAAACTGAGTCATCTCTTCAAAACTCTTACTCTTCATAATCTGAGCTACTATAGATGGGTGAATACCTAACTCACTACTAATCTTACTATAGGTTATTCTCTCACCTCTATTAGCTAATTTATAAGCAGTATCAGCAACTTGTAATTGCCTTAACTGTTTAGCCTCTTTATCCATACCAACTTTAGGTCCTCTAGGCTTTGTTATATTTTTTCTAGCGTTAGCAATACTTTGCTTAACATCATCTGTATCTCTATTTGCCATTTATATTATTTTAATTTTATATTCCTAGTTCCTAATACACTAGGAATTTTTAGATAATAGATACTATTAACATACTTAGTATTATAACAGGCATAAACATAAATATTGATACAGGTATAATACTTAACTTACCTAATTTTTCTTTAAATATATTATATTCACTTTTATAGCAAATATAACTACCTACAACCCAAATAATAAATAATATTAATTCCATATAATTATTTTAATTTTGTAAAGCATTCTCAATTAAAGACCAAAGTAACATAATTATTATAAACGACCAAATACTTAAACCTATTATCCAATCGTGTTTACCTGGTCTATATCCTGGACAACCCATATAATTATCATTTAAAAATTATACCTTCATTATACTACATTTACTGTTTACTGTCAACTGTCAATTATTAATTATTTTTTATTAGGGGATTTTATTATATTTTTATTCTAATGGAAATAAATAATAAGACTGCACAATGCAAAAACTTATTTTTTTGAAATTGGTTATTACCCATACCTATAAGGTTCTCTCGAGCAGTGCTATAACTGCAATCGTTTCTTTTACAACTTCTCTAAAAGTTGGTTCTGATATTAAATATCATATTAATATTCATTGTACATCTTGCATACTTAATAGAACTTTACTTTATCCACCATTTAACCCGAAGATGCTGTTAGGTTAAATACAATTCTATCTCTTTTACTTCGTAGTCTTCCTTAATAGTTTTATCTATTAATTCTTTTGATACGAATAGCTTTTAATTTTAGATTCCCAGTCAATTATGCTGGTCTAGTTTAGCCTTATATATATTCGTTATTGTATATATTAAATACTTATTTAACCTTTGTAAATAATACTATATATAGTATAGCATAGTTTTTTAAGTTTGTCAATAGCTAAAAATATATCTAATGTAAGCAAAATAAAAATATAGTAAAAAATAATGAAAAATGTAAATTAAGAAATAGCTAAGGTTAGATAAGAAAAGAGATTGAAAAATTGTGAAAAAAATTAAAGAGGTTTGAAAAATTGTGAAAAAAATTTGTGTAGTAATATATATATAATACTCCTCCGCCCTTGTCTATCCCACCACCCCTTACCTAGTCGCACATTATTCATAATCCGACACTCTATAAAACATCATTATATACAAAAAACATTTTTTCATCTCTTACTTAATCGTATTTTTTTTATTCTATTTATATATTTTTTATTCTTTTCTTTTCTTTTTTCATAAAAGGAATTATACAAAATAATAATACATAAAATAATTTAAAAAGCCTTAACCCATTCTTTCCGAATTGAACATATTATGTATTCAATATACATTATAATTAAATTAAGCCTAGTTTTAGATAAATAAGTGATTTATCAACAGATATTAATTGCTATTTTTTTAAATTGATGATATAGTTTAGTTATGAACAAAACAATTTATAAAATAATAATTAATAAAAATACAACTTTACAAAAAATGAAAACATTAAAGTTTCTAGAACAAGCAAAAGAATACTTCATAGACTTTGAAAAAGTAGAGCTTTACAAAAACAATCAATTGATATATAAGAATTAACATCATTAAAACGCTTACAATATAAATAATAAATAATAATGAATAAATAAAAATATGAGTGATAAAAAATACATTTTAATAATAATACTAGTTGTTATTTTATGGCTAGTATTAAACATCTTAACTAGTAAACAGCCAAGCGGTATCCAAGAGAAAACATGTTTTAGACATTATGATGCGTCTAGGAATTATGAACTTATAAAAGACGAGGTATTCTATAAATACAACTGTAAACAATTCCATAAATAAATAATAAAGATAATACTATGAACATTAAAAATATAATAAAAAAACCAATTGAAAATAGTATTCCTAACTTATACGATTTTCATAATAAAGGAAAATTACTTAATGATTTAAAACTTGGTAAATTAAAAATAGGGGATACAGCTATTATAAAATTCAAAAATAAATACATAGAGTTTGAAATACTAAAGAATTATAAAAAAATAATAATTAAATAAATATAAATTATATGATAATAGATTTAATTCACATTAAATAATAAATAATTAAATAAATAATAATAATATTATGAAATTAAAAAAAGAAGAACTAACAAAAGATTTATTCTTAGATATAACAGGCTACACAGAGGAAGAATACAACGAGTTGACCCTTGAAGAGATAACAGATACTTGGAAAGACATACAAAAAAATAATAATTAAATAAATATAAATTATATGATAATAGATTTAATCTTAGACAGAAAAGATAATAAAGAATATAACCCTAGAAAATTTTACAATGATATTATGAACTATGGTGAGATAGGTTTTTAAATAACAATAATAATAAAATACTATGTTAAAAAGTAAAATAATAACAATCAAATTGAAAAATGAACCTCCATTTTTTAATAGTTATATCATAGATACGCTAGATGAAACAAAAAAATATAAAATAAATATTGATTTTCTAACAAGAGAAGACGCAGAAAATGGAGTTAATGAAATAATAGAGAAAGCAAGACAAAAAGGAATAACACATTTGTCAGGTAATAGTTAAATAATTAAATATAATACTATGAAAAAAGAAAATGAATATAACGCTAAAGAAGTTGCAAAATATAAGTAATAGTTAATATCTTTTTAGGACTATTAAATACATTTTAATAGTCTTATAAAAGGTCTTAATTAAATAAAAATAAAAATAAAAATGAATAAAAAAAAGGAAAACACAAAAATAAATATTATAATACCACTTACAACGATAGTATTATATATGATTATATCTAGCTTTATAGTATTTAATGAAGTTAATGGAGAAATAATAGAAGTAGTAGAAAAAAAAGTTAATTCTTATAATATTCCTAGTTTAGAGAATTCAATAAATGTATTCTTAAATAATTATGAGAAGTTAGGAAACTTTCCTACTGGGGTTATTATTGTAGATGTAAAGATAATAGACGAGTATAGCAATACAGATAATAGAGAAATATATGCCGAATATGCTTATTCTATTAGTCAAGACGAGGATTTTGTGAAAACAATGTATGCCGAGAGTAAGTTTAACCCATTAGCAGTAAATGTAAATAGAGATACAAGCGTAGATTATGGAATCGGGCAAATAAATAGCTATTGGCACTATAAAATTATAAATAACCCGCAATATTCAGACCCATATTTTCAAATAAGAGAAGCTTGGAAATTATATAAAGCGGGAACAACATTTTATGGTTACTATGCTAGAAATAATTACGATAATAATTTAATAATTAATAAATAATATGAAAAAATATGATGATAATTCAATCTATTTTAGAGATTAGACTAATAAGAAGTTAAAAGAATATCAAAAATAGTATAAAAGACTAATAGAAATAGGGCAATTTTCTACAAAAGATAATTTAAATGACTTGGGTGTAGAACTTGAATTAATAAATAGAAAATTAAATAATTAAATTAAAAAAATGGAAACAGATATATATCAATTATATAATACTTTACTCAAAAAAAACTTATTAAAACTAGATGAAGTATTACATATAACACAAGATTTAAAGAGAAAAGATAAGTCTATTAGGTCTATATTACAAAGAGTTGATGATGAATTATATAGAGCAGAAACTGGTAAATGGAATACAAGTCTTAATATACCTCAAAACATAATTGATTTAAAAGATTATGTATTAGGTAAAGCATATTTAATAAGCACTAAACAAAAAATAAATGGAAATTAAACCTCCTAAAATAAACCCAATATATAAAATACCTATATTTTCAAAGGGAGAATATAGACAAATTATAAAAGACAAAGCAATAAAATTAGAAATGACAAGCGATTTAAAAAAGAGATTAAAAACACAAAGTAAGAGATATAAAATATCTAACAATCAACTTATATTTGAAATACTATTCAATTATATATATAACTAATAAAATAACCATAAACATATGAGCTGGTTTCAACAAATAGGATTTTTAATAGTAATAGGCTTTATAATATATCTAGTTTATTCTGCGGGGAAAGATAATAAATGATATATTTACATTTTATTGAAAATGTGCTATAATACAATCAAAGATAATAACTTTCATTTGCTATATAATAGCGGGATTATATAGCAATTACAAGGTCATTATATAATAAATAATACAATAAATAATACAATAAATAAATGGAAAAAAGGACTATAATAAATAATTGATTTATGTTTATAAATAAAATAAGTCAATTAGAAAAAAAACAATTAGAAGATTTTTTAAATAATAGTAATAGTATTTTAAATACTAAACTAGAAGTTAAAATCAAACAGCTAATAAATAAATATAAATAATATGGAATTAATAAACTCTTATTTTACAGATATAATAAGCCAAGAAGATAATGAAAAAGAAACTTTACTTCAATTTGGATTTGATTTAGATAAGATGTCAGATGAAGAAAAAGTAGCACAATTATTTGAAAATAATTGGTGGGATATGAGAGATTTAGAAGAATGTATAGATGAAAGTATAGATATATCTAAAATGAATATACAAGAAAAGGTTAAGATTGCTAATTTAAAAAATATAGATGATTGGATTTGGGATTTATGCTTATATCATCTATTGCCTGATTTAAACGATTAACTAACTTGGTAGGCAAATAACAACAAACCTTTAAATGTGATTATAACAGACGATGTCAGTAGTTGAATTGCCTCGGCAACGATATGAAGAACATCTAACGGAATAAACAGCCAGTTCTAATAAACTAACTAAATAATATGAGAGAAATAAAATTTAGAGTTTGGAATAAAGACAATAAAGAAATGACTAATGATATAAAGGTCGGAGAAAGAAGGCTGTTATTATTTGATAAAGATATTTTAATGCAATATACAGGGCTCAAAGATAAAAATGGTAAAGAGATTTATGAGGGGGACTTATGTCAAGTAGTGTTTAAAGATAATAGTAAATATGAATTACCTTGTGAGGTTTATTTTGAAAATGGGGCTTTTTGTATAGGAAGTGGTTATTTACAAGATGCTAAGGAGTTAAATGTAGTAAGTAATATTTATGAAAATCTTTATTATTAAATAATTAAATAAATATATGAAATACAAATTAACAAACAATACAAAACAAATAGTAGAAACAATTTTATATCAAATACAAGCGTTAAAAGATTTCAACGATGTAAAGAAAGGAGATTTAGGTGGTTGGATAGAGAAAGAAGGAAATTTAAGTCAAGAGGGGAATTGCTGGGTTTCTGAAAATGCTCGTGTTTATGGAGATGCTTGTGTTTTTGGAAATGCTCGTGTTTATGGAGATGCTTATATTTATGGAGATGTTTATGTTTATGGAGATGCTTATGTTTCTGGAAATGCTTGTGTTTATGAAAATGCTTGTGTTTCTGAAAATGCTCATGTTTCTGGAAATGCTTGTGTTTCTGGAAATGCTCGTATATTAGGAAATTATAACTATACACAAGGGCATTTTATAGGGGGAGATGATACTGGAAAAATAACAAATATAACAGACAAAACTGGAAACGGTTATTGGAAAGCTCAATATGTTCTAGGAGATTATAAAATAGAAGAAAAGGAAGAGTTAGAAACTAAACCAGAACCAATAGGAATATTCAAAGAATTTAAAGAAGTAGTGGATACTTTTTACAACGATATTAACAAACTAATTAAATAATATGAAAATAACAAGAAATTTTAGAAATCAAGGGTGAATTAAATTCAATCTATCAATAGATGAAATGTATTCTTTTATGATAGCAGATTATAAGTTTGATAGAGCAACTAATATAAAAGAGATAGAATTATTTTGAAAAATATTTAAAAAATATAAGAATAAAAACTATTGAAATATTTTAGAAGAAGGTGGAGCATTAAAAAACTTCTCTAAAAAAGCAATAGCTTGTTGTGAAGAAAAGATGTTAGCTTAAAAAAAAAGATAGACACTGAAAAAAGTGTTTATTTTTTTTGTTTGTAGAATGCGATTTAAGGTGGGTGATTTCTCTCAGATAGGAAAGTATAGCAACGAACTATTTTCATTTGAATTTGATACCAAATTTTGCGTTTGGTGCGATTTTAGAAATAGTTTGTAATCTCTAAATTATATGATTTTGTTTCCTTGGGTAAAAAAATATTTTTATATTTTGGATTTAAAGCAAAATATTCTTGATTTTCAGTGTAGGTATAAATTAAATTTCTTTTTTCTAATTTAGCTATATAACCATATATATCAAAATCATCATATAAATGTAAAATAGGTAAACTATTAAATAACTCTTTTGTTGTAAAAGAATAAAGGTTTTTATTATTATGAAAACTATATTTATCAAAACTATAAACAGAAGACATCTCGAAAGGCTCTGTTATAACAACCACTATTTTATTAGAGGGATTTTTATGTTGTGTTATTTGATATAACACACTTAAAACAAAAGCTTCTTCAATAGAAATATTTGGAAATTCTTTTATTAAAGCATATTGGTTGATGTATAGATTATAAATCATATATAAGAATTTAAATTTTATATTACTAGTATAACACACTTAAAAAAATAATACAAATTGCTATGTGAAAATCACACCCCCCCCCTCACAATAACACCCCCCCAACATACACACCACCCCTACCTACATCCCCAACTGACACAACAATGAAAATCCCTTAAAACAATAAAACATATAAAAATATATATAAAAAAATAAATATTAATAATAT
>Ga0100403_1000346_pt1 | contig 44430 bp, 78 predicted proteins | sample CryGeymet201501t_FD_83663 | JGI IMG/M metagenome (GOLD analysis project Ga0100403, IMG submission 83663) | Groundwater microbial communities from Crystal Geyser aquifers in Utah, USA - Crystal Geyser metaG 2015-01t | ecosystem: Environmental > Aquatic > Deep subsurface > Groundwater | place...
ACTTATGATGCTGCGATGCGAGAAACTAAGAAGTTCGGTAAAACAATGCCTACTGATGAGCAGTTAGGTGAGTTATTAAAAGATAAAAGTGATTTAGAAAATATTACTTTCCCAGGCTACCGCTATACTAATGGCTCGTTTTACCTTCTCGGCTCAAATTTGCACCTCTGGTCGTCCGCGCCCTCGGGTTCTACTGCTTGGTATCGGTTCTTGTACACCTCCTACTCTACCGTCCACCGTTACGCGTACGGTAAGGCCAACGGTTTTTCGGTGCGCTGCCTTAGAGATTAATATGAAAAATAAAGTAAAACAAAAGATTAAATACTCATCAAGAGAACAGCTACTAGACGAAGGTTGGATCCATATGGCTCAAAAAGACGGTATAGAAACATTTTTTAGATAATGTACAGTTTGTTTATAAAGTACTAAGATATACAGTACCTAGAGTACAAAAGATACATCATATAATGTAAATAGACACATCAATATGACTAAGCAAGAACTTGTAAGAGATTTATGTTCAGTAGAGAATAGAAACAAATCAGCAACAACTAGATTAATTAATGAGTTTTTAGAAGAGTTGATTAATACGTTGCCGATAGGAATGAAACGCTCAAGAAAGGTAATTCAAGATTGTTATAATAAATAGTCCTTTGTTTAGAGGTGATGAGTGAGGGCAGTTGTTCTCTATCGACCAAGCACGTGCGGATAGATTGGCAGGTAGTGTTTATCACTCGCCCCAGTCGTCTAGCAAAGCTGATGACTCGTCACCTCGGAACAGAGGGTTAATATAATAAATATGAAGACAAGTGAAAAAAAATTAAATACAATAAAGATATGGAAATCTAACAACAAAGATAAAGTTAGTGATACTGAAAAAAGATATAGACTTAATCACCCAGAAAAACATCAAGAATGGGAACTTAATAATAAAGAGAAATACTTAAATGAAATAAAATTATGGAGAACAGAAAACATAGAAAAAGTTAAATTATATCGAAAAACATACAACTCAAAACACCGAAAAGAGATAAATAAACACGAACGGGAAAGAAGACAAATAGATGCTCATTATAAACTTAGAACTAACATATCTCGCTCTATTTGTGGAAGACTTAAAAGACGTTTATTATCTAAAAAAAACAAACCAACATTTAGTTTTCTTCCATATTCAGTTGATGAACTTAAACAACATTTAGAAAAACAATTTGTGTGTGATAAGGCTTGGATGAATTGGAATAATTGGGGAATGGGAGTTGGAAAATGGAATATTGACTATATTAGACCAGAGTCTTCATTTAATTATACCTCTGTTGAGGATACAGAATTTCAAAAGTGTTGGTCATTAAGTAATCTTCAACCGCTAGAAGCTATGGAAAATATGATAAAAGGAAATAGATATTAATTTATTAGTCCGCAGATGTTTATGGGATTTGAGGATTAAAATGGCTATCACTGGAGTTCTGTCGCTCCTATGTAAACCACAGATAGAAAATAATCCTTACTAGGTCAGATTGCTACGAGAGCCTAGTCGGTAACCTATCGTTAAAGGTATTGGCAGATACTCCCCGTCAGTTAAAAGCTAACATACGAGCAAGTATGGGCGGGGGGTATAGATTATAAAGGTCTAATTAGACTTAAATTAGACTCAAATTATACTATTATGAAAAACTATTACAATAACTATTGTAAATAATTACAATAAATAATATGCCTGAAAACTTAAAAAAAGCCTTAGAGATGATGCTATTTATGTCAGACCAACAAGTATTGTGGACTGAATGTAAAAAGATAAACTTCAAAAAGAAAGATTGGTTTAAAGAATATACTTGGACGGAAAAAAGAGAGGAGCAGTATATTCAATGGCTATCAGACTTCTTAAAGAAAAACTGGCAAGGAATGATTGATACAAAGCCTACAAGTAAGAAGCTAAGAGATAAGGTGTCAGAAGAATTCGTTAGTAATTATGGTTGCGTTATAAGAGAACTTAACATAAAAGATTTCACGCCAACAGTTTCTTGGGATCATCTTGATGAGGTAATGAGTAAAAGAGAACGAGAATCCTTTAATAAATGGATGTTCGGACAGACCACCCCCTTACATGGAGTTTATAAGTGGGATTTAGAAACATATTTAGCACATAGACCAAACTTAGACTAAAATTACCAAATAATAGGTATTACCAGTTCACATTATATGTACAATTGTATACTATTATGTACAGTTATACACCATATACGGTTAATAACTAGACTAATTAAGTACGAGTAAACTAGACCAAAACCTACGCATCTCATTATCTAATATAAGCCAATAACAATATGAATATCAAAAAAATCTATACAAAAAGAGAGAAAGCTTATCAAACATTATTAAAATGCGATATAGAAATTGATGAACTTCTTAAAAAGATAGACCAGGCAGACGGAGCTTTGAATAAAATAACCAAGAAAAGTAAGTCAGTTAAGGAGTTAAAATCTTTTGCGGAATACTGTTTACTTCACCCCGAACAACGCTTCTGGCAAGCACTTAGGAATTGGTCTGAGGTGGCCACAATATATTGGTCGGTGTATAATGATAAAATAGACGATTTAGAATTAATAGATACTTATAATAAATAATATGAAACCAACATTAAAAGAGTTCACAGGATGGATGAAGAAATTTAAAGAATTAAACGATAATGTAGAGCGAGCCAACGAGGGACTAAAACTTTTATATGATGATTTTAATGGTGTCTTTCTAGGTTGGCACGAACAATTTATGCTTGACCTTATAAAAAGATTAATGGATGATGTCAACGACTGGATTGGCTGGTATATATATGAGAATAAATGGGGTCAAGGTAAAATGAAATGTTATGATAAGAATAATAAGTTATTGAAAAGTAAAACCATAGAAGACTTGTATAATTTGGTTAAATAATATGAACTCATACGCATTAAAAATTATCGGTTCTTCTCCCATAGAAGCTAAACTTGACGACAGTAAAGATTATTCCGTAGCTTTTAAAAGGTTAGGAATTAAGAGAGTAGTAAAAGAACCACTAGAACAAGACGGAGAACATAAATATACTTTTGTTTGTGATAACTTAGCAGATTTAACTGTTATATCAGAAGACAAAATCATTCTAGGTAAAAATAAAAGCAATTCTAAGAGAATAAGGAATCGTGCTTGGATTTATAGCAACGATCAAGGAATAGATAACGAAAAGTTTTATAATGATTTTAGTTCTGCTTTAATAACTAATTTTGATAGCGTAGTTGAGTTTTTAAGATTAGATACATAGTATGCCATTTTTAGAATACAAATGTGATGAGTGCGGTAAGCATTTCACTAAAAAGAGTTCTGAAAGAACTGGCAAAAAACATTATTGTTCTAGGGTGTGTTCTCATATAGGCAGAGCAAGAGAGATATATAATAGCAAATAATATGTTTAATAAGTCATTGAGGGAAAAAATTAAAAACCACCTTGAAAGTATTTACCCTAAAGAAATGAGTAGTGGTGATATTGAAGACTTTGCTAAATATCAAGGTTATAACGGAGAAACCGGAAGAAAGCGTTGTGGAGATTTAGTTAAAGAGGGATTAGTTAAGACAATAGTTAAAACTATTGTTAAACAAGACGGAAAAATTACAGAGGTAGCTTTTCATAAGGCTGTTATTAACGAGCCAATTAAACTAGAAGTAATGCCAGAGTATGAATTATTTAATCCGCAGGGGAAATTATTATAATTATATGGCACATAATTTAAAATGGTTTACTAATAGAATAGGTAAAAGAATATTCAGAGATGATGACGGTTGCGGTTGTAATTTTTGTAACGATGTTGTCAAAAATGGATTAATAGTTTTTAACGAAAGCCACGCACAATATTTAGCAATGATAGATAACGATTTTGAAGCTTGCGGAGTAAAAATGAATTATAGAGATAGAAAATAATGTAGCTATCACGATAGCTTTAAATAATATGAAAAATAAATGTGGAGTTATTAATAGTGGAAAAACCAATAGTGCCTGTTTACCTATAATGGAATGGAAATGTTATTGCGAAACAACAGGCTGTCGGGAAATAATTAAAAGAAAAATTAATCTAAATAAGTTTTTTCCAGAAAAGTTTTAATTTCATCTCTGCTTTAATTTTAGCAAGCACCCTAACAAGTCAATGTCGTATTTATTCCGCTTCGCTTCATAAATCTCCACATATGACTTAGTCAGGGAACACCGCTTGCTTTCTTTCGGGCATAGATGAGAATTAACTCATCATAAGATTAAAAATATGAAAAAAGACATCGTAGAGTATTGCGTTGAAAATCCCGATGAAATTGTAGAAGACATAATGAAGAAATTTAATGTTCCGCAGTCAACAGCGTTTTATGCTATTTGTGAGGCGGCTAAAAAACTTAAATAAATAATATGTCTATCAAACAATGCGAGTGTGGTTCTAAAGATTTTTATGTCAGAGAGGATTATGCTTATAAGGCTGATTTAGATGATAAAGGCAGTCTTGATTGTGGAAAAGCAGACGGAGGAATAACTGAAATATGTTGTGCTAAGTGCGGTAAGCAATTTAGCGAAAATGATTTTAGTCAGATTAACTTTTAATAATATGGATAATTTATTAACACCGAGAGAAGCAGCTAAAGATTTAATAAGTGTTTATGTAGAAAGAGGCGACAGCCTTGAAAGTTTACGAGCAGGATACCAGGGAACTTCTGGCGAAGATTATTATGCTTGTATAGGAGGATATGTTGGAGAATTTCCAAATCTAAAGAAAGTTAGCAATGATAAAATTGTAGTGAGTAGGATTGGCAGTCAGAAAATCGAGCCTCAGATATTTTCGTTAGTGGAGTTATTTAATGAGATAAAGTTAGGAGTTAAGCAGGTAGCTTTATTTTAATTATATGAAAGAGTCTAAAGATTACATTACGATTGAATATAACAAAGTGTTTATTAATTCAGGAAGTAGCAAGATTGATGCGACAATAGCATTTAGAGTAGGTTTGGCGATTGGCTCAAAGGATTATAATGATATTAATTATTCAAAAATATGAAGAATGGAATTAATTTTTATAGTGCGGAGCAGATTTTTACTAATCCGAGTACCCTGTCTAGTAGAGATGGAAAGACTTGGAGAGTATCAAGACCGTTGGGATTTTATGGTTTAAGACATAGATTAAGAGCATTGATATTGGTTTGGCAAGAGAAGGCTGATTTGATTATTTGGCCAGAGTAGTAAGCCCTTCGGTGATTATAATTTTATGTAATTTAGTAATGGTGAGATAGTTAGATATGATAGAGCGATAGATTATATTAAGAAAGAGAATTATTCGGGTAGGCACATTTGGGCGTGTTTAGGAAGTGCTGGTTTTACATTTATTAGTGATATAAATAGATTCGCAGATTATTGCGATAGTATAAGGCAAACAAGATTTGCGAAGTTTATAAGAAGATAGTCCTAATAGGATTTAGTGAGAAATGGGCGAAAGCCTGTTTTTTGTTATTATCCCATTGCCCCTCCCCTGCTTTTAAACACTCTCGTAGCGGTTTCCGCTAAAGCGTCACCTTCTCAAGTCTTTAACAGCTACTGCCTTAATATACAGCCCTGTAAATATTCCGCTAACTCCTTATATAATTAGAGTTAGTTTTTTTAATCTGTAAATTGTTTATATCATTTTTTTTCTTATTTTTACAGGTATCTCATTATTTTTTACAGGTTTTTTTGAAAGATGAAATTGACATAAGGGAATTAAAGGATAGTCTTAGAGATGTTATTCCATTAAATTCAGGGGGTAGTTTTAAGCTCCTTTGGGATATGTTATATCATATCCGTTTACTTAAATATGTTCGCCGATCACAGCTAAAAGAAATTGACAGCCGATATTCAAAGATTTGTGCTACTAAAAAACTAACCAAATTAGTTGAACTTGACCTACTAAAGAATACCCAAAAAGATGTATATATTTCTACTTATAAATCGTTAGTCCTACTTAAACAGCTTAAATATCCAACCCAGACTTTACCTAAAAATATAACAGGCGAAGGGTTTATTAACGAACTAAATAACACAACAGTATTTATTCAAGCCCTAAAACTTCCTGATTATCACTCACTACTTTATCCTAATTTTGAATACATAAAACCAGATGCCTTACTTATTAGAGGCGATAATGTTAGATATAAATTAGAATTTATAGAGGTTGAGTCAAGCAAAGCTAACTGGACTAATTGGCTTGAAAATAAGAGAGTGAACTACTTAAAACTTGCTCAAGACAAACAGGTATATAATTACTGGAAAGAGCAATGTAATTTTATAAACTTACCTATTCCTGATATTAAAGATTTTAAGTTTTCAGTTAGTATAATTGGAAAAGTTAATCATAATTTTGGAGAGGGTCTTAATTTTATGGAGAAGTTATGAAGTTAAAAAGATTTACTGATTTACATCCTTTTTTATTTTTATATATAATGACTTTTATTATTGTTTTTATTTTCTTTATGGGTTCTGTATGCTATTATATCATTTTTTACGATGAATGGTTTTTTGATTTTAGGTTTTTATTAATGATAAGTATTCTGTTTTTCATCTTGTTTTCATTATTTATTTTTTCTAACGAATTTGATGAAATGAGAAAGAAATCTAATATATTAAAATTAAATATTGGTTTACGTGCGATTTATAAGATGAAAAAAAGGCTCCCAAAACTTATCTGCAAACATTGTCTTAAAACAATAATTGTTAAGAATATAGATTTAGCTTGTCCATTTTGTGATGCTAATTTTACTGTTACCGATACAGAAAAATCTATACAAATGGGAGATGTTTTTGCTAAAGGAGTTAGAAGTTTAGTTAATGAATCTACAATGGAAAAGATTTTATTTTTAGAGTGTCCGGCTTGTAGTAGTAAGATTAGGAATATTGATTGTTATCATTGTGGTAAAGAATTAGATTTATTTGAAGAATATGATGAATATAGTATAGAGAGAGATCGCTATGAGCCAATTTAAGGCAAAGACAGAATTAAATATTAATAAGGTGGATGTTCCCATTGAATATGATAACACCCCAGAAGAAGTTAGTAATTCTTATAATGATGTTTATGATTTTGCTCAAATTTCTATTGATAACTTAAGTAAAATATTACAATCTACTATTAACAGTAGAACCCCATTTTTTATATGGTCGAGAGAAAGGCAGAATGAAAAAATTAGGTTAGATAATGAAAAACAAAATCTAATATTAGATAAGATTAGCATACTGCAGTCAACTATTACAGATATTAACCAATTAAAGGCAGATATATTTTTTAGTGCGGAGTATATTAATAATCTTATAGCAGACAAAAAAATGAGAGCCGAGCATTATTTTCAATTAGCCATTGCTCAACACAAGGAATCATTAACTGGAATAAAAGTTAATATTGATTTAACTAATTCATTGGTAGACCACGACCAAATAGATAAAGATAGAAAAATTAAAACCAATCAAGGAATTGATGCCGATAACGCAATTAAGTTAGCACAAGCAAGAAAACTTCAAGCCGAAGCCGAAAACATGGAGTCACTAAACGAGCTTAGAAAAATAGTGATGAGTAAAATTGACTTTGATAATTTTCCACACGCTTATATTTCCGATTTAGTAATTGCTTTATCTGGTGTGAATATGAAAACTTTTAGCCAGTTTGAAATGGAAGATAGTTTGAATAAAATTTTTGAGAGAATGGAGAACGCTAAAGCCAGAAAAGCCGAAGCAGAAGTTGATGACTTTATGAACTCTGCTGAATTTAGGAAATGGAAGAACGACAAAACGAGAAGAGATGGCGAATTATAATCTTAAACTTGGTTTACTTCAAGACCTTGATTCAGAAATGCCTTACATAACAGATATTAGGAAGCGTTTTAATCACACCTATATAATCGGAAAGTCTGGTATGGGTAAATCAGTCTTAATGGAACGAATGGCTGATTATGATTTGAAGCATGGACTGTCTGTTATTTTCATTGACCCTAAAGGAGATAGCGTAAATAAACTGACTGGTAATGAAAACTATAAATATATTTCTTTTAAGCACCCCGTTAAGATTAACCCACTAAGACGAAAAGGTTATAAAGTTGACACGCTAATAAGAGAGTTTACTGATGTTATGGATATTATGATAACTGCTACTTCCATTAACCCAGAAGCAACAGTTAGAATGAAAGAGATTTTATCTAAGGCAATTAAAGGATTTAAGGAAGAAGACCGGAGTCTAAAATTCTTAAATGAGTTTTTAAGTTTTAAGGATATTCGTAAGTCTTATAGTTTTAGTGATCCTCTAACAAGAAAATGGTTTTATGAAATAGAAGACACCAACAAAAGCGGATTTAAGAAAGCTAGTGATTATATAAATACAATGTCATCTATTTCAAGCAGACTATCTCAATTCTTAGACAATGATGAAATGAGCCAATTCATAACAACAGAAGAAAATGAATTTGATATAGCTTCACTAATAGAACAAGGTCAATCTTTACTTATAAATACGAATACAAGCGATAACGACAATCAGCGTTTTTTGTCAGCTCTTATTCTCTATTCTGTTTTTTCTTATATTAAAGATGATTCTGTTAAACGACCACTTATGATTTATATTGACGAATTTCAATCTAGTGTTAATTCTAGTTTTCCTTCTTTACTTCAATATGCTAGAAGTTGCCAAGTTGGATTTACTTTATCACATCACGACTTTTTAGAAATCAATCCCAAAGTATTGAGTTCAATATTTGGTATTGTCAGTTCTTATATTGTTTTTAATTGCGGTGATACCGAAGCGGATAGATTAGCTTCTATTGTGAGGGCAAGCAAGGCTGATATAATAGATTTAGATGATTATACCGCCTATCTTAGGCTCGGAACTAAAAACAGCTTAATTAAGACCTTTCCACCCCTTAAGAGCAATGTAGAGCCACCACCCACTACCATATCAAAAGAACCTGTTAATAATTTCCTATCTAACGACTGGATTATGTTATAATTAAATAGTTAGAACATTTAGGGGAAGACCCTTTATGAACCGAACTTGCCACAAAGTGCCAATAATCTATTAAACATACCGCAAGGCTAATGAGTTGATAAGACTCTAGTTTAATTAGGAATGTCCAGCGGTTTGGTTATAATATAACACTAAGTTGAGGACAAGGCTTTTGGTATATTATTTTTTGGCAAAGCACTATTAAAGAGCCGGTTAACGCCGGCTTTTTACTTGACTGTAAATTTATTGTTATGATATAATATATCTGTACATTAAAAAAGGAGTCCATAATGGAATTTCTAAACTTTCAAGAGATAAGTCAAAAAGTTCAATTTCAGAATTTATTAGATTGGCTTAATATTCCCTACAACGCCATAAATGGCGAATTAAAAGGAGATGGATTTATAATCACAATCTCCAAGAATCTTTATTTTAACCCCAACGGTGAAGATAAAGGAAGCGTTATTAATTTTCTTTCTAAACACAAAGGTTTAGATTTGAGAAGCGCCGCCCAAGAACTTAAAAAACAGTTCTTAATAGAAGCTAAAGAACCTCTAAGAGAATTACCTAATCTTGAATTACACTACTGCCCTTTCTTAGAAGAAAAAGGATTTTCTAAGGAATTTTGTGAAGAATACGAGATAGGCTTAGTCAAACAGCATTCCATAATGGCCGGAAAGATAGTCTTTAAGACTTATAACGAACTAGGTCAGCATTCTGGTTATGTCGGTTATAATTTCACTAAAGATGAGTGGTTTTTCCCTAAAGGTTTTAAGAGAACATTATATAATGCTCACCGAATTAAATCCGATGAGGTTTATTTAACTGTTTCTATTTGGGAAACCTTAAATCTAATTAAGCAAGGTATATCGTCAGTTGCCTTAATAGGAAAATCAATGACTGATATTCAAGCCGATCAATTATCGCAGTTCACCCGTGTAGTCCTTGTCCACCCCGAACCAGATAATATCATTGTAAGACTTTCGAAAAAATCTTTTGTTAAAGTAAGCCCCCAATAGAGGGGCTTTTTTTCTTGACATAATTTTTATATGTGATATAATAATAATATATGTTGTGGTGTAAATTGAATTGCCACACTATATGTTGTTATGACAGATTTATATTTACAGTTTATAGACGAGATGAGCCATGAAGAAAGAAGCATATTTTTATATCGCTACATTTTAAAACTCTCAAACCACGAAACCGCTAAGAGATTAAAAATGCCTATCAGAGAAGTGATTTTATTAGCAGACTTATTAAAGCCAGAACTGGTTAATTGTAAGAAAACAGTCTTTGAAGCATTTGGCGTTTAGTCAATATGTTATAATTAATAATAGAAACGGATAAGACAACACCATTATGGCGACACTTATCATAAAGTAATAATTAGCACAAGTGAGGGATAATACCCTCTATTTGTGCTTTCTAATATGAAAACTAGTGATAAACTATTCGTTATAAGAAAATATATTTTTGCTAAAAGTGCTATACAGGCTATTAGAAAAGATAAGACTACTCCTGTTGATGATTGTTGGATAGATGAAGAATTTAAAAAAACAAATCCAGGAGCTTCGGCTATTGGATTTATAGATTATAGACAAGAAGAATAATATGATAAAAGTTGGAAGACCAACTAAATATTTAGAAGAATACATTAATAAGGTTGATGAGTATTTAGATATTCATAAAGATATTGAACTTGAAAAAATTGGATTAAGGAATGAAGATAAGGGATATGAAAAAATTGAGTATATATTAAAAGTAGATTTACCAACCGTAGAGGGATTTGCTCTATTCTTAGGAGTAAATAAAACAACTCTTTATGAATGGGAAACAAAACACCCTGAATTTTCCAACGCTTTAGACAAAATTAGAACGGAACAACAGACAAGATTAATAAATGAGGGCTTATCTGGTAATTACAATCCAACTATAGCTAAACTTATCTTAAGTTCTAACCACGGAATGAGAGAAAAAACGGAAACAGACATTACTACTAAGGGAGAAAAAGTCAGTGGCTTTAATTATATAATTCCAAATGACAACGATAACTCCAACAATAAAACCACTTCCTAAGCAACACCTAGCTTGGCAAAAACTTTTAGATACAATAACTAAATATATCCTTTTTGGTGGTGGTGCTGGAGGAGGTAAATCTTGGTTAGGTTGTGAATGGTTGTTGGTAATGTGTTATCAACACCCAAAGACCAAATGGTTTATTGGTCGTAAAGAATTGAAACGCTTAATGGCTAGTAGTTACGAAACATTTAAAAAGGTTTGTTCATTTCATAATATACCTGATACTGACTGGAAATTAAATGGTCAATATAATTATATAGAGTTTATTAACGGATCTAAGATAGATTTACTTGATGTTAACTTTGAGCCGAAAGACCCGATGTTTGAGAGGTTTGGTTCATTAGAATATACTGGTGGTTGGCTTGAAGAAGCCGGAGAAATAGATTTTAAAGCTTTTGATGTTTTAAAAACTAGAGTTGGTAGACATTTAAATAAAGAATACGGAATACACCCTAAACTTTTAATAACCGCTAATCCTAAAAAGAACTGGTTGAAACGATTGTTTTATTTACCATTTTTAGCTGGAACACTTAAGGCAACTTATGCGTTTATACGTTCTCTTTATTCTGATAATCTTTACACCTCTGATATTTATGGAGAACAATTAAATGAAATATCTGATAAAGCAACAAGAGATAGATTAAGAGATGGAAATTGGGATTATGATGATGATAAAGCCTGTTTAGTTAATTCTAGCGCAGCTAAAGATATTTATACCAATACAGTTGATGACGGAGAAAAATATGCCACCCTTGATATTGCCAGATTTGGCAAAGACACAACTAAACTTTATTTGTGGAAAGGATTTAAAAATTATAAACGTATTACTTGGCATTATCAAGATACTGAAATTACAGCAACAAAAGTTAAAGACATATTAGCGGAAGAACGAATACCATATAGCCACGTTATAGCTGATGAAGTTGGTGTTGGTGGTGGTGTGATTGATAAACTAAGGGGTATAAATGGTTTTATTTCTAACTCAAGACCCCTTGAAAATCCTAATGCTATTCCTGTTAATGTAATTAGAAACGGTAAAGAAGTTGATATTGTTCCTAGAGAAAATTTTTCTAGTCTTAAAGACCAATGTGGTTATCTGTTAGCTGAAAAGATAAATTCTCACGAAATGAAATTGGATGTAGATGATGAAATTGAGAAAGACAGAATTTTAGAAGAAATTGGAGAACTTAAAGACTTAGCACCAGATGAGGACGGAAAAAAACGATTAGTTCCTAAAGACATCATCAAGGAAAACATCGGGAGAAGCCCAGATGATTTAGATAATCTAATAATGAGAATGTGGTTTGTCTTAGAGAAAAAAGATGACAATAAAAAATTTAATGAGATAATGAAACACAATGAGGAGGACTATACACCGACTCCTTATAAATAATATGAATATTACAACTCAACCGAACTCACAAAAAATGGTAGATTTAATCTTGAATGAGGTTAATGTCTTTAAGACAAAAACTATTGACCTATCTGATAGAAAGAATTTTAATCAATACGAAACAATCCAAGATAATATAACTCATCAGAATAAAGGATTCTTAACAGAACTAGCCCCAGGCCAAATAGACGATAGAGAAGCTTATGACATTATTTCTCCAATGATAGAAACAGGAGTCGCTAATACTGATTTAGACTCTAATCACATTGATACCTACACAGACGACCCAGAATATCAAGCCCAAGAGTTATTATCTAATGTTCTTATTAAGAGATACAACAGACAAACCAATCAAGGTGTTGTTCTCAATGAAATGGTCTATCAGTTATTTGACGATGGGAATATTGTTGCTAGACGAGTTGACGGAGAAGGAGAAATATATAGACCTGTATTACCACAGAACTTAATTATTGTTGACCCTTCTGCTAGAACTTTAGAAGATACGGCAGTTATTGAACGTAACACAATGAACCAGTCCGAGGTTAGAGGTGTTAAGGGTTGGGAGAATACTGATTTACTTTTTAACTATTGTGATCTAAGCGAAACAGATTTAATTCCTTTTTACGAGATATATTATTTCTATGGTGATTTATCCAAGAAACGATTAGGAAGTATTAAAAAGGAAGTTCATGGAACTAAATACAAATACACTAAAGGAGATAATAATGATTATGTTCAAGCAGTAGTAGTAATAGCGAGAGCTAAAGACGGGGTTAGAAACGAAGAAGGAAAAGAAATCCCCGGATTTGTTCTTTTCGCAGAAGAATTAAAACCACAGATTATTAAGGTTACTAAGAGAATTAAAATTAAACGCTATAAGCCTTATGAGTCTGTTAGACTTGGTAAATTTAATGGTAGGTTTTGGGGAGAAGGTTATAGAGAAATAGGTAGACCATATCAGAATAGAGCTAATGAGTTAGGTAATCAGATTAGAGATATAATGAAACTAGCTTCCAAAATGGTATTTTGGTCTAATGACCCTGCTATTGCTGGAAAGAATATTTTGTCAGCTATTAAGAATGGACAGATTTTACAAGCCAAAGATTTGAACTTACTTAACAACGTATTCCCTAACCTTTCCTTATTTGCCGAAGAATGGAATAGAAATATAAATGAATGCCAAAAAGCCTTAAAAGCTTTTGAAGCCGCTTCTGGTGAGTCATTACCTTCTAGTGCTTCCGCAACAGCTGTTATTGCCCAGACACAAGCTATAGGAAAATACTTTGACTTAAAGAGAGAACGATTTGGTTTATTCCTTGCCATTATTTATAAGCGTTGGGTATTGCCTGATTTATTAAAAGGATTAGACGATGAAGAAGTTGTTGAATTAGTCGGAGATATTTCTTTTATAGACGATATTATTACAGCCTACGTTAGAGGTTCAATTATAAAAAATGAAATGTTACAGGTGGCTCTATCAGGTGGAACAATGTATCAAGAAATATTTGATTTATTATCTGAAAGTAAAAAGCAAGAATTATTAAAACAACCTAAGTTATTTGCTACTATTCTTAAAGACTTCTTTAAAGGGATTGAGTTATATGTTGGTATAAACGTAACCGGAGAAGGATTTAATAAACAAAACAAACTTACTAATATTCTTAAGATGATTGAGTTTGAACCAGACCCACAGAATAGACAAGACGATTTGAATGAAGCTCGTCAAATGTTAGGTCTTAAGGTTAGAAAAGGAAACCCAGCACCGCAAAATACACAACAAGTACAATCTCCTAGTTCTAAAGATTTACCTATGATAGAAAAATCTGCTGATAATTCGCAAGTTGCTAATGCCAATATGCTATAATATAAATATGAAATACGACCTTAACAATTTAGAATATTTAGATGAATTAAAAGAAGCTGGTAATTCAAAAGCTGGAAAAATCATTGTTGATTTTATTAAAGCAGAGCTAGATAAAGTTAATCTTGATAGCATTAATGAAGAAAAGACCGCAGAAGAAATCGGAATTGATTATAAATCAATTAAAGCAACAAAAGAGTATCTAAAAAAGTGTTTAAGTTATTTAATATAACAGGAGGTAAGACAAATGTGTTACTAACTGTTCCGCAACTATGTCAAATGACATTAAAGAGCCTAAGTTAAAAAACGAGGGCGAAATCAGAGAGGAAATTATCAAAGAGTATGAACTAGACGGAGATGAAGAAGGTAATCAAAAGTTTATCTCTAAGTTAACTTCCGAGCGATTAGAAACCCAGAAGAAGATTAGCACCGCTATTGGGCAGAAGATAAAAATCAGAGCAGGTAAAGATTTTTATAAGAAAGTCTTAGAAGATGCGAAGCTTGACCCAAAAACGGGTAAACCTCTGGAAGCAGATAAGCAAGTTCAAGTTAAAGAGGAAAATTTTGTCACTAAAGAGGAGTTTGAGAAAGATAAACTTCGCAGACAATTTAATGACCTCGATGATGAAGAATTTGAGTTTGTCAACTCTTATGCTAAGGGTAAAGGCGTACAGTTTAAGGAAGCGTTAGAAGATAAGTTTGTTAAAAACTACTTCGAAACATATGACGCCAATAACCGAATAGCCGGAGCGACACCGCCCCCCTCTACTAGATTTAAGTCTAGTGATAATGAGGAGGATAAAGCATCTAAAGAATTTGATAGGGATTTACCTGTCGGGTTCTCTTCTAAGAAAAACTAACTAATAATTTTATGGATTTTAGACTAAAAGACGGAGAACAAGTACGCACTGTTAAGTGCTTAATTGCTTCCGCAACTGTCCTTGAAGCCGGAGATTTGGTTGAACTAAGTTCTGGCTTAATTGTAAAAGCTGGTGCTACTGCTGCCGCTTTAGCATGGTGTCCGAACGGTAGTGCTGACGGAGAAACAGAAGTTGATATTTCTGTAGGTAATGACTTCACATTACTTGGTACTGGCGATGGTGTATTTGCTGTTGCTTACAAAGGCACAGAGGTTGACCTTGCTGGTACAACTAACCTAGTAATTGATGTCACTGGTGGTACTACTTATAAGGTTTTGAAGTTTGGTATTGGTAAAGATACTGGTGTTGTCGATTCTACTGACAATATTGAGGTTCGTATCAATAAGCCGCTGTTCTAAATAATTAATTTAACTTTTTTACTCGTATGACTTACGAATACGCATTACAAAAGGTCAAAGGGATTAAGAAATCATTTGATAATGCTATGGCTAACGCCATTGATCAATATCGTGATAACCGAATTGTTGACCTTTACCCTACAACAGAAGTTTTTGAAATATTTACTTCCACCGAGGGTATGACTGGTGCTAAGGAATTATCTAATTCCGAGACTCCCCCAGTTCTTACCTTACAAGACGGATATTCTGTCCAAATTGAAGAAAAGCGTTTTGGTGGTGCTATTGAATTAGACGAAGAAGAATATCGCAGAGAAGCTAATGACAGTTCTACTAAAGTTCAGACTTCTCTTATCCGCAAACGTAATAAGTTGTTGATTGCTAATAAGAATTTGTTCTTGACTGAAATGTTCAAGTTCTTAAACTATGCTTTTGCGACTACCTACTTTGCCGCTCCTGATGCCGCCGCTTTAGGTGCTACTCACACTTGGAAGTCTGGTGAGACTTTTGCTAACAACGGTACTGCTAAATTAACTAGCTCTGCTATTGATACTTTAGAGGAATACGGTGGTGCTATGACTGATGGAGCTGGTGTTCCAATGCCTTTAGATTTTGACACTATTGTTGTTAAGAAAGGTTCTGCTAACGAACGAGAAGCTATCAAGCTTTTTTCTTATGGTATTAAACCAGTTGCTGTTGCTGATATAAATATTTACGAAGGTTCTAAAACTATCGTATCTACTCCTTATATCACCACCGCTAACAAGAATTATTGGTTTGCTATCGCTTCTAAAGACCCTAATGGTAATCCGTTAAAAATTGGTATCGGTGAATATCCGACACTTAGAGAACCGATCAAGCAAAACAATGAAGCTATCCGAACTAATTGCACTGGCTTTTGGAAGCAAGGGATAGTGAATATGCCTTACAGCATCTACGCAAGCACGGGCGCAGCTTAGGTTTAACATTTTATAACTTTCTGTTATAATATAAGTGGGTACGACGGTCGCAAGTGGGGGTGGTAGTTGGTTTACTGCCCCCTAGCCCAATCTTAATAATTAACATCAATCTCTAATAAGTTCTCTAACTAACATAAGGCTTTGACCTTATTACTCGCAGACAAGCGAGTTAAAAAATAACACATATGCATTCAAATAAATTTGTTTCAGTTGGTAATGGTTTCTCTGTTTTAAATAGCGGAGTTGAAACCGCAGTTATCAATCAAGATGGAACATTAAACGGAGGAACTGTTATAGATGACGCTTCCATTTCATTAGCTAAATTAACCACTGGTATTACCCCTAGCCACGTTGTTAAATTTGTTGCTCTTGGTAGCACAATTACAACTACTGCTTTAGCTGGTTTAGCTGTTGGTGATTTAGTTATTCAAATTATAGCAGCGGATGGCACAGTAACAGCTAAGCTTTGTGCAACTGTTAACACTTTACCAACCGACCCAGCTGATTTGGACTACATAATCGTATTAAGAGCTGCTGCTTAGTAGATATTTAGGGTTCTCTTTTAGAGAGCCTTATAATATTTATTAATTAACATAAAATTATGATTAATTTTTACACGACTATAACTGATGAAGCAGGAGATGTAGTTAAACAGAATTGGAATACAAAAAAAACTGTAAGGGGAAAAAAGGTTGACGGAACAATTAACCGAGAAACAACCTTAGAGGATGTTGCTAGAACAGCCTTGCTCGGTTCTTATGATGATGAACTAGATGATGATATTTTACCACGCTATCAGTTATTCCGAAAAATACAAGGCAAAGGTGATGTAAATTTAACTTATAGAGAAAAGAAATTATTAAAACGCTTTATCTGTAAAAAACATAATGTGTTATTTTCAGGACAAGCATTAGAATTAATCAATTAATATGCAAAGATTTAATTATGAGGGTCGTTGGTACACCTTAGAACAATATCAAAAACTCTTAAATCCAGTTGAAGAAGTAATTGAAGAAATAAAAGTTGAATTAGTAGAGGAAGAAGAAAAAGTAGAAGAAGTAAAGTCCACTAAATCAACTTCAAAACCTAAGGTTAATAAATCTAAAAAGAAATAATATGGAAGATTATATCTTAAAATCTATCAGGGCTAGTCTGATTTTAACCGATACCTATGTAGTAGGAACTGTTTTAGACTTAGCTTCTAAATACAATAAAATTGCTTTACTACTAGATTTTTCTAAGGGCAGTTTAACCACCGCAGAAATCAAAATAGAGTTCTCACCTGATAATACTAACTGGTATCAAGAAACATCTAGTGTTATTACGTCTGGAGTAAGTGCTGATGTTTTAACATCTCATCAGATTGATACTACTGGAAAATATCGTTTATTAGTTCCTACTGTTGATCGCTATATGAGAGTTTCTGTTAAGGGAACGGGAACTATGACTAATTCCTTAATGAAGGTTGACGCTGTTTTAGCTAACACCGAAAACTAATTAGAAAAATATGTTTACAATTATTTCAAAGTCTTGGACTTTAATTAAACCCGATTTAATTAAGATTGGTAAAGGAGCTTTAATCGCTATCGGTGGAGCTATGGTCGCTTATCTAGGTCAAGTTAGCGGTATGATTGATTATTCTCATTACGGAATTTTTGGGTCTATTGTAGCGGTGTGTGTTAGCACTAGTTCATCCATTCTAATAAATGTTTTGAATAAGTGGATTAACACAAGTACTTACCTAGATTAATATGTCAGAATTATTCGGTTGTTTATTCCAACTTCTAATCGGTTTATTCTTTATCTGGTTTATAATGATTAACCCAGAATTAGTAACAGGTTTAGTGTCGGCAATGTCACAAGTATTTAACTTGATAATCCAACTGTTAACGCAAATTATTAACGCAATATAATATGGATTACTTTATAAACTTCATTTTTTACACCCTAGCCTTAGTTGGTATCTGTTTAATCGTAGGAGTTGCTACCGAACACATATTTTTGACTTTTTAACTATATGACTACCGTTAGGGATTTAGAAAAAAAATTTATGGATGAGATACAATCTATCAATAACAAGTTGGGAGATTTAGCCTTGAAACTTGAAGGCTTACCAGAAAGAATTATGGAGAAAGGTGATAATAGATATGCCTCCAAAGAAACAGAAAATCGTTTTAATGCTTTACAAGCTAAAATAGAAGAAAGAAATTATGATTGGGTTAAGTACGCAATCGTAACATTTGTAGGAATAATAATAGCTGTTTTTTTCTCTGATAAAATTGGTTTATAAATAATATCACAAGTTAAAATAGTTCTTTACAATAGGAGGTTATAATGGAAACTCAATGGAAGTTTTCTCATTATCAGATGAATCCTCTAGGCAAAATATGGTTTTGTTGCCAGTGCGGATTTGGCTGTGAATGTTTCACAACTTATAGCGTTACACCACAACACTGTGCTGATAGATTAAGAAAATCTAAAGTACAAGAAATCAGACAATCTTTACGAGGTCATAATAAGAAATCACCTCAAACAAACCACTTCGGAGCTTAACCGCTCCATTTAACAAATTAAAAACCCTATATGGAACTTAAAAGGCAAGAATGTATTATTTTTAGTAGAGTTGTCGGATGGCTAACTCCGACTAAGAACTGGAATATAGGAAAACAAAGCGAATGGGAACAGCGTAAAGAATATAAAATAAAATGTCAGCAATAAAATTACAACTACCATTAAAACAAATTATAGTTACTCAACCTTTCGGAGTGAACTATTTAGATTTTTATAAGAACATGGGTCTAAACGGACACAACGGAATTGATTTTAAAGCTTACAACGGAACAGAATGTTATGCTACTCACTACGGTATAGTGACTTTTGCTGGAGTAGACGGAGATGGTGGAGTATCTGTAACACTAACCGACCAAGTCAATCATTTTAAAACTATTTACTATCACTTGGAATCTGTAGCTTGTAAAGAGGGTGATAAAATACAAGCTGGTCAAGTAATTGGTTTGTGCGACAACACAGGTAAATATACAACTGGTTCTCACTTACATTTTGGTTTAAAACTCTTAGACGACGACAATTTTAATGTCCTTAATTATAACAACGGATTTAAAGGAGCTGTTAATCCCGCCACTTTCTTTACTGCTACTTATACCGGTCAAGAAATTAGTCCTAAAGATTGGGATAAATCCAGATGCTATCACCGGTACTACAGAGGTAGACCAAATGGTGGTTATTGGATTGAAAAATATCGTGTAGTCCCTTCTCTTACCGCATATCTCAAAAGACTTCCAACTAATGAAGAAATAAACGCTTGTACTTATGGAGGTTGGGATAGAGAAGTATTAATAAATCCAGCGATGTATATTATTTGGTCACAGTTAAAGAAAGACGAATACTTAGCAGGAGAGAAACCAGTTAATTCTTTTTAATTTATGTCATTTCAACTTTCAGATTTAAGAAGCGATGCTAGATACTTTGTATTTGGCGATAGCACCAAGACCGCTTACGGAGATACTGATTTAGACCGTAATATCAACCGTTGGTATGAGTCCATCCTATCAGAAATTTTTGCTGTTAATGGGGAATGGCAAGTAAACGGAGATATTGCCACTTGTGATTTAGTGGCAGACCAAAATGAATATCCCCTACCAACAGATATTTTGAAACTTAATAAAGTTTATATCAAACCCACCTCTACTGATGACTATCTAGAAGCCACACAACGAGATTTATCAGAAGTCCACGAAGATAATTCCACTTACAACCCTACTACACCGGAATTTGATTTATTGGATAATTCTATCTTTGTTTTCCTATCCGATAGCATAGTAGACGTAACTGACGGATTAAAAATTGTTTATCAAAAAGACTTAACCGAACTTTCAGAAACCACAGATGCTCCTAATATTTCCGAACCATTTAAGAGATTACTTTCTATGGGAGCAGCGTTTGATTATTGTCTTGCTAACGAATTAAACAACAAGGCTAAGAGTTTGAAAGTAATGATTGATGAAGCTAAAGCAAGTCTAGTTGACTCATACGCCAACCGATCAACAGTTAAGCCAACAATCTTAGAGCCAGAAAAACAAAATTATTATTAATATGTCTATTCCAAAGATGACAAAAGAAAAGGAGGATGAACTACTGAAAGAATTTAATGATTGTATGGAAGAACATAAAGCAATATCAAGAAAATCAATCCCAACAAAATTTAATAAATTAATTAAATAATTATATGGCAGTATCACTGACCAAAATAGACTCCTTTGTGGAGAAAGTAGCCGAGAAGTCGTTTAACTTAGGTTCAGACCAATTGAAGATAGCTTTAACAAATACAGCTCACACTTCTACTTGGTCGCAGTTATCAGAATTAACTGAAGTTAGTTACACCAATTTATCTGGTGCGACTCCGTTAAATGTTACAACCACAAGTTCCGCCCAAACTTCTGGAACTTATAAGTTAGTCTTAGCGGATTTAACCTTAACCGCAACGGGAGCAGTTGGCCCGTTCCGTTATATTTATCTCTATGACGATTCCGCAACCAATAAAGAATTGATTGCTTATTACGATTATGGTTCTTCAATTTCATTAGCGGATGGAGATACATTTACTATTGACTTTGATGCGAGCAATGGAGTAATTCAAATTGCTTAGTAATTTTTTAGGGGAGTAGCGGGGGGAATCCCGACTCCCTTAAAAAGATTATTAGTTTAAATTGGAATATATGGCTTCAATATTTACAGACGATTTTAATTCTTATAGTGACGGTGCCATAGTTGGCCAGGGCAGTTGGACTAATCAACAAGAAGGAGATAAGTTTACTGTTCAGGGGACAACAGTTAAGGAGGGAGCTAAGGCGCTCCAAGTTGTTATTGGTGGAACAATTACCCCAATTATTCATAAAACTGGAACAGGGGTCGCCACTGGGAGATTATCTTTTTATGTAAGAAAAACAGGAACAAATCACGAGTTTATAGTATCTATTGAAAAAAGGTCAACTACTCAAGGAGCTATAGTTAAGTTTGATGCGTCTGGGAATATAACTTATTTTAATGGCTCTACTTATGCGACAATACAGGCGTATAGTGCCGATACTTGGTATTTAATAGAGGTTGAGTGGAGAGTATCAGACCATAAAGCAAGATATAGAATAGATGGGGGAACCTGGACTGATTACTATGCTGTTAATGGCTCTACTTGGACTGAGTTAGATGCTGTTAGATTATTTGGCGATGCTAGTATATCGGGAACGTCTTATATAGATTACATAGATGAAAACCCAATAGTAACTACAATAATTTATACCCTTATCTGCGCTCAATCCTCCTTTTCTCTAACAGGAATATCCGCCTTATTCACTAAAGCTCTAAATCTTATAGCTTCTGTTGGAGATTTTGCCTTAACTGGAATAGCCGTAATTCTAAACAGAGGAAAAACTTTATTTACTACTGTCGGCAATTATACTGTAACTGGTGTTAACATAAGTTTCACTAAAGCTCTAAATCTTATAGCTTCTGTTGGAAGCTATACACTAACAGGGATAGACACTATTTTAAGTAAAGGTTTACATATGGTCATTTCTGTCGGAGAGTTTGCTTTAACAGGAATTGATTTACTTTTTCATCGGGGTTGGGTTTTAATTGCTTCTGTCGGAGAATATACTTTAACAGGGATTGATGTTATTCTTAATAAAGGTTATAAACTAATTACTTCCGTTGGTGAGTTCACTCTCACAGGTATTGATTTACTAATTCATAGAGGATATAATTTTGCGGTTAATGTTGGTTCATTTATTCTTACTGGTATTGATGTAGTGTTTCCTGGAAAAGGTAATTGGTTATGGACTAATCGCACAAAGCCAACAACTAGTTGGACTAATCGCACAAAACCCTAATGCCATTTCTACAAATAAACAATTCTGACTTTCTAAAAGGAATGTCCTTAACCGACTATTCGGGTGATAAGGGCTTTTCGCCGTTAAGCAAAGGTTTTGAAGTTGATAGAACTTCTAAACTAGGATTACTACAAGCAGGAAGAAGTTTAACTGATTACAGCACTAATTTAGACAGTCCTGTAATAGCAAAAGTAAAACACTATCGCAGTAATACTTTTTACTACTACTTGGTTTGTGAGAATAGTAAAATATTTGAAACTAACGCCGAAATAACACCTTCCAATACATTAAAAGATACTGCTACAGGAAAAGCTTTTGCGGCCGGCCAATCCCACGCTTACGATTATCAGAATAAATTATTTATAACTTCGACTACTGATATTTATTATGATGATTTTACTTTTGCTTCACCAGATAAAACTTGGTGGACAACTACTCTAGGAAAGACAGCCTTAACCGCAGGAGTTCCACACAAAATGTTTGAGTTTGGAGAAGTCCTTTATATTCTAAATGGAAATATTATAGCTTCTTGGGACGGAACAACCGCCACAGACGCCGCCTTTACTTTACCGACTGGATGGATAATTACAGATGCCGAGATTGATAACGATATTGTTTATCTTACTATCACTAAGACAGTAGCGGACTACATAAAAAATACTCAGACTAAAATTATTGTTTGGAATGGAGTATCTTCTACTACTTGGTTAAGGGAAGTTCCTGTTTACACCCCCTCAATTTCTGCTATAAAGAAAGCTGATCAAGGCTTTATTTTCTTTGCTGGTCGTAGTATTTATTTCTTTGACGGATATAATTACCAATGGCTTAGAAATATATCTAACAATCCAAATTTTAGTCAGGTAATTTCTTATAACGGTAATATCTATTATGCTGATTATCAGTCTATCGGTGCTTATAATACTAGACTAAAGATTTTTACTTACCCAGTTTATTACACAGGTAATATTTCTGCTTTAGATATTTCTTATTCCGATTACCTTGATGTTTTCACTTACGACAACAAAATGTATCGGGCGATGAACAATAATTATTCAGGCTCTACCTTCCTATCTAATTGGTACGAGTTAGGAAATGTTAAGATAAAAAAGGTAGTATTAGGATTTAACGGAGCATTAGCCACCAACTCAACTTATACCTTTACAATTTACGACGAAGCAAGTACACAAAAATATACCGATACTATTTCCAAAGCATTAGACGGGGCTGTTTCGGTTGTGGTTAGAAATAATGTAAATGTAGATGTTTGTTTAGCTCAATTCAGATTACAGTTCAACAACACTGCTAATTCCGCTGTTCGTTTTATTCATATCTATTACGAGCCACTTGAAAACTATGTTAGCAAATAAAACACAAGATATAGTGGTAGGAAACAACAACACACCACAAGATATAGAAAATCAGAAATTTACTGTTCCCACCAATATTAAATATCTTGAAGGATTTATTGAGACCCTTTCTGCTATTCCAACCTTTACACCTAAAAAATTTTGGGATAGTCTTAAAATAGTTGATGACGGAACTAATTACAGATTATATATTTTTAATTCTAAATCAGGAGAATGGAAATATGTTAATTTGTCTTAATGGTATAATATATATATGGCTAATTTTTATAAACAAAACGGAAGCTACTTCAATTCAACTGATAATTCTAAGATTTTAAATCCAACTGATTTACAGACTCTAGCTAGTGCAGGTGGAAAAGAAATATCAGCTCCCACTATTCAACCAAAAGTAGATTCCTCTACTCTCAATCTTGGCGTTCAAAACTCAAATGTTAATTTACCTTCTTCCAATGATCAAGCGGTTAGTTTATATACTGACCGGACTATTGCTGATGGAACAAAACAACAAACCGATTTACAAGCTGAACTTAACAACCTAAAATCTCAAAGAATAAAAGATACTCAAACTCAATTAGCCAGTGAACAGGCAACCAATAATAATCTTGTCACAGATAAGAATACACAGATTACGAATTATGACACCAAAATGAACCCCTTGAAGGATAAGGCAGTCGGTATTTACGACTCAATGCTTAATTCTATTAAGGACACCAACTATACCGAATTAGTCCAACAGAAACTAAACCTGACTAATGATATTGTCAACTACTCCAAGATGATGAGTGATGAGCTCGCAACCGCTTCTAGTAGAGGTGGTATTTCTTCTATTGCGACTAATAGGTCTAATGACATTAAAGAAAATTACACTTCTAAAATTGCTATAGCCCAAGCATCTCAATCAGCTATTGACGGAAATTTTAATCTAGCTTTTGACATAATGGATAAAGGAGCTAATGCTATTCAGAATCTAACTACTGATAGAATCAATTTTATCAATACAGTTAAAGGAATATACGACCAACCTATTAGCGAATCAAACGCTAAAATTACTACTCTTACCGCAGACCAAAAGAAACTTTTAGACCAAGCAGTTAATGATGCTCAAACAAAATTAGACAATGTTCAAGCTAACAAAGATACTATAATGGAATTGATGAGGACGAATCCTATAATTGCCAATAAAGCTGGATTGTCTTTAACCGATACACCAGAAAAGATTACGCAAAAACTTAACGACTTTTATGTTGCTAATCCGCAATACACACCAGATAATCAAGCGTGGATTAAGGGAGTTATGGAAAAATACTACGATGCCGGTATTACAATGAACGATTCATTAGTAACTGTTAAGAGTAAGGTTTTAAATTCAAACTCATATAAGAACGAACAAAGCACCAACCAATTAAAATTAACTGAAAGTGGTTTTGTTTATGACAATAATGGAAATCTTGTAAAAGATGTTTCTAGTTCTACTGCCGACCAAATAGCAGAAGCAATTAAACAAGTTGAGAGTGGTGGTAATTATAACGCACAAGGAGGAAGTGGAGAAAACGGAGCTTATCAATTTATGCCAGCAACATGGCGGGCTTGGAGTTCTGATTATGCTAGTCAGGTATTACAAGAATCAGTCGCTAAACTTCCTATGACAGAAGAAAATCAAGATGCTGTTGCTAAATGGAAAATTCAATCTTGGTTAGACCAAGGATTAACACCTCAACAAATAGCTGCTAAGTGGAATAGCGGAAGTGAAATTGGTTGGGAAAATAAAATAGGTACAAACTCTAAAGGGATTGCTTATGATGTCCCGTCTTATGTTAATAAGGTTGTTAAGGCTTTAGCTGGAAACGAAAAAATTAATAATGATGTCATTAATTGGGCTAATCAAGTATCAACTGGTGAACGTAAATTTTCTGATGTTCCTAAAGAATTACAAACAGATGTAAATAATTATATGTCTGCTAATGGTTCTATTTCTAAAATTGATGCCGAAGCTAACGCAAAACTTCAAGATAAAATTACTCAAATAGACGAATTGATAAAAGGCACAAGTAATAGCGGAGCAGTCGGGCCGAATTTTCTTGCTAGAACTTCCCTTACTTCTTGGTTTACAGGAACTCGTCAGGCTTTTGTTGGTTCAGTCAAACAACTCTTATCTAAAGAAACAATTGACACCTTAATTAATCTTAAAAAAGGTGGTGGAACTCTTGGAGCGTTATCAGACCAAGAAAGAATTATGTTACAAAACGCCGCTACTAAAATTGGTGGTTGGGAAATGAAAGATAATAGCGGAAATGGTACTGGTTTTTATGATGTTAGAGAAACAGACTTTATCAAGGAATTAGAAAATATTAAAACTCTAGCAAAAAGGGCTATTGATAATGCTGGTGGACAGACAGGAATTATTAATACCTTAGAACAAAATTTGGCTTCTAATCCTGATAGAGTTGATGAATACAATCAATTAGTTTCTGATAATCCAAATCTTACAGAAGATGACATTAATCAATTAATGGGTTTCAAATAATATGCTTACACCAGAACAAATTAATCAGATCAGAGCAAAATCAGGTTTATCCCCCCTACCTCAAACTAGCACCGCTAAATCTAATTTAGTTGGTAAATATGACTATCTAAAAAAAGATAAAGGTTTTGTTGATAATGTAAAAGAATCCGCTATTAAAAGAGGTTCTGATATAAAAACAGCTTTAAGCGGTGATGTTAATCCATTATCTGCCGGTCTTCAATTTTGGGGAGCTGGAGCTGGATTAGTCAATGATGTGATAGGTGCTGGAATACAAAAACTAGCCCCAGGTGTTACTGAAAAAATTGGAGAGGTTGCTGGTAAAGTTATGAATACAGAGCCTATTAAAAATGTTGTTTCTTCTTATGAAGATTTTAAGTCTAAACACCCAGAAGCGGCTAAAGACTTAGAATCAGCTACTAATATTTTATCTTTATTACCTACTGGTAAAGCTATTGGGGTTGGAAGTAAAGCTATTAAGACTGGTGCTGAAATTACAGAACAAGGAGCTAATTCTGCTCTTAATACTACTGGAAAACTTTTAGAGAAAGCAGGAGAGAAATCAATGAAGTTAGCTATTCCATTAAATAAATTAGAAGCTGGTCTAGTTCAATCATATAGAGCTAAAAATCCTTTACTACAAAGATTATTTAAGCCACTAGCAGAACAACCAAGAACCGCCGCAATTACTGCCCTTGATAAAGGTTTCGCTGGCAGTGAAAGTATGATTGGTGTTCAGGCTAACAGAGAAGCTGTAAACCTTTGGAATAATACTATTAAACCTGCTGTAAAAAGTATACCAGAAAAATATAATATTCAAGAGGCTATTCAATCATTGGGAAAAACTATAAGTAAAGAAGCTAATCCTTCAAGACGGGGTGATTTATTAAATGCTTTTGAATCATTAAAAAATGATTATAAAGGTTTTTCAACTGTTTCATTTGAAAGGGCACAATCTATAAAAAAAGGAATCGCTAAGTTTATTCCCGAAAGGTCTTATAACGGTAAACCTATAGGAAGTGCTTTTAAAGAATTACAAGATATGCTTGCTGACGATATTCGTCTTAAAACTTATAAGGCTCTTAAAGATGTCAATATAAAAGCAGACTACTTTGATTATGGTAATCTGTTGAAACTACAAGAACTTGGTAAAAAAGCTATGACTGGTGCTAAGTCAAAAGGTGGTTTTGGTTCATTCGTAAGTAATATTTGGGATGCAGGAGCAACTCCAATACTTACTACTGGAGCACAGATATTAAATAAGGGCGGTAAAGTATTACAAAAGATTAAGTAATTATGCTTCAATAAAGCTAATCACCATTCCGATCACAAGAATTGCTACGATTATCGACAAGATTATATTCATATTTTTAGAGAGGGCTTAAACGCCCTCTTTTTAGTTTTTTTTACGAGTTTCTTTTTCTATCACTCCTAATTCTTTCAAATAGATAGTGAGAGGATGAAGTTGAGCTTTAATTTCAGCTATCTCCTTTTCCTTGTCTGAAAGTTGTTTTGTTAAACTGTCATATTCTGCTTTTGCCATTTCAACTAGATTTGTCATGATAACTCCTGTTTAGTGTGGTTCAAATCTAAGCAGTATTTTAAATTTTGAAAATAGACAAATTTGGTAAAATTTAGCTTTATTTGGAAGAAAGGTATTATCAGTCCACTTTGGCAGATATTTTTCAATTAGAGCATTTTCATTTTCTAGACCCCCATTTTTATTGGTGTTTTTCACTCGTTTTTTGCCATTTTTAATGAAAGGATAAAATCACAGACTATTAAGAAAGGTTAAAATAGACTCTTTCTCTTTTTTAACATAATCTTCCGAATCTACGCATTTTTTAAATGCCCGACCAATCGCCATTTTTCCATAAGATTTTCCAATTAAGGAAACAGCTAGACAGGTGAATGTTGACCATGTCGGATTCTTTTCTTTTAAAGTTTGAAAAGCGTTCTCAATTTTTATCATATGGTTTGTTATATCTAATTTTTAATTCTCTTAAAAATAAATTCCAGCTTTTATAATTTAAGCTTTCAGACATAAACCAGTCTTTTATCTCCTGCTCTGTTCTTATGGATAGAACGGGATACTTTATCTTTTCTTCTTTCATAATTGTTTACCAATGGTATACATAAGATTTAGGGGACGTTCCGATTTCCCCTCCAGAAGCAATTTACTTTTCTACTAGGCTTCTCTTGGTTTGATTCCCCCGGGGATGTTATTCACAATTATTGTAAATGAACATCTTTCCCGTATGGTTTTGTTAAATGCTTTGATTGTGTTAAATGTTTGTAATGTGTTTGCTTACTGTTGTGGGTTGCCAATGTATATGCGTAATTTCAGTATAGCACTTTAGAAAAGTATGTCAATACCCCCTAAGTTTTGGTAATTAATTCTTATTTAAGGTAGTTATTACCCTTATGATAGGTTATATTTCTATGTTAAAATTACTTTTTTATAATCAGTAAATGGTAAATGAATGGATGGCAATTCTGGAATAAATGAGATTGTTAGTTGGTCTAACCCACTTATTAATAAAGAATCAGTTGAGTTAGAAGAATATTTTGAAATATATAAATCTAGAATAATACAGGATAGTGAAAAACTTTTTGTTAGAGAATTTCTTTTTCCGCTTCTAGGGAAAGAAAACATAAAACTTGCAGTACCACAATATCCTTTTCTTGACTCAGAAGGTAGAACAAGAAGAATTGATTTTGCGATTGTAAAAGATGGTAAAAAACTTGCTCTTGAAGTAAATGGAGAAACATACCACGCCGAGGGAATTATTCCCAATGAAATGTTTGATGATAATTTAAATAGACAGAATGAAATACTTAGCTCAGGGTGGTATCTTTTACGTTATTCCTATAATCAACTTCAACATCCTATATGGAGAAAGAGGGTCTCTGATAATATTAGGAGAATTGTTTATAAAACTTTTCCGGAATTACTATCTAACTCAATAATTGAACCAAACCATCTACAATTAGAAGCACTAAACGCCTTGGATTTTTATAGAAGTAAGGGGTGGAAAAAAGGCATCATTATTTTACCAACTGGAACAGGTAAAACATTTCTTTCAGCTTTTGATACTAAGAATACAACAGGTAGAATACTTTTTATTGTTCATCGATTAGATATTCTAAGCCAATCAAAAGAAGCTTTTGAAAAAATCTATCCAAAAGAAAAACTTGGATTACTTACTGGTGATGTGAAGGAAAATATTAATGACTCTAAAATTCTTTTTGCTTCAAAAGATACTTTAAGAAATATTGATATCCTTTATAATTTCTCTGTAGACGAATTTGATTACATAATTGTCGACGAGGTGCATCATGGACAAGCTCCTTCTTATCAGATTGTGTTAGAATATTTTCAACCAAAATATTTTATGCTCGGTTTAACTGCAACACCTGATAGGATGGATAGAAAAGATATTTTTGAACTTTTCGATTATCAGAAGATATTTGAATACACTTTATCAGATGCTATCGAAAATGGTTTCCTTGTTCCTTATAATTATTACGGATTAAAAGATAACATAGATTATTCTCAAATACGTTACCATGGGAATAAATATAATGTTAATGATCTAGATAAATATTTGATTATTAATGACCGTAATGAACAAATTCTTAAAGAGTATCTTGAAAAAGGTTGTGGTAATAAAGCTGTTGGTTTTTGTTGTTCAATAAAACACGCTGAAGCAATGTCTAAATATTTTTCTAATAATGGTATTCCATCTTTTGCCATAACTTCTAAATCTCCTGACAGAGACGAACTGATTCAAAAATTCAGAGATAACCAATTTACAGTAGCTTTTACCGTTGATCTCTTTAATGAAGGAGTTGATTTTCCCGACTTGCGTGTATTGCTTTTCTTAAGGCCGACAGAATCAAAGACCGTTTTTATTCAACAATTGGGTAGAGGCTTACGGTTATGTAATGGAAAGGAAAATGTTACTATCCTTGATTTCATTAGCAATTATAAAAAAGCTAATAATATAAGAGCATATCTTTCTAATGGGAAAAGAGAAGAAAGAAATGGATCTACTGGTAGAGTAGAAAAAGTAGTTTATGAATATTCACCAAAATGCAATGTTTATTTTGACTCAGAAGTTGAACAGATATTAGATGCTCAAGATAGGGCGAGTAGAGAAATAACTAAGGAAGATTTAATTGCCGCTTATTATGAACTAGCCGAAAAAATTGGTCACAAACCAACTCAAGAAGAAATTAATGCCGAGGGTGAGTTTAAGGTATCAAAATATCTTTATTTATTTGGTTCATGGGTAAAATTTTTAAGAGAAATCGGTGAGTTTACAGAAGCTAGTTATCATTTCCCACAGGGAGTTCACCTTGGTCATATACTTTTCATTCTTAAAACTATAAACAGCAAACGGATAAAGGATACACATCTTGACCCTAAATATATTAGAATAAGAGGTAACCTTGGAGATGGAAGACTCGGTGCTTTCCAACGTCAAACAAAATATAAATTACAAGCTTTAATGGAATTAGGATTTATTGTTGATGATAGGAAAATTGAGCTTGATAAAGATTATCAATTACAGTTAACCCCAAAAGGTGAAAACGTCGCTAAGATATTAATACCTCTCATTAAAACTCTTGACCTTTCATTTAAAGAAAAAGATACTGATATTCCATCGTGGGAAATGAATGCCTCTCCTTCTGATTTTAATAATGCATTAAATGAATTTATTAATAAAAACGGTAAAGATGGAGAATATATTATATCTGCATTTATGGAAATGCACGCCGTCGGTTTTATGCTTAATTATCTTTATAGGGTTGAAAGGAAAAAATCTATTTTTAAGGGAAGTATTTATAAAGGTTTCTTTAAGGCTCCATTTATTGCTAGTTACTGTGACCGGAATGGAATTGAGGCAGCTACTGAAACAGGTGCAGAACATAGGTGTCCATTTTTATTAAATATCTTAGAAGCTCTAGGAATTATTAAGCAAGGTAGAAGCGATATTAATATACTTTCTTTTATTCTTTCTAAGCCGACTATACAACTCAAATCGAAAGAACCAGATAAAGATATATATGGACGAATAGATAAAATTGTAACCTCACCAGATACTCTTTCAGTTGAAGAAATATCTTTACTAAAAGAAGCTTTTGGGAAAACATTTTTAACAGATAAATATTTTATAAATAATTTTAGGATTATAAAATAAATGGCAAATAAGTCTCATTTTAACTCTGGACATATTGCGATGAACACGCTTAAGAAAAATGGCCTTGAACACAGTAGTTTTATTGATTCCAAATTACCAGATAAAACTTTTCACGCTTTATTTACCGAAGATGCAATTACATTTTTAAAAAAAATTCCAGATTCATCAATACAGTTAATATTAATAGATCCTCCTTATAACCTTGATCTAGCATATTGGGATACATTTACTGATTATTTAGATTGGGCAAAAGATTGGTTAGACCAGATATATCGAATATTGTCCGATAGTGGTAATTGTGTGATTTTTGGAGGTTTCCAATATCAAGACCTTAAAAAAGGTGACTTATTAGAAATAATGCATTATACGAGGCATAATACTGCTTTGAGATTCACAAACCTTGTAATATGGTATTATAAAAATGGAATGAGTGCTCATAGGTATTTTGCTAATAGACACGAAGAAGCAATTTGGCTTTCAAAAACAAAGAAATATTATTTTGATTTAGATTCTGTAAGAGTTCCTTTTGATGAAAAAACTAAATTGCTTTATAAAAAAGATAAAAGACTTATTCCAGAGAACATTGATAAAGGTAAAAACCCAACAAATGTTTGGGAGATTGGTAGGCTTAACGGAAATTCTGTTGAGCGTGTCGGACATCCAACTCAAAAACCAATTGAATTGATTAGAAGATTTGTTAAAGGTTTGTCATATCCTGGTTCATTAGTTCTTGATTTTTTTGCAGGTTCTGGAACAACCGGAATTGTATGTATGGAACAAAACCGACACTCAATACTCGTTGACAACGATCCAAAATTAGAAGAATATTTAGATATGCATATACAAAAAAGGAATGGAGCTTTATTTTCTATTGATTATAGCATTGATAAAAATCCTGATTTGAAGGAGTTCTTAAATAAAGTAAAAATAAAATAATAATAGTTATATTGACTTTTTTATAAGGAGTGGTATTATAAATATATCACGCTTTTTTTATGTCCAAAAATAAAAGTGAGAAAACACTTTGGGATATTTTCTCTAAATTCATAAGAGCAAGGGATGCTAATTGGCAAGGCTATTGTACTTGTATTAGTTGCTCTAAAACAGCCAACTGGAAAACTTTTGATGCCGGTCATTACATTCCTAAAGGTAGCGATTCCGCACTTAAATACAATGAGATAAATAATAACGCTCAATGCTTTGCTTGTAATAGTATGAAATCTGGTAATCTTATAGAATATAGATTTGGCTTAGTTCGTAAATACGGTGAAAAAAAAGTTAAACTATTAGAGCAATCGCATTACTTCAAGACAACTAAAAAAAAGTTAGACCAACTCCAACTAAACACAATGTACGAATATTACAAAAATGAATTTGATAAATTAAAAAAGGAAAAGTGTTTAGATTAATTTCCAATCTTTAGATAATATTCCAATCAATTCCAATCGTTTACAATGACCTTTAACAACTTATAAAATAGATTAATCTCGGTAATAATAATTATTGGAGATTAAAATGGCTAGATCGTTGTTACAAGAAATCGCTCATCAGATATTTTACAAACCACCAAAACACAGAACAAAATCTAAACCAAGAAATCATGATTTAGAGCGTGAGCTTTATAAGGTGAAACAAGCCGCCTTTGAAGCAAATAAATCTTTGGAGATTGCTAAACATCATGCAAAAAGTAAAGGATGGTTTTAATGCGGCGCAATTATAATGTGCCTGCGGAAAAAAGCTCCCCGGCAGTATTGCACTGTCGGGGTGCGGCTTTACCGATAAACCCTTTCAGTCTATCGACTCTTAATAGATTTTGTAGCTTTAGTTTTGAGTGTAGCCAACAAAACTTCTTTATCAAAGAATATTGCACCTGCCAATTTGAAATATCCGGGCAGAGATTCCTTTTTCAAGTAACACCACTTTTCGGATTTGTTCAATATAGCGGCAACTTCTTTGACGGAAAGATAGAGAGAGTTCATATCAACCTCTTTTCCCTAACCACCATTTTGTTGATTGCTCACCCTACACCTAAACTAACCTATTATTTTTACCATTTGTAATTTAATAAAGGAGAACTAATAATGCCACAATATTACAGAGAACTTAGTAAAGGGCGTAAATGGTATTTTAAGTTTGGCTTCAATAACACAACCTACCATTCGCCTTGTATTTACCTTTCTAAGCGTGAAGCCCAGCAAGCAGAAAGAGAACGATATAACGAACTAGATCAAGAACGCAGATTTGGCAAACAAGACAAACCTTTAAGTCTTAGTTCTGTTATAAACGATAGAATAAAATTCCTTTCCGTAAAGTATAGCTCAAAACATTCCGAAGTAAGCGAGTATTATCTTAACCTTTTTCTTGACTTTATAGGCGATATAGAATTAAGAGAAATTGGAAGAAAAGCAACAGAGGATTTTCTTCTTAACTACTCTAATCTCTTACAGAAAAACGGAGTAGATAACTATCAAGTTAATTCCGCATTAAAAGCTATAAAATCTTTATTCAACTATGTCATAGATAGTTATGATTTAGTAATGAGAAACCCAGCCCAGAAAATAAAACCTTATTCAGTTAAAAAGAAACTTAAATATATTCCACCGGATGAGGATATTGAAAAGCTGATAAGTCTAGTTAATCCTAGACAGAAACTCTTAATAGAGTTCTTAATAGAAACAGGAGCTAGAATAAATGAAGCACTTAGCCTTACATTTGAAGAAATTTACGAAACCTATCTAATTCTTTATACTAATAAATCAAGAAACAGTGATAGAGTACCTAGAAAGGTTGATATACCATTATGCTTAAAAGACATAAAAGGTAAAGGTAGAGTATTCCCAGAATGGAACATAACTCCTAAGTTCTTAGACAAAACCTTAAGAGCTAATAATATGAGGATTTGGGGATTTCACTCATTAAGGCATAGATACGCTAGTAAGCTATCTAAATCCGGTATGCCTTTATATGAAATTATGGTAAAATTAGGACACGCTAATTTATCTACAACCCAGCGTTATTTGCAACTTTTACGAGATTAGTAGCCATTTCGTAGCGAACATTTATAATCTTTTAAAAACAAAAAAGCCTAACTCATTACGAGATAGGCTTTTATCATTTGCGGGGTCAACGAGACTCGAACTCGCGACCTCCTGCGTGACAGCCACTTCGGACTATTTCACTTAACTGTTTTATTTAGCATAACTTATTTATTTATAAGAACTTACAAGGTTCTAATCTTTAGACACCTTTTCCATATTTTCTAATGTTTAGTATATTATTCGTAGCCATATCGTAACAGGTATTGACAGATAAATTAGATGTGATATAATAAAATTATTAATAGTCGGGCAATTATACTAAAAAGTATAAAAGCAATTTATACCCACCATTTTAACAGCATTTCATTTATTCCCGAAGACAGGGAAAAATGATGATATAGTGTCCATATTATTGCCCTTTTGATTTGCGTTATAAACGACAAACCAAAAAGGACATTTCGTATCTTTAGTTTGTTCATAATATCATATTTCACACAACATAAACCTCCGAAATGTGCTGACGGACAAAATATGGACTAATAAAATATTTTAATAATAAATAAATGCTAAAACCAATAAGAGAAGATGAAATAATATGACAAAACAACACTTCAAGCATATCAAGGGAATTTTAAAAAGGTTTTATATTCAAGCAATTGGTAAATACATTAAAGGTAACAAACAACATGGAGGGAAACTTTGGGAGAAAAAAGACCTTATAGATAAAGCTATAGAAGAAGCCATTGATCAAGTCATTTACCTTTATACCTTAAAAGACCAAATTAATAATAAAACACTTTACTCCGTCAAGGAGGAAGATATAGACTAATCTAATGTTTAGATTTATTCGAAAAATTATTGCTATGTCGCCAAGAGCCTATAAATATGGAATAAAGTATTTTTTTAATCAAGATTTTAGAAGAATTGTTAAGAACAAAGAAAGGAATTTAAAATCTAGGGCTACCTATAAATCATTTAATGGAAATAGAAAAAGTCTTAAGATTGCTTTATTTAGACTAAACGGAAACAAATGTTTTTGGTGTAATAATAAAATGACATTTCAAGAAGCTACTATTGACCATATAAAACCAGCCAGTCAAGGAGGTTCTAATAAAAAAGATAATTTAAGATTAATTCATAATGATTGTAGGGTTGAAAGAGATAGATTAATTCAAAGGGGAGTTTTAGGATTAGTTAATTAAAGATTTATGCCAAATTTATTAAACGAAGCAATTAAATCACTTCACGAAAACGGAAAGAGTCCTAAAGAGGTTCTATGGTGTGAGAAAGATGACTGTTATTTTACTTGGAAAGATTTTAAAGAACTTGCCGACCTTGATTATACTTTTTATGAAACACCTGTAATAGCCTCAAACCTTAGATTATACGGAACTGATTTTTGGTTAGAGAGATATGAGTTTGACGGAACAGAGGGTTGGAGCTTTATATCTATTCTTCCTGAAAAACCAAGAGAATATAAAAAGCCGGAGAGTTTAGTTAATAAGTTAGACTGATAGATTGACCGTATTCGTGATTATGCTATAATAATAGCATATGACACAAGAACAAAAAAACGCCAAACAAAGAGAGTATCGTAAAAATAATAAAAACAGTTGTTCGCTAAAATATGAGAAAACAATTAATGGTTTTCTTGTAAGATTATATAGAAATATGGTAAGTAGGGTAAATGGTATTCAAAAAGCTAAATATCATTTATACAAAGGTAAGTATTTACTCCCTAGACAAGATTTTTATGATTGGGCTAAATCTTCCCCAGATTTTTACAAATTATTTAACGATTGGGTGGCTAGCGGTTACAGCAGAAAATTAACACCATCAGTTGATAGAGTAAATTCATTAGAGGGTTATTACTTATCAAATATGGAATGGGTAACACATAGTGAAAACTCTAGACGTAGTTCTATCATTAAATATAAAATAGCCGCCTAATTAAATCATTTTAACAATTTATGGGTTACGAAAAAGTGTTAATGTTTGGAGACATTCACGCCCCATTTCACGATGAAGCGGCGTTATCCTCCTTACTATCTTTTAGCAAATGGTTCAAACCAGACACTATATTTATAATGGGTGACCTAATTGATTTTTATGCCATATCAAGATTTACTAAAGACCCAGAGCGTGCTTTAAAATTACAAGAGGAAATAGATGAGGCTATTAATATTTTAAAACAAGTTAGAAAAGTAAATCCTAGTGCCAAGATAGCACTTATCAGGGGAAACCATTGTTATCGTTTACAAAAATATTTATGGAGTGAGGCTAAGGAGCTGTCTAGTTTAAGAGATCTGACAGTTGAAAGCCTATTACGCCTTAGACACCTAAATATTAAATATGAATCTAAAGGGCGGTTAGTCCATAAGGGAGTAATATTTAAGCATGGAGATATTGTCAGGAAATTTTCAGGTTATTCCGCTAAAGGAGAATTTGAAAAGTCCGGTATGTCTGGAATTAGCGGACACACCCACCGAGCCGCAACTTATTATCATAACAATGCTTCTGGTAATTATGTATGGATGGAAACTGGCTGTCTTTGTAAACTTGATGCCGAATATTTAGAAGGAGAAACCCCTAATTGGGTACAGGGTTTTGGAGTCGCCTACTTTAGTTTAAAATCATCAAGATATTTTATGGAATTTATCCCCTTTGTAGGGGGTAAAGCATTTTATCAAGGTAAAGAATTTGTATGAAACACAAAACACTACATGAACTTTTAAGCATTCAATCAGGAAGTATCAATAATCTTTTTTCTTATAAAGCTAAATCTTATAAGGGAGCTTTATTACAGGTTAATAAAGATTTTAAAGAATATCTGAAAGCTAAATTTATTCAACAAATCCCTTTTGACCTAAGACCCAGAGAAAAGAGAAAACAATTTTTCTATTTCGTTACTAGAGAAGGAGCAAAATCTATTGACCGCTTAGAAGATTTTAAACAGAAAATTACCAAGTCATTAAATAACGCCGAACACGAATCAATGAAGTTTGACATAGCTTTATCTTTTACAAGAAACTTTCCTAATTATGAATTTAGTTTTAACTACAAGGCAGACTTGGGTGGATTAAAACCTGATATTTTAGTGGAAGCTAAAAACATTTTTGATCACACCAAATATACCTTCTTAGTAGAGATAGAACGAAAGAAAGAAATGACCCGTATTTACAGGGATAAGATTTACAAGTATAATAAGTTTATTAAAAACGGATTATTTACCAAGCACATATTTTATAAGCCTAAGATTTTATTTGTTTGTTCTAATCTCCGTTATGACCCATATCTAAGACCGCAGAATTATAACCAACCAGAAGTCAAAACTCAAATCGCAATGCTGTATAAACAGTTTAACTACTTCTTAAATGTAATTAAATCAGAGAGCAACAAGTATTATCGTTTTATCCCTTTTCCAGAATTTACCAAGATACACGAGGAGATATGGAGAATACCGAGTGGAGATAGAGTTAAAATCATAGATTAAAATAATTTTGTTAATTAACAAATCCTCTAGTGGTAGTGTTTTAGGGGATAAGACAAGTGAGGATGAAGGCCAACAAAAAGCCTAATTCTCCTTTCGGTCAAGCCATTGGCGGATAGCCGTAGTGTCAAAATTTATTTGACTATGAAAGCATCTAGCAAAACCGACGGCTTGTCTTTCCCTATAACATTATCACTAACAAAAACGAGGTTAAAAATGAACGCAAAAGTCCAGTCCGTTCTTAATACTATTCTTGACCAGTTTAAGAATAGCGAACAAATCCCACAGGCAATAGCCTTAATTACTTACCCCACCGCTAATCTCCCGATGTACAAATGGTCGCTTCTCAATCAACTTATTTGCTACTTTACAGGTATGACCGACTTCCGAGGTTATCGCCAATGGGAGGAAGTAAAACGCCATGTAATGAAAGGCGAAAAAGGAACTCACATCTTAGTCCCTTGGATAAAAAAAGATGAGGAAGAAAAACCAACCTTAGCAGGTTTTATGACCGCTTCTGTTTTTGGAGTAGAACAAACAGACGGAGATCCGCTTGAATATCAGCAGTTAGAACTCCCCCCTTTCCCTTTAATAGAAAGAGCTAAAGAGTTGGGTGTAGATATAACTGCTATTCCGGGAAGTTATGAACATTACGGTTATTACTCCCCTACTAAAAAAGTAATTGCTCTAGCCAGTCCAGAGGAATGTGTGTTTTTTCATGAGGTGAGCCATTTAGCACAGCACAGGCTATTTGGTGAACTTAAAAAAGGGCAAGACCCACTTCAAGAAATATCCGCTGAATTATCCGCATTAACAATCGGATATATTTTAGGAAAAGACGGAAGGAAATATATCGGTAATTCTTATAGGTATATTGAAAAATATTCTAAGAAGTTAGACACAACGCCTTATGGAGCAGTCCTTAAGGTTTTATCACGCACAGAAAAAATCTTAAACTTTTTACTGAAGGAGGAAAAAGATGCAGTCTTACAAGCAAGTTAAACTAATAGTCCGCAAACCAATGGATTATAAACTTATTCCTAAAGATGAACGCCAACGAGTCAGCAAACTTCTTACCGATGAAGTATTAGAATTAGCCAACAGATTTGACGGTTCTTCTAAAATCAAAATAAAGATTTACGCTAGAGGAAATGCGTAGGAGGTAAAAATGTATAGTCCTAAAATAAGTGAACAGCTTATCCCTGTAATATACAGGATAGCTCAAACTGAAAAAAGACCGATGACACAAGTTGTCAATGATATATTATCTGACTTTCTTATAAAATATTATTGTCAGTCCTGTAATAAAGAAATCTTACTTGAAGAAAAATCTAATACAGGATATTGTGAAGATTGCGAATCAGAAGTTTTTTTGAAAGCCACTACATCATAGTGGCTTTTTTATTGTGGATAACTAAAGTTCAATTAAAAGATTTTATTTTATTTCGTTTACTATGGTTGTGGATAACTTTATGTTATACTAATATTAGCCTATTTTAAGCTATTTTATTGTATGAATACATATTGACTTATTAGTTTTGCTATGATATTATATATACAGATACCAAGGGGGCAGATAGATGTAAGTCAAAATAAATAAAGACGATAAAATCTATTCTCCCCCTTCGTCCTCTCTAAATAAATAAAAATATGAAAAAAGAATTTTCAATTAAAACACAGATAGCAATAGTCGTAGCTATTTGGCTACCAATACTATACTTTATTTCTTTACAATTATAATATGAAATATATATCAGAATGCTGTAAAGCAGAAGCAATAATAAGAAACAATGATACATCGCTATGCTCTAAGTGCCACGAAGAATGTGATGTATTAGATAGAAAAGAATTTAAACAAACATACGCTCAAAAAATATTTTCTTCTATATATGCTAATCTCTACAACGCTGATAGCTTTATCAAATTACAACCAGTTAGCGATATTTATAGAAAGAATATAAAAATAGAAGATTTAGTAACACAGTATTAATATGGAAAATAATCAAAGACTTAAAATATTAGCAGCCAAACTTTATCTAGTAGTTAGAACACCAGTCACTACCAAGATATTAGAAAAGATAACCGATAAGCAAATCAAAATGCTATCTATGATGATAGAAAATATCTTAACCCCCCACGAAAACGCATTTTATTATAAGTCAGAAGAAGAAAGCCGAAAAGTTATTTTATCAATACTTGATTATGGAAAGTCAAAAATAAAACCGCCAGTTTATAGCGACAAGACAATTAATTACTTAAAAGCTAAAAATATAATATAAATTATATGAATAAATTATTAGAGTTTCAAAAAAAGGTCGGAGCAATTAGTAAAGACAGCCAAAATCCTTTTTTCAAATCAAACTATTTTGACATTAACAAATTGATCGAGGTTATAAAGCCAATTCTTAACGAGTTAGGTTTAGTACTCTTACAGCCACTTGAAAACCTAAATGGAAAACCAGCCCTAAGAACTATTGTTTACGACCCAGATGCTAAGGATATGACTTTAGCTTATCTAATGGATTCAACAATTCCATTGCCAGAAAACCCCGACCCTCAAAAAATGGGAAGCATTATAACCTATTACCGAAGATACGCTATTCAGTCTTTATTATTCTTACAAGCCGAAGATACAGACGGAGAAATAGGACAGAATAAAAATGTCGGTCAAATTGGTTTAGCCCCAACTCCAGTAAAACGAAATCCTTACAGCTTATAAAATCTAATTAACTAATTATAAAAATATGTCAGAAAAAATCTTTGCTAACGGTCTATCTTTTAAAAGACCTAATGAGAAAGCCCCTGAGTTTGTTAAGGGTAATTTATCAATTAAGACAGATGATTTTATCACTTTCTTAAAAGCTAATACAGTTAATGGTTGGGTAAACTTAGATTTGAAAGAATCGCAAGGTGGCAAACTTTATTTTGAATTAAATACTTGGAAGCCTCAAGATAAGTTTGTTAAGAAAGACGGAAAAATAGCAGTTGAAGAACTACCGACCATTGAACAAGAATACCCCACCAATATAGATGAACAACCAGAAACATTAAATGGCTATCCTAAGAACGAAGAAAAAGAGGAGATAAAAGTTGAAAACATTCCTTTCTAATTTTCAAGTTATTTGTTAGGTAGTATTTCAGATGAACGGAATCCACATTTGAAATACTGCTTATAGAGTTAATTTACTATATGAAAAAAAATAAAGACTTATATTTTGTCCCATTGGGATTTGATGACGAGGGTAAGATACAAAGAGCTGTTATGTCTAAAATAGAAAATGGAGATGCTATTACAGGTTACTTGCTTAATAAGGAACAGTTATTAGAACGGGTTAAGCAAGATTTAGTTGAGAACGGTGTTGAAGTATATAAATTTTCAGCTAAAGGAAAAGTGTTTAAGAAGATTGAACTTAAAATGTATAATTGACCAGTCCTTAATGAAATCAAGTTAATCAAATATGATTTTAATCTGCTCCCTATATTTCGCAAGCTGGCTGTGCCTAAAAACTCCTCCCGTGATACCACCTAAGCTTTATGAATGCGTTGAAGCCCGTATCACCTGCTACGCTCCCACTGGCTATAATATGGCGAACACTAAACCTCCTAAAAATGGTTGGGTAGCAGTAAGTGATAGAACAATTCCCTTTGATACAAAAATTGAGGTAAGAGGTAAAGAGTATAAGGTCGGAGATAGAACTGCAAAATGGGTTCACGAAAAGCACGTCTTAACAATAGATATATTTATGGAGTCCGGTTGCGATATGACTTTCGGTGCTAAGAGAGAGTTAGTTAAGATTTATAGATAGTTAGTAATTAAAATCCAGCACTTAAGCTGGGATAATGTGGAAATGTATGAGAGAAAAGAAAAAAGATTTTATAACGTTTGAAAATAGTAAAGTTTTCTTAAATACTGGCTCTTCAAAAATAGATACTACAATGGTTTTTAAAATAGGGTTAGCTGTTGGTAGTAAAAACTTTGAAGATGTAGAATATTTAAAAATTAGTAAATAAAAATATGAAAAAAGAAATGAAACTTAAAATATTGTTTAGAATACCTTTTACTATTTATTTCTTAGCTTTGGCGGAGTTAAGAGATTACGAAAGTTTTAAAAAGAAAAAGTTTTTATGTATAGCTGTTAAAGAATTTCTTGATTATAAACACAAAACAAATTACTACTTTACTGAAATTTCAAGACATAAACATATAGAGCAATTACACTAACTACCCCCCCCCTCTCAAGCAGGGATTAAATAATAATATATAAAGAGTATGAAGAAATTTTTACAACCAATTATACAATTTTGTATAATAATATTTATTGGAGCAATTACTATTTTAGGAACATCATATTTTGTTAATAAATGGGAAAAACCAGATGTAATTATTCAGAAAGAAATTATTAAATATAAAGCTATTTGTTATCAAGATAATCAATTTCCTCCTTGTAAATTATCCGTATTTATAAAAAGGGATGATAAACAAGAAACATTAGGTATCCCTAATTTTAATGAGTATTTATTAGACGGAAAATTTTGTTCTGAACTTCCTGAAAAATACCAAACGATTTATAATTTTGAAAATGGAAGTGTGTTTTTAGAAATGTATAAATTGCCTTGGACTAAATCTGATAATTTTACAAGAAAAGGTTGGCCGAAAGAAACCTTTAATTTAGAAATGATTAACTAACCCCCACTATAAGTTAATACTTAGGGGAAATATGTATGAAGATAAGTGAAATTTTAGAAGGTATACAATGCGAAACCTGCTCAGAAGAAAGAACTTTTGGAAACCCACCAAATGATGACGCAGATAATAAATATATTTATCTTGATTTATCTGGAGCTACAAGATGTTTTTGTAAGGAGCATATGAGCTATGGAAAACATAATAGCGGAGCTTTATTAAGTTATGGAGATGAACACGATTACCCTTGTTATGGAGCTAAACTAATAAGTGAAATAATTAAAGATAATCTAATTAACCCAGTATAATACTGGAGAAATGTATATGAACAACTACCAACTATTCCAATTATCAATTATGTTTATGCCCTATCATTATTATATTTTAATGCCTGGAGGGTATAGTATTTAATAAATTAATTAGATAGTATATGAAAAAATTTCAATTTCATTCTAATATTTTAATAGCTTGTGATGGCTATGTATTAGCAAAAAATATTAAAGATGCTAAAGATAAAATTAATGATTTTTCGATAGATTCTACTATCGGGATGAGTTATGTTGATACTAAAATATATGAAGTTATATCAGAAAAAAATAAATATTTTGATAATGCTTGTTTCCCAAAAGATGATGAATTCAAGGAAGACAATTATAATGTAGTTTGTAATAATTATTTTAACTAATATGCCACAACCAACAACAAATAACTTAGAGGGGTGGGAGGATGAGTTTGATAAGAAGTTTCAATTAATTCCAGATGGTATTAGACATATAAAATATCTTTTTAGGATTAATGAAGATAGTAGTTATAGTATAGCTATCCCAGAAAATATTAAACAATTCATCTCCGACCTCCGCAAACACGATATGGAGGAGTTGATTAAGAGGTTGCCTGAAAAAACAGAATTTGCTAATGGCGAATTTCAAGCAATGGCCTGTGGTAGATTATTAACAAGTATTACAAAACTAATCAAAGACTACTATGAAACCAACAATAAATAACTTAGAGGGGTTAAGAGAAAAACTAGATAAAATCTTATTAAAATATACCGCAACCGTTAATTCTGTTCCAACTATAAAAGGAATACCAATATACGAAAAAATGATTGTTGATTTAATTGTTTTAATTCAAGACTTTCGGAAACAAGACTGCGAAAATATGATTAAACTGGTAGCAGAAAGAGAAGTATTTGAAGATGAAAAAAACAGAAAAGCTATTAAAGACTATTATAAAGAGGCTAATAACAGTATAATTTGAGTATAATTATACTCTTAAATAATATGAAAAACTTTGAAAAAAATGTGTTAGAAAAGTTAGATGAGATTATCTCGTTGTTAGGTAAAGAAGTAAGTGACGAGCCTAAGAAGTTAAAATTGGAAACCGAAAATTTAAAGATTAACTCCGACGGTTGGAAAAAAATAATTGTTGATGATAAAAAGTATTTAGAAAACCACGAGCAAGATGTTTGGGAATTATTAGACGGGGAATGTAAGGGCGAACAGTTATTTACTTATGATGCTGCGATGCGAGAAACTAAGAAGTTCGGTAAAACAATGCCTACTGATGAGCAGTTAGGTGAGTTATTAAAAGATAAAAGTGATTTAGAAAATATTACTTTCCCAGGCTACCGC
>Ga0100403_1000348_pt1 | contig 44324 bp, 30 predicted proteins | sample CryGeymet201501t_FD_83663 | JGI IMG/M metagenome (GOLD analysis project Ga0100403, IMG submission 83663) | Groundwater microbial communities from Crystal Geyser aquifers in Utah, USA - Crystal Geyser metaG 2015-01t | ecosystem: Environmental > Aquatic > Deep subsurface > Groundwater | place...
AACGCCTCCCCCCAGGATCTCCGCACAGCCACTAGCAATAATTTCTCGGTTAACTAGCTGAAGAATTTCTTCAAGCCGAGGCTCAATGATTTCTCCAAGCATTTTACGGTTGACGATTCTTGCAGGTCTTCCGCCAACACTTGGAACTTCAATCGTTTCGTTGGCTGCAATCATTTGTTTCAATGCGCAGCCAGAAGCAATTTTTAATTTTTCAGCTTCGGTTTGAGGCGTTCTCAATCCGATAGCAAGATCTTGTGAGATGTGTGCTCCGCCGATTGGAATCACAGCTGTATGAACAATGCTGCCTCCATGGAAGATCGCGATGTCGGTTGTGCCGCCACCGATATCAACCAAAGCAACTCCAAGCTCTTTTTCGTCTTTCGATAGAATCGCTCTTGCGGATGCCAGTGGTTGAAGGACTAGAGACTCCACGTGAAGACCGGTTTTCTCACAGCAGCGAATAATGTTCTGTGTAGCAGATTGGGCCGCAGTGACAATGTGAACTCTTGACTCCAAACGCACACCCATCATCCCCAAAGGATCTCGAATACCATCTTGATCATCAACTTTATATTCTTGAGGGAGAACATGGAGTGGAATTCTATCTGGCGGAATCGCAACAGCTCTCGCCGCATCGATGACTCTCTCGATATCTCCTGTTTCGATTTCTTTTCCTTTGATTCCAACAACACCTGTTGAATTCAAGCCCTTGATATGGGAACCGCCCACACCAACAAGGGCTCTTGAGATCTCAACACCTGCCATCAGTTCTGCTTCTTGGATTGCGCGGCGAATGCCATCGACGGTTTCTTCGATGTTGACGACAACACCTTTTTTAATTCCGGATGATTGCGCATTGCCTACCGCTAGTATTTTAAATTTACGATCGGAACTATCTGAATCTGAACCGTCAGTCATCTGACCGACAACTGCACAGATCTTAGTCGTACCCAAATCAAGCCCTACGACAAACTCATCTGCTTTCATACATCCCCTCCCCTGGGACCTTGGACCCCCTTCAACTTGCTCAAGGTTAAATTTGAACAAAGTTAGCCCAAGACATATATGACGCCGACCATCAAACCTATCATCAGCAAACCTGATGATTTCACAAAAGCTGCAAATCTTTATCGAACTTGCGGCTTTTCATTTCGCGTGCGGCGCACCAACTCTTTTAAATTTATACCACTTTCAGATTTCTGCAACTCGCGAGAGCGATAAATGAAAACTCGGTTTGGACGAATTATACTCATTTTTGTGGCCAGAATATTTCTCGCCCTCAAAGCGTGATACGAAGATAAAACCCGGTTCCACTTTTCTGAGAACTGAGACAGCGATATCTCAATTTCGAGATCAAGTTCGCTAAACTTCAAACTCAAGCCTTCTCTAGACGACAAAAGTGTCAAAGTGGTCAAATCCCAAATGCCCATCTCCAAAGTGGATTGGAATTCTGAAGTTTGCTCCTTGCGGAGCCACTCAAGCACCTCTCGCCTTAGATCAATTGACGCACCCTCAAAGCCGACCAGCAATGGCCTAGAAATGGGTCGATCCAGTACCCCAATCGACGAATTATCATGAGACACAAAATGTAATTTTCCCTCCCGGAACTCTAAAGCCACAGGCTCTTTTTCAACAACATCGACAACTAATTTGTCCGGCCAAATTCGCATAATGCGAACAGACTCTACTTCTGGAATTCGCACGATTGAAGACTCAAGACCCGCTAGGCTCAAAGAAAACAGAGGCCTCCCATAGAGTGGCAGTAGTTTGGTTTCAATCTGTTCGCGCAATTCTGGACTGCCATTTATGGTTTCCACAGTCGACAAGCGGAATAGATTTTCTCTTGAATACAAGAATCCCATCAATGAAAGCATGATGGCAAACGCTAAAAATGAGGCTAGCTTTATCGCCTTCAAACTGAGCCACCTGCCGCCGTCTGTCTAGCATATGAAACACAAACCAAGCGCTCAACAAAGGTTGCATAATCCATCCCAGCGACCGCCGCAGACTTCGGCAAAAGTGACGTCGGAGTCATCCCTGGCAGCGTGTTCATTTCTAAAACGTAGGCTTTATTTTTTGAAACCATAAGATCAACCCGCCCGTAATCCGAGCATTTCAACGCGTGGAATGCTTGAATCGACATATCCGCAATCTCCTGTAGTTGGTATTCATTAAGTTCGGCAGGGCAAATGTATTCTGTCTCACCCGCCGTGTATTTGCTGCCGTAATCATAAAACTTACTTTTGGGCCTGATCTCCACAGATGGCATAGCGCGACCTTCAAAAATAGGCACCGTAACTTCAGCACCCTCTATCCATTCTTCAACCAAAACATCTTTGCAATACTTCACAGAGACCTGGAACTTTCTGTAAAACTCTGCTTCGCGATTGAACGGCTCAATCAAAGAAGGATCATAACGTTCAATACCAATAGTCGATCCTTCTTGAGCTGGCTTGATAAACCATTTCTTCTCATAAAAATCCAACGGGAGAGTGCCCCGCCTTGTTTCGGCTAAGAAATGCTCCTCTCCTGCAAAGTCAAAAGACTTTGGAACACTAACACCTGCAACATTTAAAACGTATTTTGAAAAACCCTTATGAAAACAAATTGCTGAGGACATAACGCCACTGCCGACGTAGGCAACTCCCTGCGCCTCTAAAAATCCCTGAAGAGCCCCGTCTTCACCAAAGTGCCCATGCAAAGCAATGAAGACAATGTCTGGTTTTGAATTCTCCCATGGAAGAGACATAAGTTGTCCTGGGCGAACATCAAAGCCTTTAGCCTCGAAACCCTTTTCCTTAAGTGCCGCTAAGACCCCGGCCCCCGTCTTCAGACTTACCTCTCGTTCCTGAGAAGAGCCGCCGTAAAGAACCCAAACACTCGATGGTTTTTTTGTGATCATCAGAGCTTTTATTTTATTTACATTCTTTACAATTCGCCATGACCTTGACAGTTATTTTCCTTTGACGCGAAGAATATTTTGACACCCGTTTTCGTCTCGAACCTTACTTTCTATGCCTCGTCTCCAGACGTAGAATATAGCAGTCAAACAGGAGCAGGAGACTCAGATGATCATTGCAAGTAGAACCCCTTATCAATTGTTGCTTTTTAGCTTTCTTATTTTTTTAGGGTTCTGGTCGACGCCTATTCAATCGAAGGAAAAGTTTACCGAAAAATGGTTAATCGAAAACATTAAGGCCAACGGCCTTAGCCCTCTAGAAACTCAATACATGCGAGCACAAGGAGATGAGATTCAATTGCGCTCTGAAAGTGCGTACTCCCTGATGGCTGGCGGATCTGGCAGCATATATCGCTCCAACGCCGACTCAAGCAATAGCTTTCAACCTGCGATTCGCAATTCTCATGGCTGGGACGTCTATGCTTCGAAAGGCTGGAGTGCTGGATTAAATACTAAACTGGGAATCAAAAATGACTACTCCAAGCTTTCTGGAAGCACCGGCGACATCATATCCCACTCCCCCACTTACTATCTTCAGTTACAACTAAGTTTGTTTCAAAACTTTCTTGGCCGAATGGATCAAGCCATGCTTCAACAGGGGCGCATCGCAAAAGAAACCCTAGAGCTACAGTCTACAATGGCCGAGCACAATGCCATCACCTCAGCAAGAACACTGTATTGGTCGATCATGGGAAATAGCATCTCCACAAATTTATCAAGATCGCTAATCTCAACTAGTAAAAAACAACTTGATGAGATTCGAAAACGATACAAAAGTGGCGCCGCAGAGCAAGCGGACGTTTACCTGAGTGAAGCGCAGGTTTCTCAGAGAGAATCATCCCTCATAGGGCTCCAGATCAAAGAACAAGGTTACTTGAGGCAACTCAGACTTATGGCCCCTGGCATCGGGAACATCAGCTCTGCTGATTTTCCCACCATTGACATCGAAGATGTCGTTGGAAGTGTTTCGGAGTGTATTGTTCAAATTTCCAGTCACCCTAAAGCTCCTTACCAATACTCAAGCTACGAGAAAATGTTTTCCTTGTTTAAGCAGACCATGGAAGCAGAGCAAACCGTTGCATCTTATGGCTTAGGGCCCGAAGTATCGCTTTCAGGAGAGATTCAATCCAAAGGGGTCGACACGAATTTTTCCGAGGCCTTTTCTGAAACAAACAAGCTTAGCAAGGGAGGCTGGGGTGCGACACTAGGCCTCACAGTTCCACTGGGTTCCAACGCTTCGGCTCTCACCAGCACGAAACGAAAACTTTCAGAACTGAACGAGTTAAAGTCTAGAAGAGAGCTTGAGCTTCTACTGGATGGCACACACAATACCGCGCTGACTAGTATTCAATACTTGCTGGAAAGCATGCGGACTCTCGACGCAAGCACTAGAGCCTTGGCCAAAAGGGTGAGTGCCGTCCAAAAGAAATACCGCCAAGGTCGAATCGATTTTCTAAGTTTGGTTCAGGAACAAGACCAGCTCTTCAACGCCGAAATCGGATTGACGGAAAGTCGACTTTTGTTTCTGCGAGAACTTTTCAATTATCTGTCTGTATACAACAAAACACCTTGTGACTTTAACCTCGCCTACGCAACGGCAGAAATGTAGAGTATGACCAGCCTGATTCGCTTCTTTGTCGAAAATCCCAAGCTAACATTAACATTATCCTTCATCATATTTATCTCGGGGATACTCGGCTTAGGCTCCCTGAACAGAGAAGAAAACCCTCCTGTTGACTTTGCCACTGCTACCATTGTCAGTATTTATCCTGGCGCCTCCCCTGACGAAGTGGAAGAGCAGATCACAAACAAGATTGAAGAAGAGATTCGCTCCGTAGAGGGTGTTCGCGACGTAAGATCTTTCTCAAAATCTGGGATGAGCAGCATCGTTATCAGAGTCGAGATGGATGGCTACGATACCGGCGAGGTGATGGACGAGCTTCAGCGCGCCCTGCAGAAGGCCAGGATAACAGCACCACTTAGAGACCCTCCAGTCTTCACAAGAATCAACGCTAAAGAAATTGCTATCTATGAATTCGGACTCGTCGGCCCCAACCAAAACAGGCAGAGAGATATTCTTGCCGAAGACCTACAAGACCTGCTGGAAAACACAAAAGGCGTCTCGAAGGTGGAGCTAACTGGCTACAACGAGCGAGAATTCAAAATTCTATTAAACCGCGAAAAAATGGAGCGTTACCAAGTTGGCGTCGAAGAAGTTTTCTCTGCAGTCCAAAGGAGAAACCAAGATAGTCCGGCTGGATATATTGAAAAGGGAGATGAAAGATACCTGGTAAGGGTCAGGGGACGTGTTCGCAACATTGAGGAAATGGCCAATATTGTCGTCAGGTCGAACTTCAATGGGCAGAGCATTCTGATCAAAGACATTGCAGAAGCCATTGATAGCATGAGAGATCCGGAGATCATCTCAAAGGTTAATGGCGAAGAAGCTACGATTCTCTCTGTTAAAAAAATGGCCAGAGCAGACTCGATCACGATTGTAGATAGCCTACAGGGTCCAATCAATAAATTTAAAGAAAAGCTTCCGGACGGTTTTAAAATTGTTGCTTACAACAACGAGGCAGATCGTGTGGAGTTTCGCCTAGACATCGTTTCAACAAACGCCTTAACCGGGCTAATCCTAGTTATCATCACCTTGTTAAGCTTTCTCCCTGGATGGGTAGGCATCATGTCAGCCATGAGTATGCCTCTAGCCATATGTGCAACGCTGGGACTCATGCCGATTCTTGGAGCCAACTTCAACGTCATCACCATGATGGCCATTGTGATTGTCTTGGGAATGCTCGTCGACAACTCCATTGTGATCACAGAAAACTATGCGAGGCATCGGGCCGAAGGCAAACCACCGAAGGAAGCAGCTTTTGTTGCGGCACATGAGTTCTGGATGCCAATCTCAGCGACGGCCATGACAACCGTTGCCGCCTTCCTTCCCATGCTGGTCACCAAAGGTGTCATGGGAGAATTCATCAAATGGATTCCTATCGTTGTGACGACCACGCTACTTGTCAGCCTTTTTGAAAGTTTCATTCTTCTGCCTGCTAGATTGCAATTCACGATCAAAAAAGACCCTCTTCCTGGCGAAGCCCAAAAAACTAACTGGTTTGACAGATATGTCCTAAAGTTTGAAGGCGTCGTTAGAAAGTGTATTCGCCATCGCTACCTTGTTTCCGTAGGCATCATTGCCGCGCTTGTGGGCTCTCTCGTGCTGACCGCCGTAGGGAACCGCTTCGAACTCTTCCCCAAAGATGACGTCGAGTATTACGGAACTCGCTTTGAAGCCCCAGTTTACACTCCCATCGAATCCGTGAAAGAAATGGCCGAAGGCCTAGAGGACAAAATCAAAGCTGCCATCGGAGCAGAGAACGTCAAAGCCCAAACTACGAAGATTGGAACTTCCCAAATCAACGTCGGAGACCCCCAGGCTAAGACAGCAAACTATGTGGGAATGGTTTTCACCGTTGTACACAAAGATGCAGCCCAGCTGCTCGATGTCGATCAAGTGCTACAAAATCTGCGAGCTATTCCAAAAGACCCCTTTAAGATCATGACCCACGAAGCGGTAGCAGGCGGACCACCTGTAGGAAAGCCCTTGAACGTTGTCTTTCGATCATCTAGCGATAGCGAGCTCAGCGGGATGGTTAGTCAGATCAAGAAAGAACTCAATCAAATCGAAGGCGTTTTTAACATTGAAGACGACATTGTCATCTCCGGAACAGAGTACGAAATTGATCTAGACCAAACCATGATGGCAAGACTTGGAATTTCGACCGCTGCTGTTGGTTCCGTTTTACGAACCGCACTACAAGGGGAAGTCGCATCGGAACTTCAGCTTGGAAGCGATAACTTCTATCTGATGGTTCGCTATGAGCCTGAAGATCGATCAACACTAGATTCACTTAGCAATACGACTGTCATGGACCCGAGAGGCAATCATATTCCACTTAAGAACTTTGCTAAAATCAAAAAGTCGGAGGGGCCTTCCGACATCAAACACTACAACTACTTAAGAGCGGTGACCGTTTCAGCAGACATTAAGCCAGAGCTCATCACTTCGGCACAACTCAACGCTAAAGTTCGCGAGCTCTACGCAAATCTCGCGGGAGACTACCCTCGAGTAGCCCTTGAGTTTGGTGGTGAAGAAGAAAACACGAAAGAATCTATGGAATCGCTCGCAAGTGCCATGGGAATCGCAATCCTAGGAATCTTTGCCATCTTGGTCTTCTTATATCGAGGCTTCACTCGCCCTTTTCTCGTGTTCTCGACATTCTTTCTTGGCTTTATCGGAGTCAGCGTGGCCTTCTTTCTACATGGAAGACCACTAAGCTTCTTAGCTCTCATTGGAGTCGTTGGACTCGCGGGGGTGGTCATCAACGCCGCCATTGTTTTGGTGAGTTTCTTAGATGAAAGTGTCAAGACCGACGCGCCATTAGAGGAGTATCACGACCAAGTTGCAAAAGCGACTTCACTGCGACTACGCGCCATTGCGGTGACGACTATCACGACGGTTGTTGGGCTCATGCCGACGGCCTATGGCCTTGGAGGTGCAGACCAATTGTTGGTGCCGATGACGCTTGCGCTTTCATGGGGACTCGTCAGCGGAACCTTATTAACTCTCATCTGGATCCCCTGTATTTATACGATCTTGAATGATATCTTTAGAAAGGCAAGGCAGCCTGGATTTTGATCCAATAAAAACCGGGCTCCTTAGCAACTGATCAGGGAGCCCAAAGACATGTCATCTAAAGAGAACCACCAAGATCCAAAAGTAGTAGCCAAGGCCAAATCAATTTTACAACTCTTCCTCGTCTTTCTTCTTGGAGGAATTGGTGTATCAACCTACTCACTCTGGCACCATGTTGCCATCAACTCCAACGCCCTCACACAAGGCTCTTTCTGTAATGTAAGCAGTTATATCAACTGTGATGCGGTTGCACTTTCAAGATATAGTGAATTCCTGGGATACCCCGTAGCTGCCTGGGCTCTTGTGTTTTATGGAGCCTTGCTCTGCGTGGGGCTCACTCTCTTTTTCTTGCCAAAAGATGAAGAGGACAGACGAAATCCCCTTCGTGCACACCTCTTGGTTCTCAGCGTTGTTGGAATGCTTCCAACCCTAGCTTTGGCTGCATTGTCCTTCCTCAGTCTCAAGCTCGTTTGTCTCATGTGTATCGCGAGCTATGTCATCAACACGATTCTTGCCATACTGGCATGGAGGCTAAATCAATCCAACTCTGAGACGATAACTTCCCACATTATTCCTCCTAAAAGTTCGTGGACCATGTATTTCGTCACAGCTGCCGTTTTCGCCACGGCTCCAATCGTAATGAACGGTTTAATCGGTGCGAAGGGAATGGACTCAACAACCCTCAAAACTCTTCTCTACCAACATTTCACCGCAAAACCAGCAACCCTACAAACTGAAGGCTTTCCCAGCCTCGGCAATCCCGACGCGAAGATTACTGTTGTTGAGTATTCAGATTTTCAATGTCCTTATTGTGCAAAAGCAGCCACAGTTATTCCTCAGATTATTTTAGGAAATGCTCAGAACGTTCGATTGATCTCTAAACAGTACCCACTAGACCCCACATGCAACACCGGAATTCCGGGACGCGGCCATGCGCAAGCCTGCCGAGCCGCGAAAGCTGCAACGTGCGTATTTAAATTCAAAGGGAACGAAGCTTACTATTCGATGGAAAAGCGCCTTTTCGAGAATCAAGCCACTCTTAGCTCAAACTCTATTCGAGACTTTGCACTCCAAGAAGGTCTCAATCCGGAAGAGCTGGATGAGTGTATGAAAGATCAAGACGTTCACAACAGCATCGTGAAACAGGTTGAAGAAGGTTCTGCCGCAGGAGTTACGGGAACGCCCTCTATTTTTATCAACGGACGAAAGCTTGAAAATGGTTCTTCAGCAGAAGTCTTAAAAGCTGCATTAAAGAGATACTTAGAATCTTCACTGTAGGAATATGAGCCAAGAAGGAACACCGCAGGCTGTCGACCCAGCCACTCTGGGAAAAGACGAACTCATCAAAGAGTTTGCTGATCTACACCCAGCATCCTGCGCCGATATCCTAGCCAATCGTGACGAACCGCTAATTCGCGACGTTTTACTGGAACTCAACCAAGATCTCGCCTCTGAAATTTTTGGTCACTTCCATGAGGAAATGCAGCTTGAGTTGAGCGAACTTTTCACGGCAAGACAGCTTACGACTCTCGTTACACACATGTCGAACGACGAACGCGTCGACTTCTTCCAAGCATTGCCCGAAGACAGACAAGAAGCTCTCTTCAGAAGACTCGCTCAAAGTGAGAGAGAAGACATCATTCGCCTGGGGGCGTATGAGGAAGGCACTGCGGGCGCCGCCATGACGTCTGAATATGTGACTCTTCCGATTCACCTGAGCGCCGTAGAAGCGATCAACAAACTTCGGCGTGAAGCTCCCGAAAAGGAAACGATCTACGAATCTTACGTCGTAGATGAACAAAGAAAACTTATTGGAGTTGTATCCTTAAAGGATTTAATTCTTTCACCAATGAATATGCCGATCTCAAAGATCATGCAGACAGACGTCGCCTTTGCCTATTCCTATGAAGACCAAGAAGATGCCGCAAAAACCCTGGCTAAGTATGACCTTCTTGCTCTTCCTATCGTCAACGACCAAGACGCCCTTGTTGGAATCATCACACATGATGACGTTCTCGACATCTTAAATGAAGAGTATACGGAAGACGTCGAAAAACTAATGGCCATCACCAACTCCGCCGGTGGACAATATCTCGAAATATCTTCCTTCGAACATTTCACGAGACGTGTGTGGTGGGTCGTTGGACTTGCAGCGATGGGCCTAATTTCTGGATACGTGATTGAGAGCTATCAAGACATTCTTGCAAGCTTTATCATTCTTGCCGTCTACATGCCCATGATGGCCGCAACAGGCGGAAATACGGGAAGCCAATCAACAACGGTTGTGATTCGCGCTCTGGGTCTTCAACAAATCGGACTTGGCGATGCGGCCAAGGTTTTATGGAAAGAATTTAGTATCGCAGTCTTACTGTCTGCGACCTTGATCGCTCTAACCTTTATCAAGGTACAATTTTTTTCCCAAAACGCGATGCTTCCCACAGGTCACAGTTTGAACCAAATTGCGTGGGTCATTTCCGCAGCGCTTGGGATGCAAGTCATCACATCCACGCTAGCGGGGGCGGTACTTCCCTTGTTAGCCTTTCGTTTTAAATTTGACCCCGCAGTTGTCGCGGCCCCCGCCCTAACCACAGTTGTCGACATATCTGGACTACTCATCTACTTCACGATTGCTCACGCATGGCTATTCTAGTCGCACAGTAAAAACTAACTGTGCGCGGTAAAAAGTGGAAGATCTGGTGGTTGGTGGAGCATTTCCTTATAAATTTAAATACTTGGTTTGTGCGAAGGACTATGGGGTGAATTACAGGTGCCAACCTGCAAGAGGGGAGTGGCACTCCCCTTATCCTGAGCAATAAATCCAAGTATTTAAATTTATAAGGAAAGGGTCCAATTAAGGCATTTTCCACTTTTTACCGCGCACAGTTAATTCTTAACAAACACAGCGTAGCCAGGCCCATATAATAGACAAATGCTGAAGAGCCTTTCGATTTTGTTTGTCGTCATAAGCACCTTGGTGCCATTCGAAATCGCCCTCGCAAGCTCCCTAGATCCAGACAAAATTGAAGCCCACTGTGAGGCTTTTGACGGATCTTGGGTAAGAAAATGTTTGGAGCGTGGCCTATTTGGCTGCCAAACATGGGGAGCATTTAGCTGTAAAGGCCGAGTGGAATACCAAGTGAAGGCCCTAAAAGATCAAGAAGTCGAGTTCTGCCAGAAGCGCGGTGGTACCTGGCAAGAGAAAATGATTAAGAGAAGAGGCTCTGAAAAAAACATTCACGTGTGCGTCGGCGCAAAAACAGACGTTGGCTCCGAAAGAATTCTTTTGACTGGAGAAGAGCTTGGCGAAGCTCCAGCCTATCAAGATGTCATGCAAGGTTGCGTGAAAGCAAGAGATTGGTCCTCTGCAAAATGTTTTGTTGTAGACTCTGCCAAGGCAGGAGGAGACTTCGACTACACTGACGCCCCAAACACCCTCCTTAAAGCCATTTACGTTCCAGGAGATCTCATCAACCGAAGCGCTAAGGGTGTTTTGCCTGAGATTCTAAACCCCATGTCTAGTCAACCAAGAAGGCTTATTCACGCAGCGCTATCTCACGCAAGCCAAGGACTAAACAGTTGCCAAAGAGCCTGTCTGACGAAATGTGCGGCTTCCAAAATCCTAGACTATACCTACGATGACGACGGAGAGCCAACAATGTCCAAGAAGGGGGCGAGCCTCGACAACCTTTACTGTACAAGAGAAGGAATATGCTCGGAGTTTACCTTGATCGCGAACAATGTCGCCAAAGCTACACGTTCAAAGACTGCGACTGTTGTTGGCAAAGAACATGCCTTTAACTCCTTCATCATTAATGGAGAAACGCTTCTAGGCGAACCACAGAGTAGCAGTTGCTACTTTTTTCATAGCAAAAATTCTTTGGAGTCCTACAAATTGAGATTAGCTGATGATGATACCGAGTACGACGGGAAATGGATGGAGGTACTCCCCGAGAGAAAAGTTGTTGAAAAAAACATCACCCCCTCACCCGAAGGGGAAAAAAGAATTAGAGAGCACTAGCGAGGGCCGGGCTGGGCATGAACCTCTGCGATCCATGTTTTCGCGAGACCGTTGTCTCCAGTATTTTCACCGACATACATTCCGGGCTCAGTTGGAGCCCTCTTCAAATCATCAGGCAAATGTGTTTCGATCTGCTGCCTTAGAGTCGCCCAAGGATTTTTCGTTGCAGGCCAAAGGCTGCACCAAACGAATTCTTTTGCGAGTTTCATCATGTTCCAGTCCCCGGTGCTATCACCCGCAACCAAAAATACTTCATGGAAGTTATTGTGCTCAAGAATTTTTTGCTTGGACTCAGCCCAGATCACGCCAAACTCTCCGTATTCATCTCGAAAAATTCCATCCACAATATTCAGCTCTGTAGCAAAGACCCTCTCAGGATCAATACCGTATTTTTTTCCAATAGCCTCAACACCGGTGATCGGAGATCCGCTGACAATCAAAGAATCCGCCGCATACTTTCTTGCCAAAGTCCCTATAGGCTCAAGGAAGAGAATGCTTCCAGCCTTAACTCCAACATCAACCGCTTCAGCTACAATTTGCTTTGCTTGTTCCACGGGAAATCCCGACAAAAGCATCGTCTCCATTTCGAAAACGTCAGTAAACGAAGTTTCCATCGCGAGGTCATTTCGCATTTCTTCAAAATCTTGAAAGTTGCAGTCTCTCAAATGATCTGCATCCCATACTTCAGGAACTTTTTCTGGATCGACCAGGCCGGAACGAAGCAAACCCCAGGCACCAAGTATTCCGACATCTCCACGCAAAAGCGTATTGTCACAATCAAAAACCAGGGGAAGTTTTTTCCCACTTTTTTCAAACCGAGTAGAGATGAGGTCTAAGACTTCTTCTTCTGATACTTTTTTCCAACCACTAGACGTCATTTAAAGCTCCTTCTTTCGAGCAGAGTACCGGATATATGATCCAATCCTTTTTCGGACTTGGTAGTTTAACAAATTCGTCGCGATCTTCCTCTTTTTCGAAGAAAACGAGTAAAGATCCTCCTCCGCCGGCGCCACACGCCTTAAAAGCAGTAGCTCCTTTGGTTTTTGCCCATTTTTGAGCCTCTTTTAAGACCGGAGCATTCACCTTGCTGCCAAGTTTTTGGCGGTATTTCCATTCGTCATTGATGTGCCTGCCAATGGCCGTGAGATTCCCAGAAACGAGTGACTCTAACATTTTGCATGAGACAAAATGGATGTTCTCGATCGCATCACGAACCGATTTTTTTCCATCAATATAAGATTTATATACCGACCAGTTATTGATTCCCGAATGATGCGGTTTACCCGTGTAGATGAGGGCAATATGCCTTGCCATCTTCTTTGCAAAACTATACGGATGCCTGCGAACCTCACTTAAGGCTGGGCCCATATGAAAGGTAATCAATCCTCCAAACAATGCTGGAACATAATCTTGGTCACCAGCTGGGTGAGCAATCTCCACACTCTCAAGATCTCGTAGGATTTTTTGCAAAAGCCAGGGGTCCTTCTTTACAAATTCTTCTTTTCCAATGGCCTTACACCAAGCCACTCCCATCGCGACTCCGAGAGTAGATGACCCGCCAAGCCCTGAACCCGGAGGAACCTCACTTGATGTTTGAAGTTCAAAATGCCCCTGGTCCCAACCTGAGTTCTGTAAAAAATAGTAGGAGACCCTGGCAAGCCATCGAAGCGGGTGCTGACCGGTTGTCTCAGTTAGAGAATCTCGCAGCTCATCCAAACTCCTATAGCTTCGAGAACAATCATAGTCTTTCGATGTGATCTTAAGCTTAAAACCGTTGCCGTGCTTTACCTTGATCTGCGCATGCGCATAGAGTCGCAGGGCCATATGATTAAGGACCAAGCCTTGTTCAAAATTTAAATAGATCGGCCACAGATCAAGCGTGCCCCCAGAAAGATCAATACGGCACGGAGCCTTTGCCTCAAAAATTTCTTCCACGTTATAAGTTTATCCCTAGAACCTGCCCCAAGTACAGTGCTGTCGCTTCCGCCACCAAAACCATGACACAAGCTGCATAGAGAATCCCCGTTGCTGACTGTGTCGATCTCATATTCACCGTCTTCTGGATCATAAGAGCCAAAACCCAAGGCGCTATAACCCCCCAAAGAACTCTCATGCTCAAAAGAATCAACCCATAACTTCCAAGCCCCAACCAAAGATCACCCTCTAAGGAAAAAACAGAGTGGTTCGGGTTCAGCTGTAGCAGAAACTCCGTGTTGGAAATGTCGTCCCCAAGGGGCCTGCCCATCGCATCGACAGCGCTACCAACCCCATCTCCTAGAAATCTCTGCGACAACGAATACCCGACCTCCAGCGTTTTCACTATGAGACCCGCGAACAGAAACTTCATCACACGCTTTAGCTCAACAATATGCATCCCCGGAACATTGAGATACCAATGCCCCAGAAATTGACCCGCAAAAAATCCACCCAGCAAAAGCCCCGAAGAATAGGTATTGAGAATCGCCGGAAAAGCTCCCGACTGCGCGCTCAACTGCGCCCCGGCGAGCAAGATCGGAGCAAGCAGCATAACGGCAAAGCCTGCAAAGCGTCCCCAGACCGCATAGACACTGGTATAAAGTTGAAATCCGCCGACAAGCATCGCCAAGGAAAAGAGGGCCCCCCACTGTCTTGAGAAATCCGGCTCCGATCCCAGCCCCGACGATAACGGCTCAAGATCGGCACTCCAAAGCATGATGGCCGCGGTCAGCCCCAAGCCCCATGCGAAACGTGCCGCAATTTTGACGAATTTCTCGGACGACTCAGTCCTGCGAACAAAAACAACGCCGACTAATAATCCCCAGGTTAAACGAAAGAGCAATTCAAATCCTAGCAGTGCCATGATACTTTATACTTATAGCAGGAGGAAGCACCTTGGAACACAGCGCGATGCCATCAAATTTTTTCTCAAACCTACACCTAAGCTTTGATCTAAGGTTTTTCTTTGTTGTATTTTGTATCGCGGTCTTGGGAAGCTGGGCCTTCAAGCGTTATTACCGACTCTGGAAGATCATGAAGATCAGCAAACCGGAGACAACTCCTGGCGGCTTTATGAAAGGCATTGGCGAGAGAATCTACCTCGTTCTTCGCAACGTCATTGGCCACGGCAAACTTTTAAAAGACAAAAGCCAAGGTATTGCCCACGCGATGATCTTTTTCGGCTTTATCATTCTCACAATAGGAACGGGCGAGCACATCATCGAAGGCCTAGTGCGCGGATTCTCGCTAAAATTTCTTGGGTCACTATACGGATACCTCACCCTCGCTCAAGATATCGCGCAATGGGTGGTCGTTGCCGCTGTCACTTGGTTTATGTTCAGACGGGTCATCCTGAAACCAGCCCGCATGCAAGGCAATCCGGCCCATCACAAAGACGGCATGACGGTTCTCTATTACACCGGCGCTCACATGCTGGCTGACATTCTGACCTTCACGTTTTTAGTTTATGCCAATGACCCTCACGGAATGGCCGTATGGAGGCCACTCTCAAGTGAGCTTGCGACCCTGATTCCAAACTCTCTCAACGCTGAAACCGCAACAAGCATTGGCTGGTTCTTTTGGTCTATCCACGTTCTTACCGTATTTCTTTTCCTCGGATACATTCCAAAATCAAAACACCTTCACGTCTTCACTGCCGGACCGAATATATTTTTATCTCGCCTTGGAGCTCGTGGCGCACTCTCCACAATCAACTTCGAAGACGAGACCCAAACCACTTTTGGTGTTGGAAAAGTAAACGAGTTTACCTGGAAAGATATTCTTGATGTCTTTTCTTGTACGGCTTGCGGGAGGTGTGTGGAGTTCTGTCCAACGGCAACAACAGGGAAACCATTGAAGCCAATGAAGCTAATACTCGACATTAAAGAATACGCACTCGCCTACTCTGAGAAGATCGCCGCAACTCCCGAAGGCCAGGAGGCAGATGTTCCCAAGTTGATTTCCGAAGAAACAGGAATTTCCATGGACACTGTTTGGGCGTGTACAACTTGCGCGGCGTGTGTCGAGGCCTGCCCTGTTATGATTGAACACGTCGACAAAATCGTAGACATGAGACGCTCGTTAGTTCTTATGGAAGGCTCAATGCCTGCCGAGCTACAAACCTCTTTTACAAACTGGGAAAGACAAAGCAATCCATGGGGAATGCCACAGGATTCTCGTGATGCCTGGGTACAGGATCTCCAAGTTCCTCGACTCGCAGACAACCCGAAAGCCGAATACCTTTTCTACGTAGGCTGTGCCGGGAGTTTCAACGATCGAAATAAAGGAATCTCTACCGCCTTCGTCAAAATTCTGCAGAAAGCCGGCGTAGACTTTGCGATCCTTGGCAAAGAAGAACTTTGTAACGGAGAAACAGCTAGACGTGCAGGAAACGAATACCTCGCAAAAATGATGGTTGACGCAAACATCGCAGTTCTCAAGCAATACGATGTGAAAAAAATTCTCACCACATGTCCACATTGTTTCAACTCTCTTAAGAATGAGTATCCTGAATTTGGATTTAAGGCGGAAAGCGTCCGCCACCATTCTGAATTCATCAACGACCTGTTGAAACAGGGCAGAATCAGCGTCACTCAAGAGGCGGAAAGCACTCGTATCGCCTTCCACGACTCTTGCTACCTTGGCAGATATAATGAGATTTACGAAGAGCCTCGTGAAGCTCTTCGCGCCATCGGCAATGTTGAAGTCGTTGAAATGCCTCGAAACAGAAGCAAGGGAATGTGCTGTGGTGCCGGTGGAGCTCGCATGTGGATGGAAGAAACTATCGGCAAGCGAATCAACGTTGAGAGAGTTGAAGAAGCTCTCGATCAGAAGCCGGACGTGATTGCTGCCGGATGTCCTTTCTGCCAGGTAATGCTTTCTGACGGGGTCACAGAGAAGAAGAAAGAAGATAACGTTGCAGTGAAGGACCTAGCAGAGATCATTGCGGACCGTCTGGCTTAGTCGCCCAGCTAGCAAATACATTTTTTATTCAGAAAATATAAAAAAGGCCGCTTCCTCAAGAACAGAGGAGGCGGCCTTTAAGCAGGATCTTAGGTAGCTTACTAGGCTTTCAGAGAATCAACCGCAAGTCGTCACAGTAACTTCGGAGCACTTCAAATTCATAGTTTGCTCGTCTCCAGTAGGCGAAACAAAAATTGCCTTAATTTCCGTTGAGGCTTCAGCACGTTCACGAAATCTCTCGCGATCGCATGGAATATACTCAACCGTTTCTGCTATGAACTTGTTAGAGACTATCTTTAGTAAGTAAGAATCTTCCGAAGTTTCACCGTAGATAGTTTTTTTTGTAAGAAGCACTGTGTTTTCTAAAACTCCGCCAGACTCTGCAACATATCTCGTGGATACTTCTTGGATGTCCTTTAGATCTTTAGGATCCATTGCCGCCACACTCTTTTTAATCACGACAAGATTATACATGTCGTAGGCGACTTCTTTGTCTTGGCCCAAAGTTCCAACACAGCTTGTTGTCCAAGAACCCGCTTGGGCTCCTGAACTTAACAAGGCCGAAAGAATCAAAAGTTTCGGGAGTTTCATGTTCAACCCTAATTCTTAGTAACGACGAGAGTGTTGGATTTCACAGCTGTCTGGGAAAGTAGCTTCTTCAACACACGCGTTCATCGCCATAGCTCTAGCTTCAATCAAAGTTGGAGCTTCAGCGTAATAAGAGACTTGAGAGTTATCCGTTGTGTTTTTCACAAGCGCTTCAGCTCCAGCCGTCGCTCCACGAAGAGAGACTTCAACTGTGTTTCCGTTACGGTTAGTGACGATGTCCACAGAGAATCCACCACGGTTAACTGAATCTCGTTCACACTGAGCTGCAGAGCAGTTGCTAGCGAAAGTTGCTTCAGAGGCACATGCGTTTGAGGCCACAGATTCAGCACGAAGTTGGCTATCAGCTCTAGCAATGTATGACTTCATTGAGAAGTTGGATGTGTTTTTTACGACACAAGCGTAGTCACTATTGCGGTAGTTGCCACCACCGTAGCCAGGACTAGGAGCTTTACTTCCAGCAGCAAAAGAGGGAGCGGTTAGAACGAGGGCTGTCATAGCCATTAAATTTTTCAACATTTAGATATCCTCCAGATAGGTTTCGCGTTTAAGGGGGATATACTGCGACGCGTCATGAATGTAAAGGGAAAAATGTTGCGGGGCGCTATCTACCTAAGGCCTCGAAAACAATACGCCCTTCTGGGGTTTCCTTGTTGATAGAGCCCAAAAGCGCCTCTTCAGCCGCAAAAATCTCGTCCGAATCAAGCTTCTTAGCAGCATCATGGGCCGAGGCCAAAAGCTGCTTCAAATCATCTACACTTCTCACATCTAACTTTCTGATGTTGGAAATATCGAACATTTCCCTCAAGACAGGCACCGATGAATCATCACCAACGGAAGCCAGAGCTACCGCAGTATTCCATCTAACCTCTAAGTCTTCGTCCTCAAGCAAAGCTTTCACTTTGTCGATGGGAGGATTTTTGGATTTTTGTACGAGAAACGTCGCCGCAATTTTACGAAACGATGGATCTTTATCTTCGAGCCAAGATTCCACGACAGCGTAGCTCTCTTGGTAATCAGATCCGGATCCTGGTCCCTCTCCCAATTCGGCGTCAACAACAGCGCGGCCCAAAAGCTCCAGGTAAGACCAAGCTGCAAAAAATCTAATTTCTTCACTAGCGTCAGAGAGGGATTCTTTAACATGGGGAAGCATCGATGCTCCCGCAAATTGACCCAGGGTTAAAAGAACATATTTTTTAAACCTCAAATCGCTAGCGTGGTCCTTTTGAAGCTCGACCAAGGAAAGAAACAAATCATCCTTTTGTTCGCTGCTAACTTCGTCTTGCCACTCTCCACTTTGCTTCATTCGTTGTAGCTCTTGAGAGAGGGCATACACCGCCTGCCAGCGATCCCCAGAGGAACGGGCTTCTTTTACGGCCGCTATTCTAGACGGAATATCTTTAGGTTTATTTTCGAGAAGAGAGCCAACCAAACTCCAGCTAGCCCAGCCTATGAAAATCACACACGGTAAAACAAAGAACATAAGCATATGAGAAACGGCTTGCGGTTTAGGGGCATTTGGAGGATTTGACATGATGCCTTTATCTTTGTGATTAGAGGCCCTGTCAACCTCAAGTCAGAGTCATCATTTTCAAGAACTTAGAAGGAAATAGCCGGCTTTTCTCATAAAGATTTAACCCCGAAAGACCGATCCAATGTCTATGACTGTGGGGAGACAAATCATGGATGTAGTCAATATTCTGACTCGTTGGGGCCTCACTGTTTTATTACTTCTAAGCACTAGCACACAACACGCCCTCGCAAGCCAATCAAATTCAGGTAAGTGGATTATCAAACTTCGCAACAAAGAGAGCGTGCTGACTGGATATCAAATCCAAAACACGAGTGAAAGATTAGCGTTCAAACAAAACACCAAGAAGACTGCGGGCAGACTCGTCGACAGGCATCTATCGAAGAAGAAAAACAATGTTGTCGAAAACATGGGCTTCCTCATCACAGAAGACCTCACAGACGAAGACCTCAAGCTTCTTGCAACTGATCCAGACGTTGCGTTCGTTGAGAAAGATATCATTTGGAAAACGCAATCGGGCGACGCCGGCAGCAGCAGCTCGCTACCGTCGCACAACATGCAAAACCCTTGGCTTCAAGATGTGCTCGGATTTGCCAGTGACAGCGCAGACCCTTACGTACAAAGTGATCAATCAGGCAACGTGATTGTAGCCGTTATCGATTCCGGCACAAAAATCGACCATCCATTCCTAAGACCGGCCCTTCAGGGAAATGCAGCAGAGATCAACGGCAGACCAGGTGTTGATGACGACAATAATGGATTCATTGACGACACCTATGGAGCCAACGCTATCACTCGCAATGGCAGTTCTGACGAAAGTTACTCATCACATGGAACACACGTTTCGGGAATCGTTAAAACCGTGCGCGACCACGCCATTCAAATGTACCCACAAGCGAGGAAAGTCAGCATTCTTCCCGTTCGGTTCATAGGAGACAACGGCCAAGGCTCAACTGCCGCAGCGATTCTCGCACTCGAATACGCTGCTGCACGCGGAGCAAAAGTTGTGAACGCCTCTTGGGGAGCGAAAGGTTTTGAAAACTACTCTCAAGCTCTCTATGAAACCTTTGCACGACTATACCAGCTCGATATCGTGTTCACTGTTGCAGCTGGAAATGCTGATGCTTCTGGGCCCAACAACAACGACAACATTCCAACCTTTCCCGCAAACTACAACATTCCTAGCCTGATTTCTGTAGCCTCAGTGTCGCCTTACTACTCTTACGGAAATGGAGGCGGCTACGGGCTGCAAGCCAACTCCATTTCGGCTTTCTCCAATTACGGGACTGAGAGCGTCGACATCGCAGCACCAGGAGATTTTATCAACACCAATGGCGGTAACGGCAATGGAATTCTCAGCGCTTATTCCGGCTATGGCCCCTGGGGAAATCCCTACGTTAGAAAACAAGGGACTTCTATGGCAGCACCCGTTGTTGCCGGAATTGCGGGCGTGATTCGCGCTCTTAATCCCAACCTCAACGCCTATGAAACCAAGCAGCTGATTATCAGCTCTTCCCGAAGAAATAGTGCTCTAAATGGATACATCCGAAATGCTGGTGTCGTACATGCAGTAACGGCATTTCAAGATGCATTCAACGCAAGCAACCGTACACAAAATCCTGGACTCCCAGGAAACCCTGTCATTGCAGGGGGAGAAGAAGGAGCCAAGCTGGGCGGCGGAGGCGGCTGCGCGAGCGTGATGCCTGTCAACGGGAATGGTCCCGGTCCTTTTGGTGGAAACTCCCTCGGGCTCCTCGCATTTGCTTATGCGGTTACAGTTTTGATGAAGTCGATACGTCGCAAGAAAAATCAGCGCCTGTAAAAAAACTAAGCTATAAGAGTCTTCATGCGGAAGACTCTTAGGCTTGCGACACAAAAATTACTTCTAACGTTTTGTGCCTTTTTGACACTCGCCCTACCTTCGTGCACCAACTCACAAACTAAAAATAGGGCACGCATTGAGATCCTTAGCTACTCTTCAATGGTCGGAAAAGGCTCTCTAGGTGAAGCCATCGAATTAGAATTCGAAAAAAAATGCCTCGAGATCAAGCCAGACACCCCCAACCTTCGCTGTGACCTGGTTCTTCTTCCTGAAGATGGAGATTCCAATCTTGTCGCTAGCTTCAACAGAAAGGCATCGCACATTGATGGGGTTCTTGGTTTGAGTGAACTGCAAGAAAAGCAAGTTCGCCATCACCCCAAGTTTCTTCGCTCGACTCTTTTTGCACATAGCCCATATGCCTTCATTGCAAACACAAAACTTTTTCCAAAAAACCTTTGGCCCAAAAACTGGAACGAAGTCCCTCAAAAACTCGAAGGAAAAGTTTTTATCCAAGACCCGAGAATTAGTTCTGCGGGCATAGGACTATTGAAAGCCATTCACCTGCTCAAACTTATCTCGTCCGCCGATCTCAAGAAAATCACAAAAAAGTCTTTTCCCTCGTGGAGCCTTTCCTACAATTCTTTTCTAAAGGATGAAGCTCCCGTTGTATGGAGCTATCAAAGCAGCGAAGCCTATCACCTCTGCAACCTAGAAGGGTCGGACAAGGGAGACTCCGCCTTCAAGGCGATTCCCCTTGAAGAAGGCTACCCCACCCAAGAAGAATGGCTCGCCTTAAGCAAGAACCTAAATGAAATAGAAGCAAAACTCCTTGAAGAGGCCGTACTAAGTGATTTCGTGCAGAAACAAATTCCGCTCAAAAATTGGATGTACCCCACTAGCCCTAGCACATCTCTTCCGGAATGCTACAAAGGCCTGACCCCACTTAAAAGCCTCAAAGTATCGGTAGATCAATTCGACTCTCGAATTTTGCAGAACTGGTTAGACCAATGGAGTCTTTGATTCAATGGATTCCGTGATCTACTCTAAGAAGCTTCGTATTTTTGTTTTTGGGCTGATAGCACTCTTTGTTTTGCTTCCGCTTGGCCACTCCTTAATAGGTTACTTGCTCGCGGGAGATCTAAGCTCCATCAACTTAATCTTTTTGAAAATTTTACTGCGCTCCTTACTTTTCGGCGCAAGTCAGGCTTTAGCCTCGGCAGTCTTTGTTGCTATTCTATCTATTGCAATTGCTCTCGCAGCCTATAGCGCTTCTCCATGGATTCGACGTCTGCTTTCGCTGTCGGCACACTTAGTTTTTGTACTCCCAGGGACCGCCCTAGCCTTGCTGACCCTCGGAACCTTTGACCGAATTGATATCAAACCTCATCCCTGGCTTGCCATCGTCTTTGCACACACCCTCTGGTCAGTGTTTTTTGTTGCTCATCGTCTCGTAGAGCGTTTCCGAGAACACATGAAAGGGCGCGGTCAACAACAATGGCAGCTCTGCATCAACTCAGGAGCCTCCCCCCTTCGCACCATGGTTGCGGTGCTTTGGCAACCGATGAAACACGAGATCTCTCAGTGGTTTCCGCTAGTGCTAAGTTGGTCATTCGCCTCCTTTTCAACCGTCCTATTGCTTGGACAAGGGCCGCAACACTCCACGCCCGAAGTACTTTTGTACTTCACACTTTTAAACGATTTATCTCCCATGAGAATCGCCTTACTTGTATTGCTAAACATTGCCATTCAGTTTTGGATTTTTCGCGCTCTCTTGAAAAGTCGTCGTGCTTCATGGGGCTCAAATTTTGCCTTTTTGAAGTCCTCCACCAGGCCATTGAAAACGGCCTTTCCACGCTGGCTAGACACAGTCACTGTTGCGATTAGCTTCGTTCCTCTCGTATTGATTTTAGATCAGTTTTTTTCCGCACTCACACTTCCGCAGGTTGAAGCCCTTGCCCTGATAGAAAGCGCTATGCTTCCCAGCCTCACTTACGCCGGGCTCACCGCACTCTTTGTGTGGGGATTATCACTCGCGGTCATCAAAATTGGAGAGCCGTCGAGACGGGCATTGCTAGTTATGTTTTTTATAAGCCCGACTATTTTGTGTGCAGCCTGGCTCCAGTTTCCCCCGAGGTCTTTTCTTTGGAATGAAGGCTATTCCAGTATCATATTGGCCTCACTTCTCATGGCCATTCTTCAGCTTCCATTAATTGGGATATGGCTTGGACACGACCTCAAGCGAATTGAAAATAGAAAGTTTCATGAAGCCGTGAGCCTCGGCATGCCTCCTCAAAAATCTTATTGGTTACTTTTGGTTCCCGCATGTAAGGACAGTATCAAAAAATTGCTTTTCTTTTCTTTCGTTCTAGCTCTCGGAGAAGTTGCCCTGGCATCGACACTATTTGGTGAACTACCAACGTGGGCACTTCAAAGCCGCCGATTTGCTGAGACCTACGAATTCAACACGGCTAGTTTTCTTTTTGCCATCAATCTTAGCTTGAGCGGTCTAACTTATTTGTTATTGTTTGTAAGACCTAAGAAATTTGCTTTGAAAGGGGCCAGGTTATGAGTGCACAAATTATCTTCCAAGACACCAAAGTCAAACTTCCTCATGTTTCAAAAGCACTCACCGTCACAGGAGAAATCCAAAAGGGCGAAGTCATTGCGCTCCGAGGACCTTCCGGTTGCGGGAAAAGCTCCACCCTGAACGCGCTTGCCCTTATGGAAGATTCAAAACCAATTTATTTGATCGCAGGAGAATCAACGAGCGATATCGATCCATGGAAACTTTCCTGCGGCTATGCCTTTCAAGACACGGCCCTATTGGATCATCTCAATGTCATAGACAACCTTTGTTTTCCTTTGAAATTTCGCACCCCCTTCAAAGATTGGGATCTTAGCCTGCAAAGAGATCGTGCGATGCAGTATTTGAGAAACCTAGACCTCGATCATCTTTCAGAGAGCCTTCCTTGTGAGCTGAGTGGCGGCGAAGCACAACGTGTGGGCCTCTTGCGTGCCTGCATCTATGAACCAAAATTATTGTTACTTGACGAGACCTTTAGTGCGTTGGACAAAGAGACTAAGAAAAGAGTCAAAATATGGTTAAAGTCGCACATTCAACACACTCAAAGCAGCTGCCTTCTCATCGCTCACTCGGACGAAGATGGCGTGGACTTTGTGGATCGAGAAATCACATGGCCCACCTCATCAAATCTTGTGCTGCAATTCTAATACTAAGCATCTCGGCGTGCTCTGAACAGAAGACCCAAAATCATTCGGAGCAACTGCCCCCACCAGGTTTTCAAACCAAGCCTCAAATCTACATGGTCTTCGACCCAAGCCTGTCTCCGTTCAACCTTCCAAACCCTGAAGCCTTAAGCGCACAGCTCAATGCCCATGTCGAGGTTTTTCAATCCAGCGATCCCGCCGCTCAAATAGCCAAGATCAAAGAATACAATGCCAGACCTAGTGACCTCGTCTTAATTGGCCCCAGGAAAGTGCCTCCCCTTGAAAGCCTTTCCCTAATTCAGCACCCCAAGAGAAAATTAAGCTTGGTCTTGAACACAACTCCCAAAATTTCTTGGGACCCTAAAGGTCAAGATTCTTATGTGCACCTAGACATGGAAGGGCTTGAAAACTCACTTGAGGGTTTGCGAATGGCTACGAAAAGGATTGGCCTTGGTGAAGAAGCCGTCGGCTGGAAAATGGGGCAGAACCAAGAAGCTATACTCGTCCAGATCAACTGGAAACTTTGGCTAGAGCAGGCCCTCAAGTCCATTAGCTCGAATAACGGTTCTTCACCGTATGACGGGAAAGTCTGGAAAGAGATGAGCTTTGATGGCAACACTCTCGAGATTCGTATTAATAATCCGAATGGAGGACTTGAAGCTAAGACGCTCGAGGCCATCGAAAGAGTCGTCAAAGACTTCCGTCTATCTCAGCTTGGGCCGGGGGCAGCAGGATTCAGCGAATGACCAGCAAGACCCTCTTTCTGGTTCATGGCTTTATGGGATCTGCCCTCAACTGGGGGCCCGTCATTACGAGACTCAAAGCCAATTCTGATTTGTCAGCTTGGAATTTTGTGGCAGCCGACTTGCTTGGTCACGGAGGAAGACGCGGTCCAGACGCACTGCCATACGAAGTGTTGGACCATGCCCACCTCACGGCCGACCTAAAGCTGCAGCTTCCCGCTGGAGATTTTGTTGCCCTGGGCCACTCATTCGGGATTCGGCCCCTGCTTAGCTTGAGCCAAGATCCAGATGTCGGCCCTCGAATGAAAACGCTCATCATTGAAGACGCTTCGCCTGAAATCACTCAGGAGAATTACTTTCGTTTGAAGAGAATCATAGACCGAGTGCCTGTGCCATTCACCTCTCGAGATGAAGCCAAAGAAGCGATCTATGCTCAGTTCCCAAATGACAGAACACTAGCGATGTTCTTGTTTTCAAATATTCGCAAATTAGATTCCGGAGAACACTCCTGGCGCTTCGACAAGGACGGACTTATAAACCTTCTAGAAGAAGCCCACAGATTGCCACTCTGGTCAGAGTGGTCAAACTACTCAGGAAACCTCATTGTGATGAGAGGGGTAGATTCTGACCACCTTGACCAAGCACGCCTCAACCGCGCACTGGAAGCTCGCGGCAGCAAAAGTGTTCAGCTTATTGAAATTGCTCAAAGTGGTCATTGGATACATTCTGAGCAAGTTGAGAAGTTTACTGAAGAGTTGGTCAAAATACTCATCAGCCAAACTTAGCTTAGTCTTTTGTCTTCGAGATTTTTGCGAGATTTTACTCGTCATCAGTTCCAGTTTTTTTAGAACCGAAACTCAACAAGTCAGATGCTGTTGGCGCCTTAGCTTGTTTTTTGCGTAGATATACTACGATTCCAGCCGCTATTGCGAACAAAGCGGCAAGCATCACCACTAGGTCTTCAATGGGAAGGCCTAGAAAGTCTGTTGAAGGGGTTGTCTCTTGAACCACTGGCTCCGCGAGGCCGGGAACTTCTGTCCCTGCTTCGGAGGTTTCGACCGGCGTCTCATCGATGACGTCTTCGGTCGAAATCATCCCACCTTCGGGTGGTGCCTGAGATCCGACACCCTCGGAAGGGTCTTGCGGCTCTTGGTTAAGTTGATCTGTTTGAGCAACTTGACCAGCTTGAGCTTCCTGAAGAAGTTCTTCTTCGGCTTGGGCTTGAAGCCTTGCAGCCTCGGCCTGAATCCTAGAAAGAGTCGCTCGGTCAAAATTGCCAAGCTGAAGGCTTTGACCAACCTCAATGATGTCTGGGCTCGAAAGACCACTTTGGTTAAGAGAGGCAATCTCTCTCCAGCCATCAATCTCGCCATACATCCTCTGAGAAATGGCCGACAGTGAGTCGCCCGGCTGAACCACGACTGACTCAAGGCTAAGACCATACTCACTTTCAAAAGGCTTCATCACTGAAGAATCATTCGGCCTGAATGGTGAACTGAAATAAACAACTGACCCTGCACTAACGGCTTGGCCAGCATTCCACTGAGACAACATTCCGGCACGATCATCACGTCCATATAATAATACAGACAGATCCTTCCAAGACTTCTCATTTCTCACAAACACATAAGAGTTCATGACGTAGCCATCTTTTTCAAACGGCTGTGATGCGACGGAAGGAAAGCTAGATAAACGATAAGCCTTGCCAGAACTTCTGCGCACACTTCGCGGAGCAGTGCTTTGGCTAGTTTCTTTTAAGTCTAAATTTGCGTAAGAATCCGCGGACTGAGTAGTCGCGTTCTGACCGGGCGCTCCGAAGAGGTCTGCTTGATTGAATTCGCTGGATGCGGAGTCGCTACCTTCTGCGAAAGATTCATAGCTAGAAAGATCTTCATCGACGATTTCAGCAGAGGAATTACCAGAGGAACTGCACGCAGCGAGACCTAAGACATTTAGTCCTAGCGCCGTATATAAGAATGGTTTTTTATAAAGCCAGTTCTTGGACACAATTCCCCCTTCTATTTTAAGTCTAGGTCTATTCGGGTGAGTTGCAATGAAGCTCAAGCACTAAATAAGAAAAATAATTTGTCACATGCCAATGAATTGACCAAAGCCGAAAGCAGAGCTTCAATACAAAAGATATGAAATTGGGCTTGGAAGTTTTACTCGAAAATAAAAATCTACTTTCACGACTTTCCAATCGACGTGTCGCTTACGTCGGACACCCGGCCTCCGCTGATCACAACCTCAATCATGGCCTCGATCTTTTGATTGAGGCCGGAGTAAAAATTTCTGCCGCCTTTGGTCCACAACACGGAATCAACGGCGATAAGCAAGACAACATGATCGAAAGCGATCACGAGCAAGACCCGCGTGGCTTTCCTTTATATAGTCTATATTCCGAAGTGCGCAGGCCCACTCCTGCCATGATGGATAGTTTCGACGTTATCTTGATTGATATGCAGGACTTAGGCTGCCGTGTTTACACCTACGTCACCACACTCCTCTATATATTAGAAGAATGCGCGAAAGCGGGTAAAGACGTTTGGGTTCTAGATCGCCCAAACCCTATAGGCCGGCCCTCGGAAGGGTTTTTGCTCGATGATTCGCTGAGAAGTTTTGTGGGGGCATCAAAGATCCCCCTGCGGCATGGGCTAACGATGTGCGAACTATCATTGTTTTTATGCGAATATCACAAGCTTGACGTTTCATTAGAGCTTGTGAAAATGGAGGGCTACTCGATGACGGATGGGCCTGAGTATGGCTGGCCTCGTGATATGCCGTGGGTAAATCCAAGCCCCAACGTTCCTGTTGTTGATACCGCGAGATGCTACCCCGGAACTGTTTTACTTGAAGGATCATTACTATCCGAAGGCCGAGGAACGACTCGGCCTCTTCAGATCTTCGGAGCCCCCGGTCTTCGTTCCAAAGAAGTCATTGAGATGGTTGAAAAACGCGCACCGAAGATTGCGAGTTGCCTGACCATGAGGTCTTGCTACTTCGAACCTACTTTCCATAAATTTAAAGGGCAGCTATGTGCCGGCATTCAATGGCACACTGACACTGCCAATTACCGTCATGCAGAGTTTCAGCCAGTTCGCCTGATGGCACTCACCTTCAGCTCGATCAAAAAGCTTCAGCCAGAACTTATGAACTGGAGACAGCCTCCGTATGAATATGAGACAGTGAAGCTGCCCATCGACCTTTTGATGGGGGATATCCGGGGACGCGAGTGGATGGATTCTGGAACGGAGATTGAGGAGCTTGATAAAATCATGAAGCCTTCTGAGGCCGAATGGATTGAGCTGGCGAAACCACACTGGCTCTATGCTTAGATTTTTGCTTTGCCTGAGGTTTTGAAAAATACTAAATGACTGAATTTAAAGATTTAATTGTGTTGAAGTTTGGCGGTAGCAGCCTAAGTTCGCCCGTGCGAATCAAGAAGGTTGCCAGGCTGGCACTACGTCATCTTGAAGAGACACAGCATCTCATCATTGTCGTCAGTGCCATGGGCAAAACCACAAATCAGTTTCTAGACCTGGCCTCAGAAGTTTCCCCGAATGCTCATTCCGAAGAATACAAGCGGGAACTCGACATGCTTCTCACCGCGGGAGAGCGCATCAGCATGTCTCTACTTAGTATGGCTCTAGCCGACCTTGGCGCCAAAGCCGTTTCCTTCACCGGATCTCAAAGCGGAATCATCACCTCGGAAAAACATGGCGAGGCGAGCATTGAGGCCATCAGACCGATTCGGATTGAGGAAAATTTGCGCCACGGGAAAGTATGCATTGTGGCAGGATTCCAAGGTGTGAATGCCGCAAAGGATGTGACAACACTAGGTCGGGGGGGTAGTGACACCACGGCCGTGGCCCTTGGCGCCCATTTCGGGGCGAAGCTTGTCTATATATATACAGACGTGGATGGAGTTTATGACGCGGACCCCAACACGGTGACGGCGGCAAAGCAAATAAAAGAGCTGCCAGCAGCCACGGCTCTTGAGATGGCACGAAATGGAGCAAAGGTCCTTCACCCCACATGCGTCGAATGGGCCATCAAAGGAAACACTCCCGTTCGCGTCCTTTCAAGCTTCTTCCGGGGAGATGAAGCTCCGGCCCTTTCCGCCATCCAACAGCAGGGCACTTTGATCCTGCCGTAGCCCAAAGCCACCCATCAAAACGCAGCGCTCGATAATTTTTTTAAAATAAAATTTTTTTTGATAAAGACCCCGAGCAGACTTAGCCTTGAAGCCTATGAAATCTTATCACGATCTACTCGAGAGAATTTTGGCTGAAGGCACGAAGAAAGAAGACCGCACAGGAACCGGAACCTACAGTGTTTTCGGCCACCAAATGCGCTTCAACCTCAATGAGGGCTTTCCCCTCGTGACCACGAAAAAAATTCATTTGCGATCCGTGATTCATGAACTTCTTTGGTTCTTGTCCGGCGACACCAACATCAAATATTTGAAAGACAACAAAGTTCGCATCTGGGACGAGTGGGCCGACGAGAATGGCGACCTTGGGCCGGTATATGGTGCGCAATGGCGCTCATGGAAAACGGCGAGTGGTGAAACCATCGACCAAATCGCAAAAGTTATCGAGCAAATCAAAACTAATCCCGACTCTCGTCGCCTTATCGTCAACGCTTGGAATGTCGCCGCGATTGAAACGATGGCACTACCTCCTTGCCACACCATGTTTCAATTCTACGTTGCAGACGGAAAGCTAAGTTGCCAGCTCTATCAAAGAAGCGCAGACGTCTTCCTAGGTGTGCCGTTTAACATCGCGAGCTACGCCCTTCTCACGCACATGATCGCGCAAGTCTGCGGACTTGGCGTGGGAGATTTTGTCCACACTCTTGGCGACGCACACCTTTACTCCAACCATATTGAACAAACAAAAACACAACTAGCTCGTGAGCATATGCCGCTTCCGAAGTTGAAGTTGAACCCTGCCGTGAAATCTGTGTTTGATTTTACCTTCGATGATATCGAGATCTTGGATTACGAATCACACCCAACGATTAAAGCACCGATTGCTGTTTAGCGGGTCGAGTTTAAAATTGCGCCTTTAGAGGAGAGAGCGTTGATGAAAGACTTATCTTTAATTGTTGCGATGACCCGGAACAGAGTGATCGGCATCAACAATCAATTGCCGTGGCACCTACCCGAAGACTTAAAATATTTTAAAGAAGTCACCATGGGTTCGCCGATGATCATGGGTAGAAAAACTTTTGAATCTATCGGAAGACTTTTGCCGGGAAGACTCAACATCATTGTGACCCGCAATCGAAATTATTCTCCCGAAGAATTCCTCAAATCAAAAGGCATTGATCTCACGCCTGAAAAACGAGCTTTAGCCCTCGTTACAAACTCTCTAGAAGAAGCCATCGAAGCTTCACACGCAAACAATCAGCAATCACAAAACTCAAAAACCCCTTTCTTAATTGGCGGCGCAGAACTCTTCCAGCAAGGCATAGATCTCTGCACTAAGCTCTACATCACTTGGATCGACAAAGATTTTGCGGGAGACGCCTTCTTTCCTGAGCTTAGTTTGGACCAATATAGCCAAACTCAATGCCTGGAAAAAACCTCTCCCTACCCGCACAGCTATTGCGTGTATTCGCGCATTTAGCCCAAGACGCCCGCCCAGGCGTGCTTTTTTCTAGACAAGCCCCACTCAGCTCTCTAACAGCTCCTTAAACCCTTTCTTGAATTTCCATAAGGAGCCCTAAATGAAAGCATTTCCCCACCTAAAATCTCTACTTCTAATGACCCTAATCTCAGCGAATTTTCTTGCGATCTCTTCCGCCAACGCCGCAGAAACTCGCAAGCAGAAAATGATGGCCCGAGACCTTCAGACCATCGAAGGTTTTTTCGACACCGCCTACGCGCCCGCCGATTGGAAGAAAGCTTTTTCTGGATGGGTGCTAGAAAACGAAATTGCCGACGCCAAAGCCAAGGTACTAGCAAACCCCGAGATCACCACAAAAGATTTTCAAAAAATCCTCAGAGATTTTTTCTACTCCACAAAAGATTATCATGTTGGAGCCAAATTTTATTCTACAGAAAGAGCCTTGCTGCCCCTTGAGATTCGAGGATCACAAGGACGTTATTTTATTGTCAACATCAACCGCGATGAACTCTCAGCACAGAGTTTTCCCTACAATGTCGGCGATGAACTTATCAGCATAGGCGGCCGTTCCGTAGAAGACGAAATTACAAAGTTGAAAGCAGAAGTCGGCCAAAACTCAGACTTGACCGATCAAGCACTAGCTGAACTATATCTGACTTTCAGAACAGGATCTAACGCCATGACGGTTCCCTCTGGGAATGTGGTTCTCGGCATCAAGCGCAAAGGCTCGAACACAGTCTCAACCCATCAACTCACCTGGATTTACTCTTCCGAAAGTATTGGCGAGCTCCCTTCTCTGCCGACTCCCGAAGCTAGCAACTCTCGCAGACTTGCAAACCCTAGCACTCCCGCAGCCCGGGCCGCACACCTTCTGCAAAGCAAACAAATGATTTCTCCAATAGCCGAGGAGCTTTCCACTCGCCCAGGGGCCTCGGCTTCCTTCAACATTGGGAGCAAGACTTCATTCATCCCGGCACTCGGGTCGAAGATTTGGAGCACGGGTGAGAAAGATTTGTTTGATGCGTATATATTCCAAGACAAAGATCGCAAGTTAATGGGATACGTGCGAATTCCATCTTACGTCGCTGGTGCTGAACATGCGGCAGAATTTGCCAAAATCATTCGCAAATTAGAAACCCATACCGAAGGCCTTGTAATTGACCAAGTGAACAATCCTGGTGGCTCCGTGTTTTATCTCTACGCCCTCGCATCCATGCTAAGCGATAAGGCCTTGTACACTCCGAGACATCGTATGACGATCACTCAAGCCGATGTTGCTGAGGCTCTCTTCACTCTGCCAGAGCTGCGCAAGATACGCACAGACGAAGAAGCAAAGCTTTTCTTCGGCGACACCGTAGGCGGCTTCCCCGTCGATAAAACTTTCGTCCACTTCACGATCAAATTTTTTCAATTTATGGTTGATGAATGGAATGCAGGGAGGCAGCTCACAAGGCCTTATCACCTTTGGGGCGCTGACCAGATCAACCCAAGCAAAGTGGCACAATACACAAAACCTATTTTGCTTTTGACCAATGAACTTGATTTTTCTGGCGGAGACTTTTTTCCAGCCATTCTTCAAGACAACAAACGTGTAACGATTCTTGGAACTCGTACCGCTGGAGCCGGCGGGTATGTCATGAGACAAAGCTTTCCAAACATTTTTGGACTAGGCTTCTTCTCGTTGACAGGCTCCATAGCTGAGCGCGTTGACCAAAACCCCATCGAGAACCTAGGGGTCACACCCGACGTCCCTTACGCCCTCACCCCCGAAGACTTCCAAAACAACTTCAAAGGATACACTCAAAGTATTCTCTCCACTCTTAGAACGTTAATTTCCGAATAATACAATTTCAAACAAACCCCTGGCGCAAAGCAAAGTGCGCTCAGGGGCCCTTCCGGGCTCAGAGCTTTGCGCTCGGCCCCTCCTTAATTGCTAGGCGCGGATTGTGGACCGCGGTTTGCGGCGGCGGGTTTAGCAAGAAGCTCGCACCCCAAAAAAAATAGACGAGGTGCTTATAGCGTTTACTCGCACACGTGCGTCCCGCCTTCAACCTTCACTCGCACATTTTAGCCATTCTACATTGCTTGATGCATGCACCTGCATTCTTATTGTGGATAGATGAAGTCTCCCAACAAACAATCGACAACCAAGAAGGCCAAAGAAGCTGCGCAATAGATCCAGCGAATTGTCCTCAGAACTCGTGTACCCGTGAGTACTCAAACAAAGTGCATTCAACAATAACGATAGAAGCACCGCGGCATCGGTAGACGCGCCCCGGACGGGCTCAAGCCCTCCCTGCCATGTTAAGATTCGATGAAGCCGTCAAAACTGTGACGCTTTCGTGCTCTTTATCTGCCGGGAAGGAATGACATGGCACAGCATCTCCAGCCAGCCGCCCCAAATACAGCACGCAAAACTCCGAAACATACGCTCCATTCATAAATTCTAAAGCTCCGCCTCCGTCCTGACGATAATAGGAACATGGGATTTGTAGGTCTAATATTACTATTTGTATGTACCTTTGGTGGTTTCATGATGGGAGCCAAGTGGAATCTAGGCTTCTTTGGAGTCTTCTTTCACCCTGGGGAGTATGTCATTATCCTCGGTGCAGCCCTTGCGGCCCTCATTATTTCCACCCCCATGAAACACATCAAGCAGATTTTTGGATACAGCCTCAAATCTCTCAGCATAAAAGACATGGGCAAAGCAGAATTTATGGAAGGCTTGCAACTTATGTATGAACTCTTCCAGGCACAGAAGAAAGATGGCGTTCAAGCCGTCGAAGGCCACATCGAGGATCCCGGCAACTCTGCTATTTTCCAGAAATATCCAGGCATTCTCAACAATCACCACGCCGTAGAATTTATTGCTGACTCTATGAGAACGTTTATTTCAGGAGGTCCTTCTCCTTATGATATGGACGACCTATTAACGGCTGACCTAGAAGTCATGCACGAAGAAGAGCACATCATCCCTTCACAAATTCAAACCACGGCCGACGCCTTTCCCGCTATCGGGATCGTTGCCGCCGTACTCGGGATCATTATCACGATGGGAAGTATTGCGGAAGGTCCCGAAGTCGTCGGTGGAAAAGTCGCCGCAGCCCTAGTGGGAACGTTCCTCGGGATTTTCGTAGGATATGGAATTGTAGGTCCCATGGCGAAGCGTGTGGAATTTCACTTCCAAGCGGAAGGTGTTTTCTTCAACATGCTTAAAGCAGGAATACTTGCGAACTGCCGAGGCTTGCCTCCTTCTGTGAGTATCGAGTTTGCCAGACGAAGCATTGTTCCCACAGAGCGTCCTACATTCAAAGAACTAGAAGAAACTCTTAAAAACGCAGCAGCAGGTGGCGGAGGCGCAAAACAAGCCGCGTAATGCGGAAAAGCGCAAATCACAATGAGTGACGACAGCACACCGATAATCATCAAGAAGATAAAAAAAGGCGGACACGGCCACCATGGTGGTGCGTGGAAAGTAGCCTATGCCGACTTCGTAACTGCGATGATGGCCTTCTTCATGGTGATGTGGATTGTGGGAATGAGTCAGCAAGACAAAGAAACGATTCAAAGGTACTTCAACGACCCATTAAAATTTATGGATGGAAGTGCAGAGCTCAACATGGGATTCTTTGATAGCGCGCAAGGACAACAGGCCGTCAACGCCAACAAGTCCGGCGGCGTTACGGATTCTTCAAAAGCAGGTGGCCTAACAAGACTTCATCTCTTAGCTCAAGAAGTTGAAGCTGGGTTTACTCCAATCAAAAACGAAATTTACAATCTCAAAGTTTACCCCGACAGAATTCAATTTGCGATTTCAGCGCATTCTTTGTTTTCTCCAGGAGGCGCGCTCCTAAAAAGATCCGCAGAGCCTATTCTCAATCGAGTCGCCGAAGTCCTAAAAGGACTCAATGCTTACTTTATGATCGAAGCCCACACCGATGATCTTCGTGTAGACAGCCCCGACTATCCAAGCAACTGGGAGCTTTCTGCGGCACGCGCATCCACAGTTGTGAGATACTTTATTGAGGGACACTACATCGACCCCACTCGCCTGACTCTTATGGGAGCTGGGCAATATCGCCCTATCGCCGATAACGCCACACCAGAAGGCCGTGCCAAAAACAGAAGAATTGACATTTATATCGTGCCAAATGGAACAGACCGCACTGCTCTTCGCAGCCCGGCCTCAGAAGGCCGCCCTCCGAGCAAATAAAGCTTTCCCGTGTTGGGCGACAACAATCGTTGGCGTCCTAACACAAACTTCACACATTGACGCTGAGAATCTTCGTACCATAAGGGATAAGGATAAAGTTTTTTTAATGGGTTAAGTCTGTGCACCAGCATTCCGAAAAGGATTCAGGTATGCCGTACACAAAATCGAGATTAACAACGAGACCATCAAATAACTTGCAAAAGGTAGGACGTATGATGAGACCGCAAGAAATTATTGGGAAAAAATTTAAGACGTTAGTCGTAGGAATGACTATACCGTTTTTGCTGAGTTCTTGTTTGAACTCTGCGGTAAATACCGAAGATGGATCTGGGACTAACACCCGAGGCGGTGACAACATCGCCATGATTTCTCCTTGGAAAGCAAAGCTCAGTTGGAACGTTGTTAACGGAGCCTTGGCTTACAATATTTACGAAGCTGAAACTTCGAACGCGGTAGTATCGTCTACAAAATTCCTCTACGGGACTTTTGACGTTGCCCCAAACAAAGAATACAACTTCCGCGTTTACCCAGAGCTCTCAAGCGGAAAAGAAGATAGACGTCCTTTCGATATTAGTTTTTCTAGCTGGAAAGAGTTTAAAAACATTGGCTATAGCGCCACGAATGAAGACCTCAAACCTGTCGCGATCAACTACACCTATACGCCCTGGAGCGACGTTCCAGGTTTGGACTGGGCTATCGACGGCATGAAAACCGAATGTGCCTTCCTAAAAAACGGCAGCATCAACCAAGATCCTTTCGCAAATCCGAGCCAAATGGTTATCGGGTCAACTCGAGACCAAAGCGTCGTCGACAAGTCTTGTTCTCTTCAGCCTGGAACAACCTATCTCGTCGGCTGCCGTGTTCGATATGCAGACAATAATGTATCGGCTTCGGACAGCCGGCTTCTAATCTCCACTCCGGCAAACTGTAGCGCTGAATCAAGCGCACCCAGCCTTTCTGGTGGTTCAATCCAGCTAACTCCGTTTGTGGGATTCAGAGTAGAAAATGCTGTTGGCGGTTCACTCTCGATTGGAATTTCCAAAGTAGACATCGACAACAATGATGCCGTGACTGAAACTCCCATCTGGAGTTTCAGTGATATTTTTGGTGCTGATGCTCCGACATTTTTTGATATAGCGGTTCTTAGCGAACTAGACGTTGCATACGCTGACCTAACAAAAAAGTTTAATGGCCTAGCTAGCATAAAAGGAATCTTCAGCACTGCCGCTGAGAATGGCAATCAGAATACAAGCCTGGTCCCTCTCGACTTCTATGCCAAAGACTTTAACGACGCCAAAGCGACATTTTTCCCGCCTATCGTGAGCCTCGAGGCTGGACAGGAAATGGGTAAGTCCATCGTATCCGGAGATTTTAACTGTGATGGAAGCGATGACCTTGCAATCGGATTTCCTTCTGCAACTTGGCTAGACACACTCGAAGATCCAGACAACCCTGTAAAACGAAAAACTGGAGTCGTCGTTGTTATCTATGGTCATCCAACCATTGGACTCAACTATGCGACAACGGCTCCTTCGTTGACACCAGTTTCTCCCCCAAACGCATCCGACCCTAAACCGCCGGCAATACTGTATCCTCTTCGATCCTCTGAGGGAGCTTCAACCTTCAGCTCCTCCAAAGGACCACAATTTGGACATTCTCTCGCGGTAGGAAACTTCAACCGAGATGCCAACGCTACAACTGGCTCTCCTTGCCAAGACTTACTTATTGGAGCTCCATATGAAAAGTACACTGCTGGCGAAGTTTCAAACGCAGGAGGAGCCGTCTACATTGCTTATGGCGGTAAAAGTGGACTGCGATCTTCGTGGGTGACACCGCAGGCAAATGGACAATATTCAGGATCTTGTACACCCAGTGCTTACCCTTCACAGGGTAACGTGCTTCCAAGAACAAGTGACTACGTAAATGCCGGAAGCACAGGCAGCTATCCAACTTCACAAATTTACGCGGCAGCCGCAGGTTGTTCTGGTCTACATCTTTACTCCTTCGCGACTCGAGATAGCGACAGCAGCTTCTACACAAGACAAACGGCTAATATCTTCATCTCAACAGAAAGCAATTCTAACGAATCAAGTGGAGCTCGGTTCGGCTGGTCTGTCGCGGCTGGTGACCTCAATCGAGACGGCTTTGACGACATAGCAATTGGCGCTCCATCGGCCGAGCTCGCCGTTCAGTCTACAGACCCAAACCGAGACCATGACTTCACATATAATGGAGCAGCCTTTGTCTATTTCGGTGGACAATTCGGTATCAGGACCAATCGGATCTCAACGCACACGCTACAGCTTCAATTAGTCTTACCGAAAACAACATTAGCCCCATAAAAGTTTACCCGACCGGTAGTGCCGTAACAGCAAACAGCGATATGAACTTTGGCCAGGCTCTTGCCATCGGAAAATTCGATAACAAAAACTACGCTGGAAAAATTGGAAACAATACCCCAGATATAATGGGCGATGAAGACAGCGGAACCCTAGTTGTAGGAATGCCCGGACACAACGGCAAAAGAGGCGCCCTCGGAATGTTTCACTGGCAAGGACATTTTTGTGGAAGCAGTGCTGGCGGTCTTTCAAACTGTACTGGAAAAGGTACGAGTTCATCTCCTTTTGCCGGTGTACCAGTAGTTCCTCTTACTTTTGGATCTGATCACGAAACAACAGTTAAAGCAGATTGGGGAACTCCAACGGTTCTAGCTGGCTATTTAGCGTATAACTCTTGGGCGGCCGATGCAGAGGAGTTCGGACACTCCCTTGCAGTGGGAATGTTCCGCGACCCCAACCTAGGAGTCGTAGGATCCACCGCCCCTGGGAACTTTGGTTTTGATGAATTTAACCTCAAACCCATCAACCAAGTGCTAGTTGCGGGAGCCCCAGGGTACAACTCGGGGACTGGTGCTATTTACGCTTTTACCGGAGATCAGTTCTATTTAGGACACGATAAAGACGGTGGAGAACAACTTAACGTAAGTTACCAAAGAAAATCCGCTTGGGTCGACGTGTCTGATGTTACGGGCGCCACCTTCGTAGACGCTCTTGACATGGACCCTTCTGAAAGTCCAACTTACAACGTGTCTCGCCTAAGCTCTACGCATTCCAACACATCGCTATGCGACACTCAGAGTGAGTGTAGGACCGCAATTCGCATCACAAACCCTATCTCGAATCATAAAAACAGATTCGGCGTTACTGTTTCGGCAATTGCAGTTCCCGTCGAGACGAAGACTTGTATTTCGCCGTCTCCATATTGCAATGACAATAAAAAATATTGGGCGAACCTAAGTGACCAGATCGACACACTTGCTGTCGGCACGAGCGGAAGCTCCCTTGCTCAGCAAACCGCGTATACATTTGCCAATCTCGTATCGTCAGGTATCGCCAATGCTCCGCAGAGATACACCGGCTCGAGACTCCACACGAGCTCAGGCTTTGGCGCGTCAGTCGCAGGCGGATTCTTCAAGGGAAGATCTGAGAACTTTTCTGTATTAGTTGGAGCTCCGAATCTTGATGACCCCATCGAGCAGACGGGCAATGTGTATTTCTTCCCTCGACTTCCTGACGGAAGCTTAACTATTTTAAATCCGGTTGATATGGCATATCAAATCCCAAGACCAGACGGAGCAGATCGTGCTTTCAATATTTCCCACCTTAATAACCTCAATTTCTACAGGGCTAAGCCTGTTGGTGATTTGAATTGTGATGGATATACGGACGTAGTATTCCCGCTCTACTATGACCATGACAGCACCTCTGGAGCCGCCAACTTACTTGTTATTTACGGTTCTCCCGACGGCCTTATCTACTCTCCAATTCCGGACGACGTAAATACTATTAGGTCACAAAATGATTCGCGCGCGCCTCAATGGCTCAACATCAAAAAGTTTGCAGGCAGCTCATCAACCGTTGACGAACAAGCCGCCCTAAACTTCATGGGGATCGGCAACATTAACGGAGATCGTTTGGCGGGAAGAAATTGCGATGACCTTATGATCAAGTTTAAAAAGACTTACGTCTTTTATGGCTCAGCTGCAGGTCTCATCATTCAAGCCCCACAGTTGTCCGATAGTATTTCGGACAACGCTACCCAGGAGATTCAAACTATATTCAACTATGGAAAAGACACATCCGTCAATAGATTCGTCAGTTCCATTCCAGATGCTACAACAGCAACCTGTACCGCATCCGACCAAGCCGGTGGTGGAGGTACTGAGGCTTGTGCTGACCAAGCCGATGATCCTCTATATGACTTAACCGGGGACTCTGGCACGACTGCAAGAGATGCCTATGGAAGCCAAACTTCCGGCCCCGCTCCTATCAACGAAAGAAGCCTGGGATACTCTAACGTTAGAGTGACTGGCGACCTAGCTCCGACTGCTGATATCATTCCAAGACAGACTCCGATTTGTCACGGTGACTTTAATGATGATGGATATGTCGACACCGTAGTTGGCGGATCTCAAGAGCTGTATTACCGAACTTTTGTAAACTACAAAAACGGGACGACCAACAATCACACAATCGCAAGCACCAATGAATTCTATGGAAATTCCTTCCTTGAAGTCACCTACGGAAGCGCCAACGGACTTAGAACTGGCAACACATATCCGGCCGAAGCTGACCATCAAACAACTTGTTCTGGAGGAGTATGTACTCCAGGCAGACTCTACCACCCCGGACAATACTGGGCTCCACCATCAATGGCGACCGTTTTCTATCCCTACAATGGATGGAGAGAGCATCACATCAGAAGATCTGCACAAAATACTGATCATAACGTCCACCCTCAGGCCAACATCCTAAGAGACCGCTTTGGTGAATCTTGTATTTCAGTCGGCAACGTTCTTGGCTCTGAATATTCTGACCTAGTCGTTCCTCTCCCGCATCAGAAATCTGCAGGAGCCGGAAAATCTTTCATCATATATAGAGGTTCTGCCAATGGCCTACAGGCCACGGAAGCAAGCTTTGTTGAACTTGAGGCCACATCAAACTTTAGTGATTTTGGAAGCTATTTCAACGGCACAACGGAACTTGGGTGGGCAGCTGCTGGACTTGGCGACTTAAACGGAGACAAAGTCAACGAATTTGCGCTATCGCTCAAAAACGATAATGGAAAAGTCGGCTTCGTCATTGTCTTTGGAGACAGCGAGATGACCCCCGCGCCTTCCGGCTCTATTACAAACTATAAAGATAAGTTCCAGGTAGGAAACGATTCCGGGGGAGCAAGCTATTTGAACCATCTTAAGTTGAAAATTAGAAAGCTAACTCCTAACTCTCTCACTGATGCTGAATGCCAAACCTTAACAAGTTGTGCGATTTTTATACCGGGACCTGACGATGCAGGACCATACTTTGCACAATCATTGTTTGGGGCCGGAGACATCAACTCTGATGGATTCGCTGACGTTATCGTGGGTGACTCCACATATGACTATCCCGGGATAGCGAATATTGGAAGAACTTACGTGTTCTTTGGAGATGGAGAAAAGGGCATCCACTATTCCGACAGACCTTCAGATAAGGCGAGATGTCTTGGCGAAGCAGAACAACGAAATTGTACTCCTCTCGCTATCACTCCTAAATTCACTTACCAATATGATTCTTTCTTAACCAATGACGCCTGGACCTCAAACCAATACTGGAGGCCGTCTAGTTATGTCATATTTAAGAGTTTAGAGACTCTAAGCAGCTCTGCCATTGGAGATTGGGCTAACGTTAACTTTGGCTCGAGAGCCGGCGAAAACTCCGTCGATACATCGAGTGCTGACATTTTAATCTGTAATAGGGATAATTTTAAACATCAGGACAGTGATTCAAAAGATCTAGGCTTGTGTAGCTTGTATTACTAATACTCAACTCTGATCAAAGGCGGTACGTATATGTTTTGGACTGATAGACAATTGAAACGAATTAAAACAGCGGCATTTATGTCTTGTCTCGTTTTTTTGGTTTCATGTGAAGCTCCGTCCACGTCAGAAGATTCTGGAGCTGCACTTATCGTCAATCCCGGAGCAGCAATCACCTATACCTATGGATCAACTAACTATACCGTTGGTGTAAAATTTAGCACGGCTGAATACCGACATTTCGACGGCTCTGCCTACATCAAAGAACCCTTTTCTCAAACAAAAGTTGTTGGAGAAAAAATGGCGGAACACAAATACGCCAAAACGACCAACCCCGACCCGCGCGACTACATGATCATCAAAACCACAGACGCCGAAGGAAAGAGTGCAGGATCATTAGCGGCCTTTCGTGGCAACCGGGAAACTGTAGAAGTCGATCTCGTTACCACTTTAGCTTTTCAACTTTTTACTGAAGTTTTAGAACGCGCTCCTAGCTCAGCAAAAGAAATTGAAGATGCTGAAGACTTAATTAGGCAGGGTCTCGCTAATTCTTGCTATGCAAGTCAAGGTGTTCCCGCCCCCAACAATTCCGTCGCGGCAAGAGCAGCACAAAACGCTCTGCTGTCATCACCATCTTATGCATTACTTTTAAACAAATTTAAAATCACTGCCTCAGATGCTGAAGCGGTGTTTGGAGTCAACAGCGCCCCATACCTCTCAAGCATATCTCCCGCGGGCAACAAGAATGAGGTTGCACAAGTAACCTTTTCTGAGCCGGGTGAGTTGGTTTTCAACGGCTCCGTCAGGGACGCTGATGGAGACCTTGTCTATGCTCGCTGGTATGACCTCGACAAAGGTCCGAACGTCCTTGCGGACCTTAGCAAAGTTGAATTCGACAATAAGCCAGGTGTCTTCAAAGAATTTCAATTTCCTAAACGGTTCCGCGTTCAAACGTCATATTCTGATTCTACTCGAGATGAAGTGGCTTCGAAAAATGTCGAGCTGCGCCTTTGTGATGGAGGTGTTTTACAGTCGTACAAATGGAAGATCAGCATTGCAGATTCCAACAGAGCACCAACAATTGTTAAAACTGAACTCTTCAACCAGGCGACAGGTGAATTCAACGAAATTCAAGCTCAGAATGTAATCTTAGACATTCCGGTGTTTCAAAACTTTCTCAAACAAGAAACCACTACCATCTTACGGGTCACGGCAAAAGACCCCGACGGAGATGAGCTTAACGTCTTCCTGTCTGATGCGAGTTCAAAGAACGTATCCATGTCGCTCTCTCCAGATCCGGAGCAAGGACTTCCAATTGAGGGCGAATGGCGGCTTCAAGACAATACCGACCTTTCAGCAACCGGCCCCGCATATTGGCTGGATTCTCAACTTGCACCAAACAAAGCCCCCTCCTACATAGGCTTTGACAAAACAACAGGAAAAGCAACTCTTGAAGATTTTCCCAAGACAGGAGACACAACAATTGTCGACTATACCCGGTTAACGGACATCAAAGTTGGAGATGTCGGCGTAAAGTTTTCGAGCATTCCTGCACTCGTTGCTCCAGTTCCAATGTCCAATATCGACATGAACTGTTTTTTATCGTTCAAACAAGCAAACAAAGCCTTTGATTTTTTCTGTTCGACCACACATGATGCTGTGGCTCCGGAGCTCTCTGACATTTACGCGACTTACGGATGTCCTCTTGAAGAGGACGTAAAGCCTGATCCGAATGATCCTGATGAAAACATTCCTCGTGTTAACGAGACCTGTACAACCACGCCCGCGCTCTTTAAAAATGCGGACGGCTCTACTGATCCAAGTAAAATTGATGAAAACACAGAATTTTATGCCTATTTGATTATTCGCCCAAACGCGGAACAAACAAGTACGGGAGTCCTTAGTCGTCTGATCTTTGATGACCTTGGCAATACTAACACGCGCACGACTCACGTCGGCACATTCACCCCTGAGCCGCTAGCGGCGTCCTCTGTACCTCCAAAATTCTCTTACCTTTCTGCAGTATCAGAGTTTTTCCCAACAACATTAACTCCTGGCGAAACCAAGCCAACGTACCCCAGCCAAGCCTACCAATTTCTACACGCCCCCTCAAAAAGCAATTTCGAGCTCCCAATGCAGAGCTGGGATGTTGGTCGTCCGAAATATACTTTCGAGAACAATAAAAGTTCTTGGATCGAGGGTCTAGAGTGGCGCAAGTTGACGAGCTCAACAGATGTCAACAACGGTCTCTTTGACGAGTATCAAGGCTTTTTTATCGACAACCAAGTCAAGGACGGAAAATGGGGCCGTGTTCGCTTCCTTAAGCATATGGGAGGTGAACTTTCAGAAACGATTCGTAGGGCTAAGGTCGATTCACACGACAATAATAATATTTACCTAAGAATCCTAAACTTCTATTCGACTGTTGACGGTGACGACACTTTCTACAACGATGATGCTGTTTGCAGAATAGGCTTGTGGTTTGAACGTGACCCGGCACAATACGGCGGCCTTCCAGTAAATTCATCAGAATATCAAATCAACCCCATCAACAACGACGTCCGTGTTCTTTGTACCAAATCTTCCGGTATCTGTGGGCGCGATAAGAAACTAGGCGATGCCGAATGTGCAGCGGAGATGACCGCTCTTCAAGACTCGAATTTCGTACCCCAGGACATGGTGGGCGACGCCACTAAAGTCTCGCATTATGACATCGCAGTCGAGCGCCTGCTCTTCAAGAAACAAGCCCAAAACAAATCATCATCTTGGTTTGATGGCCCTTGGGATGCCGCTCAAGTCAGCGTCGTAAACTCCAATTTCAAGGATCAAGTCGCGCTCGAGAAGAGCGCCACCAACTGGTCTCACGACCGTTCACATTATTTTTATTCGGCTACAGCCTACAACCTATTGGGAGTAGGAGCTGCATGGGGTGCAGCTGTCGAAACATACGACAGCTCCCCGGGAGACAAAAAAATTAAAGCTCGAAAAATCCGCGCCGTCTACCCATGGAGAACAAACACCAACACTAGCGATGGCGACGTCTTCTTCGATTTTTCCACAAGGACAATTCGATGGGGCAGCGGATATCTCCAGGCTCTTCCAAATTCACATCCCTACTACGCCATAAACTATCGGGCCTTCAACCCACAGACAGCCTGTCGCTACCTTGTTCGAAATCAAGGAAAGACTATTCTGCTTTTCTGTAAGGACGGATCTGCCACAGCGTCAAACGAGGCCCCTGATTACTACTCCAACCTAGTAACCCTCACAAATGGTTCCGGGACTGACCTCAGCAAAGGCGCTCCCTACTTTGACGGGACTAAAATGTACATTGCCGCGGAGGATATTGCCGATGGCGCCTCCGGATCATTTATTAAAAACGGAGTGGCAGCTCTTCCTAGAAGACCAAACGACGGCAACCTCAACAGCTACTATACTAAATCTAGGAAGATTTATTGGTATCCCAACTGGGGATGGGCTTCACACAGATGGAGAATTAGTGGGATTAATGGTATAGATATCGGCTACCATATTTCCACCTACACTCGATCGAATGAGTCCATCATTCCCGTTGAAATCAATCGCGGAGAGACCTTCGCCCTTCAAGTATTGGCCTACAGCACTGATACTTCGTTGCACAACTTTTCTGAAGGTGAGATTACTGACGACAGTCGCCCCGGAGCCTGGGTCAGAAGTTACCTTCTTGAAGACGTGACGCCAGCCGTGGATGGAGAGACAAACCTCGAGACTATTTCAGCCATCGATCGCTCCTTCAAGGTTAATACTGCTACTGAATCTAAGATTAAAGCAAACCTCTGGGAGTGGGCTATCTACAAAGGAAAAATTAATGACCCCAACCTCTTTGAGGAAAACTCAACTGAAGAGCTTAGTTTTGAGATTACGACCTCAGCTGAAATGAATGCGTTCGTTGCCTATAAGACTTTAGATGGCGAGTTAACTTTCGAAACACAGAAAACATGTGAGCCCGGAGCATCGGGCTGGGCGGATGCAGAATCTGAGGATCCTGCATCTCTTGGAATTGACAATCTTGCCAGGGACGAATTCGCCATTCTCCTC
>Ga0100403_1000351_pt1 | contig 44243 bp, 56 predicted proteins | sample CryGeymet201501t_FD_83663 | JGI IMG/M metagenome (GOLD analysis project Ga0100403, IMG submission 83663) | Groundwater microbial communities from Crystal Geyser aquifers in Utah, USA - Crystal Geyser metaG 2015-01t | ecosystem: Environmental > Aquatic > Deep subsurface > Groundwater | place...
AGGAACAAGCACCAAGGCCAAGAAGAAAGACACCGCGCCGGGAAAGAACACAATTACCCCAGACCGCACAGTCCCGAAAGAGGCGACCCGAAGATCGCCCCTTAAGAACAAGACCGGCAACTAAGCATAGACCGGGAAGTGACAAGAGATCGAGTCAGACACCGACTCACGCAGATCCTGATTCTCCAACCAATCATCCTGACTCCCAATGACATCGCCGTCAGAGGTCAGCAAACCGGCAACACCACAACCCTCTGACCGACAATAGCAGAACGAGATATAACGATCGATAAGATCATCGACCAACTCCTCCCCGAGATCACCGAACTCCAAGACGAAAGCATAATGATTAGACAGATTCATATTATTTAGGGACACTAATTGATAATCCCGACTCAACGGCAAAGCCGAAACCGAACTGTTGAGCAACCGCCCAGGACAACAGATGATCCATCAGGTCATCAGGAAGCGTCGTACCGGCTCCCAGACCCGACAGAGAGAGAAACCAGCGAGAGTCATCCCCAGAGAACACTGGAAAGACAGCACGACCCATTTGAGAAGCCCGACACAAGAAGTCGACAGCATCATCATCCTCCCGGTGATCAAAGGATTCCACACGAGGATCGCGCAACTTAACCGAAGCGAAGAACAGAGAGGGATCGGACACATTGAACTGACGACAGAAGAACTCACGGTCAGACTCAGGAGAAGCGTTTTTAGAAAAGACAAGTAGTCCCATAGTTATTTCGAAGAACTAAATGATAATTGGCGACCAAGACGGGTAACGGCGTAACCACCCAAGAGCATGGCGAGATAACCGAGAGTGACAACTCCTTCACCGGCGACAGGACCGCGCAAACCAACATGGATGGGAAGCGACTCCTCCTTAAAATCATAGAGACTGACGAACACGCCGGAGACATTGAAATAGTAACAGCGAGACACCTTACCATCCAAGGACGAACCCTCGGGAACACCGAAGTGAGATTCCAACTCGGCCCAAGTAACGCCGTACAAATAACCGAGAAGCCCACCGCCGGAAGGCACCTCATCAAAACCAACACGAACCAGGAACGGGAACGGAGAGGAAGAGATTTTCTTTTTCATAGGTAAAAGAAATTGATAATAGACCCATTTAAGCATAACCACAGCGCGCGTCAAGTCCTAATAAGTAGCAGTTGCTCTTATACAGACCTTGCCTGCCTTTAGGCCAGGATCCCACGCACCGATCATACCGAGCAACACCTCGGTATGTCCCATAGCTATTTACACCCTCGCTTACAGATACCCAACATTGACCCATGGCTACACACACCAGGAAATAATCCAGGTGACAGTTTAGAGCCATCTGACTGGCTAGTGGTAGCAGATGGTTTGGTTTTGGATTTCGGATGAGTAGCTGACTGCGAAGCAGACGAAACAGATGGCGAGCTGACTTCAGTCGAATGGATTGCTGACGATGGATTAAGGAGTTCGACAATCATCACCTTTAGTAACCCGGACCGAGAGAAACCATTGTTATCACAATGCTCACCGAAGTCCGCCCATAATTTATCAGGAATAGAAATGGTTTTGATCATATTAAATAAGATTATATAACTTTATATAAGAATCAGCAAGTACCGAATGGATTGGATAATCAAAGCCACTGCCTGAATCAGGATGAAATTAAATATAAATGGCAATGCGATCATTATCATAATGGCCAGGCGGAGTATCGAACTCCAAACCTTTGATTCTGCCCGGAATCAACGCTCTTCCACTTGAGCTACCTAGCCAAGACTGAACTAACGTACACCCAGATGTAATACCTGGACACTGCCTATCCAAGCATACCCCATTTTCTGATAGACAGGATCAAGTAAATTATCATTGTGCTTGGGAGAACGCTTCCAGGCCAACACCAAGGCCTCATTACACTCCGAATCCTTCCCCAGGTTCTCACCGGCATGACGATAATCATATCCAACATCATCCATAAAATCCCAAGGCTCAGTCCCATCCGGAGAGGTGTGACCCCAATACCCATTGCTTATCATATCCTTGGCCTTTAGATATGCAGAAGCGTTTAGTCTATCATCAATCTTTAGCTCAGTAAGATGGCTATTGGAACGATATTCATTGATCAGATTCAGCATATCCTGAGCCGACGTAGTACAGCTAGAAAGGCTGACAACCTCGACCGCCGGTATGTCATACAATAAAGAATTTATATACCATCTAGAAATAGCATGGACAACTAGAAAGGCGAACAAGGAGAGTGCTATCGAGAAGTACAACCAAGGATTACTAAATGTCCGGCGTGCGGATGCTTTAAGACGGCGTTTGAATAAGCGCTTGGTTAGTAACGGAGAGAGGGGAGTTTGATCACTCATAGGATTTGATATTGATAATAATTCATTAATGCCATAGCCTTAAGAGATTGTCAAATCATTTCGCTTATTACCCATCCAGCGCATCATTCTACCTCCACACACCTCACAAATAGCGATGGCGGCTGGGTTGTTGTTCTTCTTAGCGCGGATCTGACGGACATCCAAGCCGGTACGATGCTGACGACAAGGGAGGCAATAGAAATAGCCAACGCCAAGTTTAGCCATGCCAGTTGAAATAGAATAAAACTAGACCAAGAAAGGATAAACCCAGGAAAGTAAGAAAGATATAGTACTCTTCAAATAGATTGCGGTTCATTTCTTGATACTAGATTTGGCTTTGATAAATGACTTGAAGTCTTCATTGAACTCATTGCGCTCTTCCTTGGGAGCACCAAAGAAGTTGACCTGGGTATAGGAGTTGCCGCCACCGGCATTGACACCACCGGGACCACCAGGGTTCTTAGGATCAATAATGATTCCGAATAACTTCATAATATCTTTGGTGTATTCCCGGCGCTCTTTAAAGTCAGCATGGAGAATGGCATTCTTGCCATAAGGCTTGGTGGCACGCAGACCATCAGCCAAGACCTCCACAATCTTGGTGTCGATAGGAATGCCATACATCTCCTGCACCTTTTTACCAAGTTCGAGAAGATAGTTCTTGACACCCTTGGACTCGCGCAAGAACCACGTTCCGACAGTGTCCACATCCTTCATTGCGTAACCGGCGTCCTTTAAGGCGTCCTTTTGGGTTTTAAACTTACCGGAAAGAAGATTATCGACCACTTTCTTTTGCCTTGGGGTATATCCACCTTTCATTTGATCGGCCATAGACTTTAAACCAGAGGATCGGCACCCAGATCTGTCGTGAATGGTTCTATACCACCGGATGCATCTTGATTAGTAATGATTTTGGTCTTAGGAATGATTGGCTTAGGCTTAGGTGGGGGAAGAATGACACCACCCTTGAATGTCTTCCAGTCACCACCGAGAGATTTAACTATAGATGGCCGTGATACCTTGAAGCGCCGGGCAATCTGTTTCATGGATGGTTTACGGCCTTGAGGGGCATTACTCATCCACTCGCGGATGCTCTCGATCTCTAATTCAGTTAGACGTCTTTTTAGTTTGGGCATGTTGTGCTCGTTTACTGGCGATCATTAATCTATACCTTACTTTAAAAACCAAGTCAAGTAGGAAATACCAGGCTGTGGCTAGAGAATTGAAAGGAAAGAACCAATATTCATCAGTCAGTTGATTGATGTTATGCCGGACGAAGTAATATGGAAAACCAATCCTGAAAGCGTTGCCATCAACCATTGCTAGGTAGGGGATGTAAAGGCGTAGTTTGATCATTTGAGTATGTATTGTACCGCTTCCCAAAGACTATCGCAAAGCTCATCGTTTCTGAACTTCCTAGTAGTTCCCAAACTGATATGATCGGGATAGATAACCAGAGCTGTCCGGTTTTGAATAAAATCAATCATCTGGCCGATAGAGAAGAGAGGATGACAGACCCTCTTCCGGTGAGTTTCATATTGTCCTTGGAAATCAGCCCATTCGGAAGTAACCATTTCCTTATCGCAGTGTACCACCACATGAATCTCATGATCCCCTAGATAGTTGGTGTAGTAAACATCGCCGATAGAGGGTTTCCACCAAGTTCGTAATGTCTCCTTGTGAGCAGGAATAAGGCTATGAAGATCTTCGGTGGTGATGTGTTGCTTCATAGCTTGTTTAACTCCTCCGGTTTATAGTATTCCACAGACTCCTTAGGATACGCTTTGGCAAATTCAGGGTTTGGCTTATCACTCGCGAACGGTTGGAGTAGATCCTTGCCATGCTGGTCTCGTTCAGTTTGTATCCTATTCGACTTCGAGATGGAAGCAAACTCATACCGTGGACCAACTCTCCCAATCGAATCCTTCTCTTGGCACCGGCGACACGGTATGATACCGTAGATTCTATCGTCAATGGCCAAGTGATCACAGTTTTTGCGTGGACATTTCATATTCTTTTTTCATCTCGGCACCGCGTTTAATAACGGATGGTTTTACTCTATCCTGAGCATCAATAAACTCCTCAAGGGTGAAAACACCTTTCTCTATTAAAAGTACCAGTAAGGCGGCATTCTGAACGTCTACGGCAAGGAGTATATCTTCTATTTTTTTAAGTGGATTATCCATTTTCTTTTGGTTTATTCTTATTAAGCACATCAGTTAGACTGTGGATAGGCAACTCCACCTCTTTATCAATCCGATCCTGCTCCGGCGTAGGAGAGTGAGAGATACCGGTATCATCCATATTCTGGTCCTCGTTGATGACTTCAACTGTATCAGAATGCGGATTGACGATGAGTGATTGCTCCGCCTGGATTGGTATGTAAACGAAAACACCGTTCTCGTTCATCCCAACTAGCCCTAAAGGTTTGAAGCTTTTCATAGAGTAGTTTTAGGTCTGCTAATGTCCACTTACGATCGATTAAAGCCCACTTCTTGAGTTGGCGATAGTAAGAGGCTCCTTTAAGTTTGATTATAAAATCCTCCCATTCAAGCGGACGATCAGTGTAGTAGCGATGTTTAGATGAAGAAAGACATATGGCGTTTCTGAGATCCCACCGGATGTTCTTATATGATCGACTGACTATATGAGCACACTGAAGCAACCTTGATGGGCCACCGGCCTGACACTCCCAATGATCGCGCATACGGACAATAAGGGAAAAAGTCTCGTCGCATTTGATCTTGTAATATCCTTTGGTGGCAGGCTTTGTTCGTCTCATTTTGTCAATTAATTACTCGATCTGTGCCGTTGTTACTACCTGTTATCAAACTAGATTTGATAAGTGGTTTTTCGGGTAGTGGTTTTCCACGAAACTTATTGTGATTTTCAAAAGCAATTTGATCCAGGTAGTTGAGAGTAATGACATTACCGTACTCAGCCAGGACAGCGAAGTCTGACCAGATACACAGAGCATTGATGGTTATCCCCCCGAAAGCGGCTCTCTCAGACTCTGTTAGTCCTTTATAAAGAAGTTCAAAATCTTTGACGAGATTGAGAACATCCCGAAGTTTATTAGCCACCTGATCCAGCTTGAAGCCGGAGAATCGGGGATCAAGAACCGGAACCGTTTTGACATCCACACTACTCATGACGATCCTCCTCTACCTCAAAGCCAATCAAACAATCAGTGGTGAGAATGCTCGTTCCAACGTTCACGGCGTTTTCTAGGGCCAGTCTGACCACCTTGGTAGGATCTATCACGCCGGATTCAAATAGGTTAGTCATCTTACCCGAAGCGACATCATATCCCAAACCGCTGTCTGCCTTGCTCTGGAGTATATCCTTGACGTTCTGATTGATGGTGGCATCATTCTCACCGGAATTAAACATCACCTTGCGCGCAGGAGACTCCAGTGCCTCCTTCAAAAGCTTCTCGCCGGCGGTATCACCATCAATGTACTTGGACAAATGGAGGAAGATTGAACCACCTCCAACAACAACCCCCTCTTTTCTGGCTGACTGAGCGGCACCGACGGCATCCTTAACCCTTTCTATATTCTCTCTCATATCAATCTCGGTCTTGGCCCCAACCTTAATGACCGCGACACCGGTAGTTAGACGAGCCAGTCTCTCCTCAAGCTTCTCTTTCTCAAAAATAGAGGTTTCATTTTCTTTCTGAATACGGAGAGAGTCTATTCTCTTAGTGATCTCCTCCTTATCTCCTTTACCACCGACAATAAGGGAAGAGTCTTTAGTGGAATTTACCTTTTTGGCGTGTCCTAGCCAGGATAGGTCGGCATTAATATCCACTTCGTACTTGTCAGACAAAACCTTGCCTCCGGTAAGAACGGCTATGTCTTCCAAATAATTGGTCTTATTATCACCAATCCCTGGAGCATTGATGGCAATGGCCTGAATATTACCCTTACGCTTATTAGCCACCAGAGTAGCCAGAGCATCGCCGGAAATTTCAGTGGCAATGATGACAATGTCTTTGGTAGTCTTAGCCACCAATTCTAGTAAAGGCACAATTTCATCATTGAGAGAGATCTTCCTATCTGCCAGAATGATGGCCGGATCATTGACTACCGCCTCCATGCGATCAGCATTGGTGACGAAATAGAAGTGAGCATAACCTTTATCAAACTCCATACCTTCAGTCATCTCGACTACGTTCTCGGTCGTGCTATTCTCATCTACGGTCACCAGACCATCTAGACCAACCTTATCTAAAGCCTCGGCCACTAAGGTACCAATCTCCGGACTGGTAGAAGATACCGTGGCCACCAGCTTAAGATCTTCCAATCCTCTACATTCACGGCTCATTTCTTTGAGAGCTTTGGTCAGTTTGGGTATAACCGCAAGGATGTCTTTTCTAAGGATCATGGCATTCTCGGCCTTATCAATCATCTCCATACCTCGACGAACAATCTCGTAAGCCAGTAAGGTGGCGGTAGTAGTACCATCTCCGGCCTCCTCGTTGGTCTTCTGAGCGGCTACTTTGACCAAATTCATACCGATAGCTTTAAGAGCATCATCAGAGTCCATCTCCCTTGCTACGGTAACACCATCGTGAACGATGATCGGAGCCCCCCATTGCCTCTGAATGGCGACGTTGCGGCCTTTGGGACCAAGGGTGGTGGTGACGGCGTTGGCAAGCTCTTCTACCCCCTCCAGTAGCTTACGACGGGCATCGGCTTTAAATGATACGAGTTTTTTAATTTTGGGCATAATAGTTATATTTCAATAATTCCTAATAAATCTCCTTGATCCACAAACATAATCTTTTTGGAGCCGATGTAGAAGTTGGACTCGCCAAATCGTCTATAGGCCACGACATCGCCTGGCTTGAGATCGAGATTGAGAAGTATTTCATCACCATCCACATTTAGTTTGGGAAGTCCCACCTCTACCACCACCCCTATCTGAGGTTGCTTATCGACCGATACTTCAATTGAAGATTTGGAGTTAATTTGGGCTAACTCCGAGCCGGCTGGTTTCAGTACCACAATACCTCGCGCCGGATGGATCATGGTCTCTTTGGACTCGTTCATATGATTAAGATTAACTAATTACTGATGGATTGTCAATAGCCTTTCTGGAAACTCGGGTCTTTTTAGTAGCGTAACCTATTTCTTTGGCACAGGTAAGACAGACACGGATCTGGGCCCAGGCCGGTTTAAGAATAGGCATCGACACATCCATTTGAAAGGAGGTCGTCATTTTGTCAGGATTGTAGTTTAGTAATCTGACAGCGTAGCTGTCTGAATAACGAGCGGGTTTTAAACAAATCCCGCAAATGATAGCTCTTTTCATATTAGCTTCTTTTTAATATATTTAATATGGCGCTCGATGGCGTCTTGAATGAATCCGGAACGGGATCGACCAACTCTCTTCCTCCAAAATTCCAAAAAGAAATAGAGTTGTTTTGACATTGAAATAAGTGTGACTTTTGCATCTCTCATTAGAAAGGAACATCATCTTCCTCTAAATCGGTTACTAATTTATCTGACTTAATATCAAATCCTTTGGCCAGAGCATAAAGAACGGAAAGTATCTTGGAATCTTTCTCAAATTCACCGACGCGAACAACCGGAATTCTCCAAGCCTGTCCTTTAGCATTGGTTAGTTCCTTGGTCTCAACCTTACATTTGATAGCGAACATGGGTTGGCGATTGGTTCTAGCGGCTGTAAACAGAGGAGATAGAGCGTAGGAGGCAGAGGCCCGGAAATTATAGCCAAAGACTGACTCCATGCTGGGATTGGTTGATAGAACACCAATGGTCAAATATTGAGGCATCTCTTCACCTTTCTCTTTATTGAAAAATGTTCCTTTGGTTGCTATTAGGAAATAACACTCAAAATCGTCGTAGATCTCCATCGTCCCAGTATTGAAGAACTGACCATAGGCCGGATGTTTACCATCACGAGTAGAAAAGTCATTAACGTTGCTAGACTTCTGCATCAAGAGAATTTTTGGAGGTTGAATGTCAGCAGGATCCACACCACTCATACCCAAGTTAGAAAAATCACTGAGATTCTCGGAATAAATCTTCACCTCGGTTTCTTCATTTTTAACTGACGCTTCTATTGGAGTACTAAATGAAGGTGTTTTAACTTCTGTGTCGTCCATTTTGTTATATAATTTATGATCGGATTTTACATTCATCCGTTATATAATAATCTCACAGTTTTATTCACTTGTCAAGTGGAGTTTTTAAACATAGGAATTGCGCGACCGACTATATGACCTTGTCTGTTTATCTTATTAAGACGAATGTCTTCCGCTCTCTTTAGGAATCTACGTTGAAGTTCGCGAACCTTTAAAATGGAAGAATCAGTCGGATTTTTCGAGCCATATTCCTTCCTTGCCCAAAGTTCTTTATGTTCCTGGGAACAGTGATACATCCCCTCCAAAGCCGGGAGATCACATCCCTCTAGATAGCATTTAAATTCTCCGTTCATTTTTCTTTACGAGAACAGCCCCTCGTCATGGTTTTTAAATATTAACATGAACCTAACGTCTGCCCCTTAACAAAGTGATTGAATGATAGTTATCTCCGGGGATCATCGATCCAGGTCTGCCTTTACCCTCCCCCCGGCTTTAGCCCTTACCTCCTCCTGACTTGGTTTTACAACCTCACAGCAGGGACTACAGTACGGTCAGAACATCCGTTCATTCTGTAACTGGAAATCACAAGCGGTATGATTACCGCATTATATTTGTAAAGAGTGTTATAATATCATTAATGATTTATTAATTTTGCCATTAATGATCATTCAGAACATCAGCCATAAACCACTCGAAAGGGTGGTTTTTTGGATAATAATTCTAAATGCACGTTGTGTAAGTTATTTAAAAACATATATCTAGGGTCGAGGCTTGATGATGGACACCCTCGACAGGCGATTATCTAAGCACCGCCCTATAGCTAGGCGACCTCCACTCTGCCTTTATCCCAGATATATATTTTCAAAGAACTGAGGACTGCCGGAGAGCCTATGAGTTCTCTCCGACAGGTCAGTTGTTCTCCAAACTAGGGGTACACCCGATCACAGACCGGAGCCTGTAATTTAATAGCTCAGATATTTGATACCTGCTTGACGAGTACCAAACGTCCCCCCACTAATTTTAGTAATGGGGGGACATTTGAAACCAGTCTAATTTTGTTTGCTGTTTGAATATCAAGCATGAGAGTAACTTAGCATACCCCGTCGAATGGCTGTCAAGTACCAGTTATTCAGCCACTCGTTTGACACTCGAGTACAATCCTGAGGCTGAAAGCCCAAAGAGAATCCCTTTGACGATCGAGCCTTTAACATCCCAGGGACCGGGAATAAGGAAAGCGATCGCGATACCAAAGGCTAAGCTCATAAAAGGATAAAGCTTCTCCGAGATAGGAAGAGGTTTAAAAAGCTGTACAAGCGCGACTATGACCGGAATTGCGGTCAGTTCTGTGAGTTCCATATTTTGGTTTTTATTTTATTTAATAGTTTTATTATACTCTCCCAAAGCCCCACAGTTCTCTCAAAAGCCTTTCGAGGATTCTGTAGGGATATGGTGGTCAATTCCCTAGCCACTGCCTTTTTGACTGCCTTGGGGACTTCTTCCTTTATGGTATCCAAGACAATCTGGCGTATTTCTTCTTTAAAGTCTGCCATCTGTTTTAACTGTGCTGTTTGTCCTCCTATGATTTCGTCCTGCTTAATTAAAATATGATCGATGTCACTTCGGTCATGGTCGAGCTGTTGTCTCATGTCATCTTGCCGTTTGGCCTGAGTCTTCAGTTGCCCCATTATTGCCGTTGTTTCTGTATCCATATTTAATCCTTAAGCGGATCGGACTTTGTTACTAAACCATTGAATCAATCGCACCGATAACGGCAGTCTTGACTCTTTGTTTGAGAGAAGCATACTTAATTTTGAGAGCATTGAGTTCACTTGTAGCATTGTTACTATCGTTTTGCAACTGATCCCATCGATTATACCTCTCAATAGCCAAGCGAGTGAGGGGTTCGTCAATAATACCGGCTTGATCAAGCAGGGAAAGCCGAATGTCCGGCGTTGGTACCGGCGGTACAGGCACGACAGGGGTTTTATACCCATATTTCTTCAAGATTACTAGACTTCCAAAGAACACATTACCATCTGTATCAACATTTATACCAGGAACCTTTTGTTTGTTAGACCATTGCTGGATGGCGGCTGAGGGAAACTCGCCAATATTGAAAGTGTTGTCATTGGGATCGTAGGTATAGGCGGCGATCCAAAGACCATAGTTACCATCAATTACCTCCTGCCAACTAAAGTTCTTTATTTCCGCTTGGTTCAGATAGATGAAAGGTCTAACTCCGATTTGTTTGAATATCCTATCCATGAACTGACGACACCATGTAACATGAGCTTGATTTTGATTGGGACATTCGTAGTCAAGAGCAAACAATTCGCCATTTTTAGGAGTCCCCACTACATTTAGAAAGTAATCTGCCTCGGCCACCGGTGAATTCCCCTTGTCGGGTCTGGCAAAGTGATAGTAGCCTAGTTGAAGTCTTACCCGTCTAGCTTCTGATTGATTCCTTTTGAATTTAGTATCGGTATAACCAACTCCCTCGGTAGCTTTAATTATTACAAACTGCGTATTACTTTTAAGAACATCAAAGTTTATGTCCCCCTGCCATTTGGCGACATCGTTACCAAGTGTAATCATTATTCTATTTTATCAGGTTCCTAATTCTTTATTTTATTGAAGCTAAAACTGTTTTGACAAGACCTTGGAGTAGTGTTGAGGTAAACCCGCCGGCCATGCCAGCTCCGATAAGCCAGCCAAGAACCTTATTTTTAGAGTCCCACAGACTATCAACCTTACTTTTCAGTTCCTTATATTCATCATCGTTGACAACCACAATGTCAAGTTTCTTATTTATGGCAGTCATTTTATCCATTATATTAGACTGTCGTTCATCTATTCTCACTATTAAATCATGGTCGGTTTTTTTTGATGTCATGGTTGTTAAGCAATCTGCCCCTCCGCAGGAGAAAGTGATATAAGGCGTTTAATAAGAGCGGCAACAATCTTGTTAGCTTCTCCCTCCTTGACCTGATCCAAACTGTCCATAGCAGGCTGTGTAGGCGGCTGTGAGCCACCTGGTTGGGGTACCTGGACACCAGGAGCCTGTCCGGCACCTTGAACTCTCATACGGGCCATAGCGGCCATCGGGTTCTGGGAAGTTTGAGCATTGGCAACTGGCGCGCCTCCTTGGATTCCAGCTGAAGAAGCCTGTTGACCAGCCATCTGGCGAAAAGCTTCTAGAGCTAGGGGGTATCTTGAAGAATTTCCTGGTTGCATGGTTTTATTATATCAAAGGTTTATAACACTTTCAGAAAGTCTTCGGCTCGGGCCGCAATGGATCTAGCCCGACGATCTTTATTGATAAGTCGACGAGCGTTGATAAAGTTATTATTGGCAATCTCAGCCACCCCTTGATCTTTAAAATAAGCGGCTAAAATACGAGCAGAAACGGCCTTATCAAGAGCCAAGCTAGGATCGTCAACCAGTTTACTGCCAAGACCCAGCCTTTCACCATACTTCTTGTAGTTGTAATCATGGGTGAGCTGAATAAAACCACGACCATAGTAATTATCTCCCCCGCTATATCCCAGGCGTCTAGCATGAGCACGACCATTAATTTCTTCGATCGGTTCAAAAGTTTGAGCTGTTTCGTGTTCAACGGTGGCAAGAGCATAAGCCATAACGCGCTTGGAATATATTCCCTCATCTTTAAGAGCCTTGGCAATAAGAGGAACATTAGTCATCACACTCTCCTTATTCTTTACATCGGCAATCCGTGCCACCTGAGTCACCGCAGTATCGCTGATTGGGCTTTCTTCCTTGAATAGGCCTGAGAACTGATCAGTGGTAGCTCCAGCCACTTCAGGTGCTCCCAGGATACCCTCCTGTTGTGTCATTAACTCTTTCATTTCTTTCATGACGTTAGGAGTAATGATTTTCTGTTCCTTATATCGATTGATGGTGTTCTGGACTTCTTCGGTAGATTTAGTAGAGTCATTAATTATATCAAGAATAAATTGGGCCTGATCTTCATCATTAAGATCTTTAAGAGCGCGCTCAAAAGGATCGATACCCATAGAATATTCCTTTAGATATCCACGAATCTTATCTTTGACCGCATCATTCATCTTATTATCCTTGGCAAGACGGATGAGTTCTCTCTCGATATCATCAGTTTTGACACTCTTGGAAATGAGTTTTTTGGTGACGTCAACAGCCAGCTTGGTCTCTTCATTACGAATACTATCTCTTTCGTTGTTCATTTCTCGAACCTTATCAGCTGATGTATTACCACCAAAGGTCTTGGAAAGGATAGAAGGATAGGCTTCTTCGTACTCGGGGAGGGACGATCGACCAAAAATTAAAGCATTGAGAGCGTTGCGACGGTTGTCATCAACAAATATGGGCCGGCCGGAAGAAGTAAGAAGCATCCCTGAATCTACAATATTAAAGTAGTCGTCTAAACGAGCCGAAGCAGTCGGTTTAAAAAGACTATCAATCTCTTTAGTAAGGTTATCTTTGTTGTCCTGATTGGTAGGATCACCCATCCAATTAAATAACTGGTCAATAAAATCAGACAGAGCCACTCTAGGAATACCAGGGAGCGCGCGAGCCGCCACGTTCCATGATCGGGAGAGAGCGTAGAGAGTAGCAACTGGAATAGCAATAGCAATAAAGATGAGAAAAACATTGGCTTTGCTTTTGTTTGACAATTTATCAAATTTCTCAATGAGCTCCGGAGTAATACCGGCCTCTCGACCCATCTCTTTCATAAACTCGGCCGCTCCTTTATCTTTCATAGACACCTTGGCCATGTCGGAATAGACGTTAATCATGTTGATAGGATACTGGTTAAAAGTGTACAGAAGCCGTCCTAGGGCAGTACGCTGACCTACAGGAGAATATCCCTTGCCGGAAAGGAAGTTAATGTACGCTGAAAATCTGGCAGATAGTTTTAGTCGGTCTTCTTGAGAAATTTTTATATCCAGCTTCTTCTCAACATTGGTAGTAAGATAAGAATCAAAGCCATACTCGGACTCCAGACGATTGGTGAATTCAGTTATTGAAGCCAGAATATTGGTGGTATAGTCGATAACCTTGCCATAGTTAAATTCCTTTCCCTTTAACAAAGGAAATATTTCTCCAAAGCGAATAGTGGCTTTGGTACTCGGTAATTTGTTTCCTGAAACATAACGGCCAAATTGATAACCAGACTCTTCAAGAGCGACGGAATATAGTTTGCGGGCCTTGCGATTCCAAGGAAAGAGAGAGTTATACATCCTGAGCCGTCCCATGAGTTGAGCTTTGGGCCCAATGAAAGGAAGCGCCGACCAAGGTTGTTGTCTGTTGAGAAGAGCAAAGGAGAAATTAAAAGCAAGCTTAAGAGGATAGAAAATCATGTGAAAGGTGTTGACCAGGTTGGGTATTTGAATACGAGGAATTTCTAAGTAACCATTTTTGATAGACTCACGAAGCTCTTGACCAAAGGTAGTGTTGAGAACTGATTTGGCCAGTTCAGGATCGACCTTAATCCTCTTAGGGAAGATAGAGCCAATATTCTTATTTATCGCGCTACCCAAAGCTCGGAAGAATCTTTCTCCCTCCGGTAGCATGTCATAAATATCCAACATCACCATCTCACGAGCATAGGCAGAAGCCGGATCAAAAACCTTAAAGGTATCATCAACCCTCTGTTGCATCAAAGCTCCCCAGAGATGTTTCTTAATCCATGAAGATGAAGAATTGGCCCAAATATCAATTATACGTGCTGGGTCATGCTCGAACAGACCGGCGGCAAAGTCTCTGGGAGTCTTGGTGCGACTCTCCCAGAATTTGTTGCCTCCAAACAGGTTGGCCGCCATAGCAAGATTTTCCTCTACTATCCAAGGGATATAAGGCTTTTTGGCAACAAGGGGAGGTTGACCTTTGGCCACCCTTATACGATTAACCAGAGCAATATTGGCTTCGGATAGCTCTTGAATATAATTAGCGACCTGTTTGGCACGTTCTGTGATTGTGCCCTTGTAGTATTTATCAGCACCGGACTGGAGGAATAAAACTTGTTTACGCTCGGCAATGGTCAGATCTTTCATGGGAGTAGAAACAGCCATCTTCATTCTTTCTCCATGAACATTAGCAATATCAATGATCCGGCGCATGGGTGAGTGAAATGACTCCTTAATACCAAGTAATTTGGTAGCGGTATCTTCAGAAACCATTCTGACACCAATAGATAATAGATTACGAATTAATCCTGGCTCCATTTTCTGAGGTCTGGGCAGATTACGCATTAAACCGACCAGATTTTCAATATCTCCCACCGTCTTGTTCATGATGGCCAGAGAACCGTACTTCTCCTCCATCTCGGTATCCTTGGCCACAAAACGATCACCAATAAGGCGCTCACGCCTTTCGCTCTCGGCCATCTCACGAGTAAGTCGAATTTTGCTTTCGATAATATCCCAATTGCGAGGCTGTAGCCAATTGATCAGTTTTTTGCCGTCTTCAAAGGTCATCTTGGACATAGAGGTCTCACCAAGCAATTCATCCAGAACCGGAATCATTTCCCTATTTTTAATAGACAAAACCTTACGTAAAGCATTAATCTTTCTCACCTGACTCGGCCAAATGGACTTACCCTTGGGAGCAAACTCGGAAGTATTTCGGATGTCTCGGTAGAGTTTGAGAAGCTCCTTGGGAGCCGCCGCAGGATCATCCTTGAGAGCCTTGATGGCCATCTCCACCTCTTTGAGATTAAGCAACCGGCCACCCTTAAGACCATAATCAAGATTGCTGATAACCATTTCCCGCCGGACCGCCGCTCCAATAGGGTTGATACCTTTGATAACAACCATCCCCTCGTTGGAGAGAGCATTGATACGTCGCACAATATTGGTAAGATGAGGGGCTTCCCTGCCCGCTTTCTCTACCTGAACCTCGGGGTCGTTGTTAAAGAAAACAAATTTGACTCCTCGCTGATTGAGTTTATCCAGCTTGTCTAAGAGTTTCATAAATCCCTCGGCACGTTCCATAGTTGACCCCACACCATAGCCGGAGGACCAAAGATAGGGAGGATCAATCCACAGGAAGTCTGAGGGTTTGCCCTCTTTAATGTAATGATCAATGAGAGCAAAAGCATCTTGATTAGAAGTTTTAATACCGGTAAAGGTCTTGCTGAAATTAGGAATGGCTTGAATAAGGTTGGACATTTTGCCGGCGGTAATCTCACCAGTACGACCACCCAAAGCTTCAATCAGTTGTGCCGCAGTCTTGAAGTCAGGATCGCTCTTATATTCTTTCTTAAAATGCTCCAGCCAATCGGATCCAGGATTATCAACTAGGTATTTACCAACCATTGATACATATTTGTTTAGTTTTACAGGATCGACTTTGGCCATGTCGATGGCTTTAAAGATGTTTGGATCGAGTTCGTTATAGGTAATGGTTGCCTGGGGAAAGAGTTTCTTGGAAAGGTTACTCATCAGACCGGAGCCACCGAAAGTATCAACCACGTTCTTAATCTCGGACAAATGGCTGACATCGGTACCGGCAATAGAGGGGAGGTCTTTTTGCTTGATTCCAAGAACATCCAAAACATACCCGATCATGCCACGCTTATTACCCATTCTGATAAGGGGAATGTTAGTCTGAACCCATTCACGGTTACCCGTGCCATGAGTAGAGTATTTACCATATGGGATGTATGACTTACCCTCGGCCGGAAGATTCATGTCTGTTCGGATAATTTCGATCTCCTTAGCAATCCGCCTGGAAATTTTGCTATCAAGATCCATGATAAGGTTTTGAAGAGCATCGACCGATCCTTTAAACATGGGATCCTCTTTCATCATCATGAATAAGGAGTAGTTCTGTTTCCAGTTATTGCCTATTTCATATCCCAGGGTGTTCTTAATCTCCTGAGTAGCTAGAGCACGAACCTGTCTGATCTTAGACTTATCGGCTGAAAATTCGGGTTTGTTAACCAGCTCCCTCAAGTTGTTTATTCTCGCGACGTAATCATCCTGATCTTTGGCTTCGGTTAAGTAGTTCTCGAAGTTTTCCTTAGTCATCTGTCGCTCCAGCTTAGGAATGGTCAGCTTGGGTGGCTTAATCGGCTCAGGAACCGCCGGAGGGAGGAATGTGGCACCTTCACCCGCAGGAGAGGGAACAATCGCTTCTGAGGCAGGCAAAGCAACCGCACCGGGTTCTTCCAGTTGAGTAAGACCGGCAATATCTGGAGGAATTGGAGATGCTGGGAGTTCCGGGGGTGTAACCACTTCTCCGGGAGTTCCGACAGGAACAACTTCTTTGCCAGTAGTGGGTTTCGCTTTCTTCTCGGCGGTTTTCTTCCAAAGGTCCTTGGCCCACTTTATAACCCCCTCATAAGATGACATAGCCTCTATCGGTGCTTCGGCGGAGGTGAGGTTCTTGTAGGCATCCATGAACGCCTTGAATTCAGCAGGATTTCCACCTTTGTCTGGATGAAGTACCTTGGCTGTTTGAGCAAACTTGGTTCTTAACGTTGCCGGATTTTCGTAGTCCTTAAGAGCAAAGCCGTACTTCTTTAATAGAGATCGGTTAGTGGCAATTTGAGTCTTAGGGAGGCCGGATAACGGTTTGGGGGATAATAATCCGAATACAGCACCAACCCCAAAGGTAGTGGCCAGGTCCTTGGGGTTTACATCTTCTCCCCTGAGTTTAGACAAACCGGCTTGAATTCCAGTAAATAAAACACCAGTAGCAACTGCCGTCTTGGGAGAGAATCCTGGTTTAACAAGTTTAACTGGAAGTCCACTGGTGAACAAACCACCCATAACAGACTCGGCGGTCGCGGCGATTCCCTTGCCCACTTTACCACCCTTGTACAGATCCGGTTTGATTAGGTCTGATAGAGTTACGACTTCCAAAGGCTTGGCTCTGGGTTCAGTCGCTTCAAAGGCTCCGTAAGTCTTCCCCCCTTTCTTGACGGTCGGAGAAAATAATCCCCTCTCGGTCATGACCGGAATATTACCAACAGTTTTAGCAACTTCTCCTGGGGTAAATTTTCCTCCTGGTTTAATACTGGCAGAAGCCTGAGAAACAGGAGGTTCAATTTGAGCCGACTTTAACTGATCAATCTTTATTCTAGCCTCTTGAATCTTCCTTTGTTTCTCTTCTTCTGCCTTTCGACGGCGTTCTTGTTCAGCCCGGGTATCTTTAAATAGACCGGTGATGGTCTGTTTAACTTGTATGAATAGGTTGCCTAAGTTTATAGCCATGCATGTTTAGAACTCAATTACCGTCCCGTCAGGACGGGTAAATTTAATAATACCGGTGCCATCGGCTTTAGGTTTGAGTGTCCAGTTCTGTACCTCTTCTTCTGTAGCGGTAGATTTACCAGAGGGAGAATTAAGATCGTATTCATTACGAATCATATAAGAGGGAACTTCACCAGAATATCGTTTGATTACCGTCTCAAGACTGGCTCCACCCTTGACATCACTAATAAGACTGGCACGAGCCTTTTTTTCACTTCTCTCGGTTTCTGTTTTGTCGGTTTCTGTGGTATTTGATAACGACTTATTTTTATATCTCTGCTCAAAAGCAGTAGCCTCGGCCGCCTTGGTACCAATGAAGCTTAGAAGTGTACCTGAGTCCTCACTACCATTAAGAGTAGCTCCGGCCTGTGCCGCCGCCAACTGAAGTTGTTTGTCATAAGAACGTTTCTCTGAAGCAATGGTCTGAGCCAACTGCCAGTCCTGATCGGATAGGGTTCTCTCTCGATTAAGTTTGTCATACATGGATGTAAGTAGAGTCTCACGGTCGGCAGTAAAGCCGGTGAGTAAACGAGCATTGCGATCAACAATGGCAGTGTAGCGCAGTTTGAGAGGCTCCAGATCCATATCCTGACCTTGCATGGCCAGTTGGGTCTTAATACCGATACCTTGTTCAGCGGCTGAAATTTGTTGACCAACACGACCTTGGGCAGTTCCTAGTTTAGTGAGCGATTCTACAAGAGGCTCTCGTCCGGCGCTAACCATACCTGATCTCTGGGCCTCAGTGGCCAGTGACTCCCGAGTACGAGCGGCCACATTGCCCTCCACCGCATCCAAGGCATCCTCAAGATTGAAAATCTCCTTGGATAGGGTAGCTGAAGTAGCGCGTAGTGCAGGTAATCCGGCTTCTGTTTCCATTCTGCCATAAATATCTAAAGGTTTCTCCCTGGACCTCATCTCCATAATAAGATCGATGAGAGCCTGATTTTCACCCGGAAATTGTCCTTGAATATATTCACTGACTGAGGGAACTTGGCTAAGATCAATACCACCGGTAGAACGGCCACCCGAATCTCCACCGCCGTTATCTTGTCCTTTTCCTGAACCACCAGTAGCATTAAAGTCGGCATTGGCCTCGGCATCTCCCCAACCTTGGTACCCTCCAAACCCTCTATTTACCAATTCTTGTGCTGTCATGTTTTTATTATACCAACTTAAGTCAGAACTTCATCTTTCCAAGCTGATCCGTTCCAAATTGATAATGTATCTGTATCGGTAGCAAAATAGGCGAGAACCTCTGTAGTGCCATCGGGACGATCGGCGGCTAAACCACGGAAGATAATCATGGCTTCAAGATGGCGCTGTTTAACTCCACCCGGAAGAATGTCTGACTGTTGGATAGTCCGGCGAAGAACATCCTGAACAATCTGTTCAATTTCACGTCTATTTAAGTTTGGTGTATCCATATTTTATGTCCTACGCTCCCGATTTAGGTCGTCGTACTCTAGACCCCAACCGTAAAACTCCGGTGAAGTAGTATTGGAGGTAGCAATGTCAATAGCCACCTGGAAGTCATCGAACCGATTTGACTTGGTGGGGATAACCAGACGAGTCTCTTTGGCCAAAGCAGTGGTAATAAGACTTCCTTCTTCCCAAGAATCTTCCCTGTCTATCTTATACTTCGCTTTAAATGAGTCCCCTGATACCAAAGCCTTGAACCTGCCACGGATTGTATGGGCCTGTTTCTCCGCCCAGATCTTGTCAGCATCAGTAATGAGGAACTCAACCGTACCGGACGCGTAAGGGGCATTAGACGGGGCCACCTTATCCAACCCGTATGAGGTTCCATTCCTCCAAGAGATCATGAGATTAGATCCGACTGAAAAGACAGCTCCTATCTCCAAACCCGTGCCGGTAGTAATACCAAGAGAAGTGGTGTAGTCAAAACTGAGAGATTCCGGCAGTTCTTCGTGCAAAGTCCCATAGGACAAAACACCTTTTTCAATGGTCGTCGAAGTGGTCTTAGCCATGCCGATGTGGACCAAAGCACGGTACATAGATAGAGCATTGCGGTTAAACTCGAGCGTATCAGTAAGTTTAATGCTAGGTAACCGGCGGATCTTTCTAGGTTGTCCGCCATCAAATTTCATGAAGTCACCTGAATAACCGGCCATAAAATACATGGGGTCACCGGAAAGGATAGAGTTAATACCACCCTGAGGCACATCACGGTAGAAGTTGTAGGTATCAGCCGTACCATCCCAGAAGAACAATTTACCCTGATCATACTCGGTAATACCCGAACCCTGAATCATACCAATAACAATGTACTCACGCCACTTGCCCAAGCATTTGACATGATAACCTGAGGGGAAAGTAAGTCGATGGGGTTTGTAGGTAATGCCATCCCAGGTGGCTAGATACCTCTCGTTGCCAATGGCCTCAAAATTGAGCTGATCTTCAATAGGATGATTCTCATCATCCACCAGAAATTGATAGTAAGTATGAAAGTCAGCTGTTTCGAGATCATTAAGAGTGGTGGTAACCACAACGCCATCAGCGACAGTTGAGGTAATGTGGAAGTGATAAGTAGCTCCTAGGACAGGCCGCCATTCATCGGCAAAGGTAAATTCAAAGTCTCCGGTATGAAGTTGAGCATTAGCAACCGTAACAGCCGCCACAGTCCGATTAAGAGCATCGTGGACAGTCATAGTCCAGTTGCCTGTCCCCACCGTATTTATATTAACCTCCACACTCTTCTGAGGATCCTTGGCAGGAATAAAGCTCTGGCGGTTAGTGGCTCCCTCGTCAATATCAATAGGGAGAGTTTCTGTCTGACCGGAAGTATCGAGTGACTTATCAAGGTCGAGTCTTGCAGTAGGTGAAGCAAAAGGAACCTCGGTACTGTATGTTGGCGTATTCACTAAAGTAAGAGTGTTGGCATTAGCAGTGGTGTCGGTTTCGGAATTATCGACTTGCCAATAGGCAACAAGATTGGGGGCAGAGGCGGAAATTTCCACATCATTATTGACAAACAACTCATTCTGAATCCGAATGTCACTCCACAGACGGACATCATCTGTCTTGCCTCCGGCGAAGTTGACCGCCGTCCCGGCGCTATTAAAGGAAGCACCGATAGCTAGTAATGCCGTTGAGTCATAAATAGCCGTCAAAGACCCTGTAGACCTCCCCAAAAGTGATCCATTGCGATAGAAGTAGGCTTGAGAGGCGGAGGCATCCCAGGTAACTGCCCAGCGATACCATTGACTGGTAACAGGGGTAAGTGATAGAGTGTGTGCCAGAAATTCTTCATTAGTGCCATTGCTGGAAATTCCTAGACGAAGTTGATATGAAACATTGGTGACTAAGGTTTGGTCTTGAGTAGCATTAATTGTAGGTGAAGTCGTACCGGTATATGAAGTATAGTAGTCTAAATGAACACGACCATCTCCACCAGCTCCACCGCGTGTATTAGCTAAGCCACTAACTCCACCTGTGGCGCTAATTAAACCACTTCCAAGAGTTGCCACCTGAGCTTTTAACATACAAGATCCCCCACCCCCACCTCCACCCGATCTTTCAACACCTCCACCTGAGTCATTTCCAGCAACAGTGACAGATCCAGCAATAGTAATGGTTGTACTCGCTATAAAAATTATTCCACCACCCACTGCACCATCTGAAGAAGAATTTGAATTAGATGTACCTCCACCCCCACCGCCACCAAAGAGCATTGTTGTTAAGTCAGTCGTAGATCCAATAGGATACCCCCAGTTCTGGCTGTAGTCAGGGTTATCACCGTTCCATCCACCAATACCTCTAGTCGCACCTCCCCCACCCCCACCTCCAACAGCGCTACCATCCCATCCAGCTCCATTTTCTCTGGTGTCTGGATATGCAGTTTTTCCTTCACCATTTTGACCATTGTCATCGGTAGTTCCTCTGGGACCACCCCTAAACCCCTTTCCTTTGGCCGAAACGGTTCCATTAACAGTAAAGGTTCCATTACACAGATAACCCAAAATGCCACCAACCGTACCATTCCATGCCTTGGCGGTCCAAGTAATTCCGGAGTTGACGGTTATACCCGAATACTCTTTAAGAACCAGAACTTGAGCTCCAGTAGTGTAAGTATTAGTGAGGGCGGTAGCAACTGTAATGGTGCCAGCCGTATATCCAGCTATCTGATTTCTTTCCCATTTTCCTGCTCCGGTTCCTTGAGATTGAATAATTAAAAGTTGCTGACCGGTAGTAAAAGAAGCATTAGTGGCAGTCATGGTATAAGCGGCCGCCGTGCCAGTACAAGCAGAGTCAATGGGAGCATCTGTAGTATTGGCAGAGATAGTCAAGGCACCATCACTGGCATCACCAAAATAGCCGGAAATGCCATATATCTCAAAACGGTAAGATCGTAGGTTTCCATCTTCGTTCCACTTACTAACAAAAACCTGAGATTCACCGACCGCAGGGAGAGCAGTCAGATTAAAATAAGATTCGATAGAAATATCTCCGGTTTGAGAAAGAGAAGCTGAATCAGCCGCCGTGGCATACTGAGTGGTACCGTTGAGGGACAGAGAATGAGTATTGAGAGGAATGCCACCTTGTGCTCCCAGGAAGTCATCTACAAAGGTTTTAGTGCCTCCCCCGACCCCAAACGGGCCATAACGGCCAATGGTCGTATCTGTCGTATAGTACATAAAAAGATCCTCACCAAAGTAATCCATGCCATTACCATGAGAATCAGTGGCCTGGTTAAGAAAGCTGACGACATCGGCCGAGGTTCGTTTATAGATATTGCCACTATCACCATAAAGATAGGTGTCCGTGCCCTCGCGTGCGTGATCAAGAATCAGATCTTCAACAACAGAGCCTGAAATTTTAGTTGTTCGTGGAAGTAGTTTGATTTTGGTAGGATCGGAACGATAGTCAACGTTCTTGGCCATAAGAAAGGACGACCGCGATCCCTCCTTGTCTGAATAGGATAATCCGGCAAAGCGTGATTGGGGTACAATTTGGCGGGCCATTATGACATATTTTGCGGATAATAATTAGGATTTATCGGATGGCGATAACCAAGACCCCTACCGGACTTAACGATCCCAGATACCTCCTTGTTGTTATACACCCCCTCGGCCTCCTTAATGCCCTCTTTCCAGGCTCTCTCCCACTCTCTGGCCAGTTGGGTGTCTTTCTTAAAAAGCGACCATTTCCAGAGAGCGTACCAGACCGGAAGCTCGTGCATCTCATCTGGAGTTATGGGGAACTGTCCGATGGTAAAGGCCTCAGTACCGGCGGCGATAGATATTCCTTGATATTTTGTATCCAAAGTGAGAGTAGTGGTGGTCCCAAAAGCGGCAATCTTATACCACTCCCCGTCACTATCAACTCTTAAGTATCTCCCCACCATAGCCGAAGTAAAGGTAGATCCGCTGGCAGTTAATGCCGTAGAGTCATTAGCTAAAGTAGTGACGGTACCGGTAACATAATCTTCTACTGACAGGGGTTTGGTTCGAGAATCATAAGTTAGAGTGGCGGTGTTAGCGGATGAGGGGATGGGATAAAGTTCAACTCGATCACGGCGGATAAAACAGAACTGAAGAAAATCGCTAGTACTACCGGTAGTATCGGCATTGATATCGCGCCAAATAGATTCGTCTTGAATGAGAGTGGCCAGATACTGAGTGGTTCCAACCGTCACATAGAGAGAATTAAACTTACTGTAGTTTTCCGGTAATTTGTATGATTGGTATGAGGTGCCGGAAATAGCATCTGTCCTAGTGGTAAAGGTTCTAGTTTCCTCGGTAAAGTAGAGATCCAGGAGAGCCTCAATTTTACTCTGTCCTTGACGAAGCAATGTCTTGGCAAAGGCCAGATTGGTGGTATCGACATCGGAAGCTAGGGATTGAAATAAGTCTTGTTGGCCAGTCCAGCTAATCATAGTTTTCACAACTAATAATGGGCTGGTGGCCTCGTATACCTAGATTATATCACTGAAAAACTACTTTTGTTTTCACTCAACCCTTACTCAAAACCGGCTTTGGCCTTAGCTTCGTCCATCAACTCGTCCAGACTTTTATTATGAAGATCGGCATATGATCGACTTTTACCAGAAGCGTCGCCTCCCTTACCCCCTCCTGAAACCTTGCGAGCCAAGGCCTTAGCCTTTTCATCAGCGGTCTTTTTTTCATCACCACCACCACCGGCCTTTTTGATAGCCAAGTCTTTCTGGTAGATCTCAAAAGCCTGAGTCATATTCTGGAGTCTGTACTTAACACCAATTTGGGCCAAATCTTTATCAAAAGTCTTTCTTTCCTCAGTCCCTGCTTTGGGAATCTCTTCGGGATTAGATTTCCTCAATCCCTCAATTTCAGTCTCAAACCCTTGGTTAATGCGATCCAGTTCGGCCCTTTGCTTGTCATTCATCCCCTGAATCTCTTTGATGACCGCAGTCACTAGAGCGGGAAGAGCTTTGTTGAAAGGTTCATTCCAATCGGGAGCTTTGTATGACTTGTCAAAAACATTGATTACTCCCTTGTCTTTGTCTTTATCCTCGTCTTCATCATCATCGTCCTTGCCTTTCTTGGCTAGTTCCTCCTGAATCAAAGCTCTGGCTTTTTCAGTGACTGCGGCCTCGAAATCTTCCTTTGTTTTAAAACCAAATCCCTTATCCTCGTCTTCATCATCATCACTTCCTAAAAAGTCCTTAAATGTTTCTTTTTCCTCATCATTCAGATCATCAGAGTGTTCTTTTAAAAACTCCTTTTCATCGTCTTCTAACTCCGAGGCATCTTTTAGGCGAATATCTTCTAAATCCATATTAAACTAGTGACTCTCGGGGATCGCCAATCTCCGTTATTAAATCGGCTACTTTCATCTTGTCATAAGACTTTTGGGTTTTCTCGTCCCATTGCATCTTCAAAACGTTTTTGGCATAGTCATAAATCTCCGGTCTGGTGGGCATGGCAATGACCTTGGGAGGGAGTGGAGTATCTTCTGTGGTATCAATGTCAGGTTTACCCTCAAAGTCATCGTCGGGGTCTTGTGTGGGCTTAGAGCCAGGTGTCTCTTTAACTATCTCACCGGCTACCTCATCAGCTCTTTTATGTTTACCAAGAACGTTTTCAAGATCCGATGGTTTGTTTAATTCTTCCACCAGCTTCTTGTTTTCTTCAGCTTTGGATACCGCTGGTTTATTTTGATAAAGCTCTTCTTCAACTACAATCTGAGAAGCAAGTCCTTCTCTGGCTAGAACATCATTGGTAGAAAGTCTCTTTTTGGTGAGAATTTTATCAATTAAGTGTTTTAGAGCGTGGGAAGCAAGAAATCTGGGAAAGCGGCGAATCTCACCAGCAGGGATGGAGTAAGGATAGTTGCCGGCAGACTTGTCATACTCGAACTCAAACGGCTCGTCGTCAATATTATGGAGAGCAATCACATCATAATGGGAATATCCCGTCTGGTTTTCTGAACTCATTAATCTATTAAATCACACAAGAAGAAATTTGTCAATTCATGTAAATTATCTCCTAGTAGGTACGACCCCCCAACTTCGAATGATTCCGCGAATACGGTTAGAAGTGGAAGTGGTCAAACTACGTCCCTGTGACAAGATCTTAGATGACCTCGGTAGACCACTGTTGACAGCACGGAGAACCATGTAGCTGGTTCTAAATAGAGATTGGACAACGAAGTTAAGATTAAAAGGTTGAGTGAGGGGTTTGGCTACCTGGGGTCGTCGATCAACGGGCCTCGTTACTATATACGAGAGATTGCGAAGAGCCTGGAAGAACCTAACTCTGTTAGTAATAGGTTTAAATGTCTGAGGCCGCCTATTTGATGTAAAAACTAGGTAGCTAGTATTCCGTAAAGCTCTGAAAAATCTGATAGATTGGGTTACTGGAGGAAATGGTTGTGCTCTTCCTAGTCTTGCCATATTAAAATAAACTAGCTCGCTTTACTGATTGGTTAAGTTCTAGGAATTTTGCTGGTATGTTGGGAGCAAAGGCTTGCCACTCATAGACTGCCACAAAACCACCTCCATCATTAGCAATGGCGTTTAGGCGATAGTATCGATAAGCAGTAGTATTATTTACGATAAATTCTATCCATTGAGCGTTTGCGTCAGCGATTGTTTGGTTTACTTCTGCCATAAGGTCTGTCCAATTAGAGTCGTTATTTGACCCTTGAAGTGTCCAAGACTTAGGCATATATGTAGCTGTAGCCTGATACCAAATACGATATTTACCAAGAACTTGTGCTTTTCCAGACCCAAGGTCATACTTTAGCCACTCATTAGATGCTGTACTAGCTCCCCAGTAGTTAGGAGATGTTAATACTCCGTCAAAGGCATTAGATGCTGTATGTGATCCATCTAAGACTGAACTTGCTGAGGCAGTTCCTCCTGTCAAGAAGTTTGCTCCATAATCGTCTGAAGTGTACGGAGAGGCCGGTGGGGTAAAGTTGGCAGTCCAATACGCTTCACCTTTTTGTATACGGAATTCATCTATCCAGCCATTGAAAGGTGTTGAGGCGGCTAAATAGTCACCAATTAAAAAAGCCGTAGTTCCACCAATATTATCACTAGACGTCTGAGTTGTTCCTATCTGTACCCCATCTATAAACATTCTAAGATCTGTTCCGTTTCTCGTTATCGCAATATGGTACCAAGTGTTGATAGAAGCAGACCAGGAAAAATCATAAAGGTTCCCAGCTAACCAAAATCTAATTCTTGGAGAACCGCTATTATTTTGATATTGAATTAAAAAACCAGAAGTGTGGTCTGTTCCCGAAACTTCATAGTAATTAGTACCAGTAGGTAGAGTATTGATGCGAGCTTGAAAATCTATAGTAAAATTCCCAGTACCAAAATCAAAATCTGCGTGATGGGGCGTGCTCACATAGTCACCCGTTCCATCAAGCAATAAAGAGTCTCCGTTAAATTTTCCCTGTGCCGTATCTATTTGAGCATTTCCATTAAATGTAAAAGATTTTTTTCCAACCGAATAATCTGTTACAGCCGCAACAGCATCCTTACCAGTCATGTGAAGCATGAGCTTCGTAAATCTGTTTATTCCTGGCATAAATCCATTTTACACCCTCATCACAATTCACTACCAGAATTAAATCTCAAAGAGAACGTAGGCGTAGGCGTTGACTGCGGCGGCGGCAGTAACTCTAACCCTCAAGAAATAGGCAATATTCAATAAAGGCTCCAGACCGAGGGGAAATTGCTTCACATATTGATTGGTGGGAGCGACCAATTGAACATCAAACATTCTGGTATTGACGATAGTTCCCTCATCGGAGGCAGTATAACCGGTACCGGTAGTACTAAGAGTTAGGCTGGGATTGGGAGAATAATAATTATCAAACTTGATGATATCTTTTTGAACTGCCGCCGTCACTGTAGCCGCACCATCAGTCTCCAAAAGCTCAACCTTGATGGGAGTAGCCGCTGACGAACCGTCAAACGAAACACCCCATTCCTTAACCCGAAGTGAAACTCCATTACCTTTAATCTGAAGAAGCGTTTTAATAGCTGTTCCAGTCGTCACTACAGCCTGAGCGGCGCTGGTTGGCATGGGTCCGTTAGCGAAGAGATATAACATTTGATTTTATTATATCACACCCTTTTAAACTACTTTGCAAGGTACTTCCCCGGCGGTACATCAGCCTCAATTTCTTCCATAAGTCTCAAATAAATAGCAATCCCCTTATCGATTCCACCCATTTGATCCCACTGATCAAAACTAGTACGTTGACCAATATGCCGAATCCCCACACACAACTCCTTAAAATCCCAGCCATAGTGTTTCAACCTAGCCGAAAACTCTATATCATCCCCATAGGCCATAGAAAAGTCCGGATGGAAAAAACCCCACTTTTCCATAAAAGAACGGTCAATCACCAAACACCACCCTTCCAAATAAGGAACAAGTTGCCCTTTGTAAATAGAAGACGGCTGACCGGAAACCAAACGTGGGCCAACAGCCGTCTTAGGATTTTCCTTGGCAAAATCAATCAAACGACGAAGCCACATAGGGTCATCTATAAGAACATCGTTGTTGAGAGCACAAATATACGGCGCTTCGGCAAGGGTGAAACCAACATTGTTGCCACCGGAAAAGCCTTGATTTTTATCCAATCGATGAATCTTGATCTTGGGGAAAATGTTACCTGGATAAAAATAACGAAATTTGTTATCCTCTAAAAAACGAGTTAAGTATTCAAAAGTGCCATCATGACTGCCATTGTCAATGAAGATCAACTCGTAGTGAATATCTCTAGTTTTGAAAATCTCGTCGAGAAATGGCTTTGTGACGTCTTCTAGATGATTCCAACAGCAGACAATAATGCTAACTTCTAGCATTGAATTTAATTTGAGTCGAGCTTATTCCCCACGTGTGGGGAACAAACACTAATGAAATGTAGTTTTCATCGAGAAAGGCCTGGGTGATCCCAAGTTGCTTTAGATAATCCTTTTTTCCCGGGCCCCAAGGCGACCAATCAGAGCTAATCACACACAAATCGGGTCCTACCGCCTTGATGATATTTTTCGCCGAGCCTCTGGGTTGACCATTGGGAACGATCCTGTCTACCCAAGGAAGCAAAACTAAATTTTTCTCTCGTTCCTCATACCTCATTACCGGCAACTTGTGACGATAGCGGAGGATAAAACCATCCGTGTTTAGTCCAACCACCACTTCCCCATCTCCGGCCAATTCCCGGCACATTTTCAAAATCTTGAAATGACCGTAGTGAATGATATCAAACGTTCCCATTGTTAAAACTCTCATGACAACAACTCCTCTCTGACAAAATACTCATCACAACCGATCATCGGCTTGATAATATCGGGAATTAATTCCGGATAGGGTGTTGTTTTGATCTTCTCAAAATCATCCAAGGGACGAGAACCCTCTAATCCCTGCCTGGCCCATTCCGCCGAAACGGCATATTCTTTTAGTTCAGGATAAAGATGGCTGTGATTGATGAGTTTACGCCAAACCGAACGAACACCCACTGATCCGACATGACAGATAGGGACCAGCAATGTCGCCAAATGAGTAGGTAAAATAGGACCACATAAGGTCCAACCGTCTCCTTCACTCCGAAGATCAGGGGAATTTTTAACCAATCGGATGGCGGATGAATAGATGTCTTTGGTGATAATCTTCTGAAAATTGTAATAAATATGATTAAAGGGGAAAGAAAACGACTTAATTTTAGGATAAGAATCAATCAAACTACGAAGCTCCACAATACTCCTGTTATGCCACAGTTCGTCGGCTTGGACTAATAGGACATAATCTCCCCGACAAAACCTAAGAGCCTGATTCTGGGCCATCCCAATGGCTACTCCCATCACCTTTACCAGAGGCCAAAAGATATACTCGATCCGAAGATTGCTATACTTCTCAGCTAGCCGGCGCAAGACATCCATTGTCCCATCAATACTACCGGCCTCGACCACTACAAATTCATCTACATGAGGAATAACTTGGGTTATTGCCTCGACGAAAGGATAACCCAAATCGATCCCATTATGAACAACCTGAACGGCGCTAATCTTTTTTCTCATAGTCTTTTGTTTTTTCAATGAACAGTTGAATCTCCTGGTACAACAACTTAAAACACCCATCATACTTCACCATAAATTCATTAAGAGCAAAGTGAGGAATTTGATCGGGAGGAAAATCTCGATGCCAGTCATAATCGTCAAAGAATAACAAACCTCCAATCTTAAGTAAATTAAAAGAGAGTTCCGCATCAACCGTCACATCCTTGGCCAAGTGAGAACCATCAACATAAATCCAATCAAAGGAGTTACGGGGAAGATTTTTTAGTTCTTCTTTACTATCCCCCACAATGGTTGTCAACTTATCTACAAAAGGACACTTGGCAATATTGTCAAAATACCGCTTCTTAACAGAAACAAAGTCAACATCCTTCATGACATCTTCTCCATAGAAACGATCGATGTTAGTCAATCGCGAATCCGGATGAGTAAGGATGTTTTCCAGAAACCACAAGGTACTTCCCCCCTCGTAGCAACCAACCTGAAGAGCATTGGTGGCCACTCCGACAAACCGTTTCAAAAAAGCCTGACCGGAAAGATAGGGACCGGTGTCGACGTAATCCATTCTACAGGCAAAATCACAATTTGAAATCCAGTTTTTGTCAATCTCTTTTAAAGCAATCAACATCTTGGTCGCGGCATGATCCCAAGTCCAGGCTGTTCTCATCCATTCCGCCGCCAACTTACCCTTAGCCGCCGCCTCTTCCCGATTCTCGTAAATATAACGCATCCAATACATAATTTCTCTCACATCCAACCTGGCCATATAGCCAGGATCCTCGCCTTTAATTTCAACCGGATAATCAATAGCGATTGGATCAATTGAATAGTTGTAGTGATCGTTGCAATATTCCGCCGAACCTAACCATTTGGTCAGTATCACGGGCAAACCGGTCGCCATTGCCTCCAAAGGTGGTAATCCAAAACCCTCTCCCCTGGTGGTGAATACCAGACAATCTGATATTTCATACAGTCGTTGTAGTTGCTCGGTGGAAAGAAAGTGATTAATCACTTTAATTCTAGGATCAATAGGCATTTTGTAGCCAAAAAGAGGATTAGAATTCTTAAGCAAAAGTCTCACCGGTTCACGCGAACCAAACTCGGAAGTAAAAGCCCTGACAATATCCATCCAATTTTTTCGTTCATCCAAATAACCGAGTAACAAAAAGGTAAAAACATCCCTCTGTGGTCTTTCAAAATAATAATGGTCATCGGGATTATATCCCTCATGAATGACAAAAGCCGGAGTATTGATACCAGCGTTCCTGAATACATCAAGAGCTCCCTGAGAGGGAACAAATAAGAAGTCCAATTGTTTAAATTGTTCTCTCCAAACGGAACTGACTTTGTTGTATTCCGTCATGGTATATCCAACCGTACACCTAAAGGTATTGTGAATAAATTCAGCCGGGGTAGTTTGGATGACTCCAATCTTTTCTCTAACAAAAGGCTTATTCAAAACCGCTTTTTGAGCCGGGGTAAGATTGACCATGCCATCTTCATTAATTCCCCTGTCCCACTCACAACTAACGCCACCGCCGGTAGCCTTATCCAACGCCACCAGCCAGTTGAGATTAGCCTTACCATAACCGGTAAAAGGTAAGGTTTTACCGTTAAAATTGAGCCTAAAATTAGGCTCGTTGTTAAAATGGGTCATAGTCTAACTCCTGGTAATTTAAGAAGCCTCTGGCTTTGGCTATCTGTTTAAGAAAGAAAAAATTAGTCTCACTCTCCGGGACCAATACCTGAGCCTCTCGAACAATAAAAATAAAAGACTTGACACATTTCTCCAAGGGAAGCACTTTCTTACGGGATTTTTTCCTCATACCTCATTATGGCCATACACTAGAAAGAAAGTCAACTCTCAATCGTAAAGTAATTAACCAGAACCCTAACTGAGCCACCTGTCGGTTCTTCACAAGTAATACGAAGATCTTCCCCATCACCTCCAACTCCCACAATAGCCCCAGAACCACCCTCTATCACCCCCGAGCCGGAAGCTACCCCTGGATGAGTAAGGATAACCCCTGTAGTTGTCGGAGTGGAAACTGATCCAAATCCAACTCTTACCCCCACATCTACAATTCCCATAGCATTATCGCAGTAAAAACCTACCTTGGTAACAACAATCTTGAGGCCCGAATGCGCAGTTAAAATTATTGTATCAGTTTGAGCGGCGGTATAAGCCGCTTCAATAGAAATCTCATTAGGATGACCACCTATTACAAAGACAATTCCGTGACGATTGGCATATAAGTCAGTTCTGTCCCCGGCCGCTACGGCTGTGGGATTAACTCCATGAGCGACTGCTTTAGCCCCCATTTTAACCGGATTACCACTATCGACCGCATCATGAGCCACATCCCCAGCCGATACTGCATTAGAATCAACCAAAAGTCTCTTAGTTGTGGGGTTAGCCCTAATAACTACTGGAGTAGAGTCATCACTTGAAGAAACGCCTAATAGGGTGGGGATTCGGTTCTCGTCTCGTTTAGCTTCTGGCATAATCAAATTATATCACTCTAAATTCTCTCTCGGTACGGGCCACCATTGCCTCCCTATCCCTCAATTCTATTTCTCGCTGATCCAGTAGGTCTCTTTGTTTACTCAAGGTAATCTGCAAAGCCTCCAGGTCGAGCTCTTTCTTTTTAAGAAGAGTGGTCTTTTTGGTGATTTCGGCATTTGTCTTAGAAAGCGCCAGAGAAAAATCCTTTTCCTCTCTTTCTATCTTTTGTCTAATTAAAATTGCCTGTTGATGTTCTCTATCCGTCAAAATCTCCTTGTCGGCCAATTCCTTGCCGGTTTCTTCCAGTCTAGCCTCCAAATCATGTAGCCTGATGGCCTGATCATCCACAGAAGCCTTTTTAGAGGCATTCTGACGGCTCTCAGCCTCGAGATTTTCCTGAAAATCGACAAAATAGGCATAAGCATCGTCCCAAAATTCCTCAACTCTCATCAATTCAATATTCCTATTAGTCAACTGAACATTGTAATCACTAAAGGTACCACCAATGGCCCGAGAAATAGAATTAAGAATACTCATCCGATCATCGCCAAACTCATTAAGAGAAGAAAGCCGGCTCTCCTCTACCAACTTTAACTGCTCCAATAACTTGGAGTATTTAGAAAGCTCTTTAATCAGGGTACCTTTTTGACGACGTAGAACATTTATCTCGCTCTCTTCTTGTAATCTCTCCTGGTGATACTTTTTAGATACAATGTCCAAATCCTCACCATACTTGTCAATTTCCATCACCAACGAATCTCTCTGACGTTTAAAAATCTCCAACCGGTTCTCTTCGGGTAATACCACCTCTCCCCTATTTCCTCCCTCTATATCCGGATCCCTTTCAAATCGACCAACCTTCTTCAGGCTGGACATGGGCATATCCATGTTATTTCGGCTTCTTTGATATATTAAAAGTAGACTCGGTATAGGTGTCTTTCTTGATCATGACAATAGGAATGCCGGAATACTTAGTATTGAGCGTCTCAATATTTCTCATAAAAGAAACAAATTCTTGAAATGTGTCCAGATCCAAAGGTTGAGAGGTACCGGTAATCATATAAATTCCCCTGCCTTTGGTATCAAAGCCAAAATCGGCCGTAATGAATTTACCGCCATTTCCAAGCCTAAAAATAATTGAATAGGTATACATTAGGCTGGGGTGGTAACTGTTATAAGACCATCCGCCGAAAGCGGTCTCCAAAGACAGTAAAAATCAATCACCCCGGCCGTGAGAGTAGCACTGGTAATCTTCAAAAGAATATCCAAGCCATCGTTAATCACCTGCATAGCCGGAACGGCTCCTGCACCCACCCTGGTGTCCGTAGCATCCACATAAATATCACCATCAGCATAGTTCTTGGCCGTACCCTGAGCAATTAAAACAGCCGTATTCCCGGTAACTCCAACCTCAATGGTTGGTGCGCCGGCTGAATCGATAGAGGTATCCACTATACCAAATACACTTACAAGGACATTTCCGGTAACCGTAAAAAGAGTATGAGAACCAACGGCTCCGGTAGTAGCCGCCGCAAATGTCCATGTAGACTCTAGTTTAAAAGCTTCGTTGGAAGAAATAATCTGGCGATTGGCGTCCCGATCTATGGATGCATCAGTAGTCATATATTAAGTATACCACCAACCAGTTTAAGAAAATTAGGTTACCGTCGGATTAAGTGGCAGTCCTAAGACGTTAGCCGTCTCGGTAAATCTCTGCATATAGATTCTGCCGGTGGCCGTAGCTTCCCAATCAGTAATTCCACCCATCAAGCTGGTTACCCCCGGACATAAGACATGACCCGTAGCTGTCTGAGCAGAAAGATCCATACAGGCCGTCATAGCAGTGGCATTGTTAGCTGAGAATGAATAGAAACTGGTATTCTTGAACTCGACCCAACGATCAATCGCCGATGTTCCTGTAAACAAGACATGAACCGGAGTGGCGGCATCAATGGCGGCAATAAAACGACACTCTTCAAATACGTTTCTCGAAGCGGCACTAGCAAATTCCAGAGTAGCATTGGCGTCTGACCTCATGATGGTGTCCTGACCCAAGGTACAACCTCCAAAATAGTTCTCCTGAGCTCCATTGAGATATAGACATCGCATAGTAGTATCGTCGCCTGTGGTGGCATTGAGAGAACCTTTGAAATCAACCCCGAGGAAAGAATTATAATCACCAGAAATAGTTACCGGAACATTGATATCCACAGTACCGGTAAGGGTTATATTCTTAAAAAGACAACCATTCTCGGAAATCGTAAGTGATCCACCCGTACCAAAGTTGATACCGGCCCGAGCATCTTGAGCCGTAGGAGCCACTGAACCGACTAAGTGGGTAAATCGTTTGGCCCAAGAAATAGCCGAAACCTCTGTCGTTCTTCCTGTTCCCCCTGTGGGAACCATCAAGACGACATCGTTCTGGCCACTGACACATTTATCATAAGCGGCCGCGACCGTCTTTAAAGCATTATTTTGAGTGGTCCCTGAATTAGCACTATCACTACCACTATTAGAATCAACAAAGTAGATATTTCCTACATAAGGCAAACCAATTACGCCGGCAATTTCATTAGCACCAACTCGAATATCTCCACCTCTGATACCTGGTAATATGTCTCCTAATGTTCTCATGTTATTTTACTTTCTTAATTGCTAATAGACCTACTCGACCCGAACCTTTACAAATAGGACAAGCTTTTTCACTCTCTACAGCCATTCCAGATCCAAAACATACCTTACAAATTTTTCTAGGATCTTTAACCTCTGGTTTATTGGCCATTTTTAGTTTAACTACGATATTATTAATGATGTTAATCAAGGTTTAGGTAGATAGCGTGATATTTACCTGAAGCTGTAGCTTGAATAGCATTACCGATTATGTACTGTTGGGTAGCAGTGCCGACCAAATCGACATCACCGGCGGTTGAAGCATCCACCATTAGTCCATAACCCGCAGTCACCGTACCGTCAGCCCTGGCTCCGAACACACCTTTGGTCTGTAACCAACCAAAGTAACCTGAAGTAAAGGCAATCAAAGCTCCACCTGTAGGGACTGTAACCGAACTGGCGGTGGTAACCACATTCTTGAACGGATTGCGTTCCAGATCGATGGTAGAGGTCGTGTCGAGAGCAACCGGGATAGGATCAATGAGTTTAATAACCGATGAGGTTCCACCTGAAGTAAGAGCGGCATGGCTAGAAATTCTTAAGGTCTGTCCAATACCGGTTCCTGAAGAAACAATTACATAACCATTGGCGTATTCATTAGCAGAAGCGGTCGTAGCGGCGTGAGTAAAGGTAATCTCTTTGGCTCCAATAGCGGCGACAGAGGTAACAGCCATATCAATCTCAGCGGTATCAATAGCTGGAGAAACGGTCAACTCGCCGGCTCCAATGGCTTCACCCATCTGGGCATAGCGAAATATTCTTCCATCGTCACTCTCACCCTTGACACCAAGCTGGTGAAGTTGAACACTACTCTGAGCTAAAATGTCTTGGGAAACTAAGTTTATCATCTGTTTTTAGTTTTAATTTTTAAATTTTAAACACCTGTAATACCTGTTAATCTACCACTTCTCTTCGGATTCCAGTTGACCTGTTGACCGAGTAAGTAGACGTGTGAAACCTGACCATACTGATTAATGGGTCTCATGAATCCAGTCCATTGAAAACCAATGTTCTTTGAAGGAACGTCTGAATAGACTCCATCGATGTTGCCACCACCCATATCAATCGATTTAAGATCAGGATCATTCAAACCATACCACTCGCTGTAGTTTTCGTTAGGGGCCCAAAGAGTCTGAGAGGGTGACTTTTCATCAGCGATCCAAGGAATGCCTCTGTAGGTAAGAGCGACAAAGCCTGCGGCACCTTTCATCTCAGCCTGACGGATAGGAGTTCTGCTGGTACGACTCATCATGGGCAAACCAAATGTCTCGTAGTTGGATCTGGCGGTGGGAGTCAAGAGGGATTCATATAAATCCCAGACAGTTTCGTTGGAAACTAAGACACTCGGGCGTTGTCTGAGTGAAGAACCTGAAGATACAGCAGACAAAAGAGTGGAAATCTTAGACAAAGACATTGTTCCTCCAGAAGCAGTACGCGTACTCTTAAGAGAAGTGTAGGTAGTTCTAGAAAGACCTCCGACCGTGTCGGAAGTGGTACCATCATCGATCAAATTGTCCCAACCATTGAAGTCTTTGCTGGAATTACCGGTACCGTCGGCATATAGCATGGTGCCAATGTCATCCAGAGCGTCATCAGTTGAAGATTCAACCTCAGTACGGACTAAGTCCATAACCTGAGCTTCGGTTCTATTAACAGCAATATCAAAACCAGGAATTGAGATAGGCATTTCGTAACCACTGATGTTGTAAGCCATCCTGACACGAGTTTCAATCGTGTTGGTAGAGTGAACATCCATACCGGAGAAAGAACCACCAAGAGTGGATTTAGATACCTTCAAGGGGCGTCTAAGGGTTTCACCAGACCATTTCTTAGCATTAGATATAACACGGAAAGTGACCCAGTTATCTCCCAACACAATATCAACTGCCTTGGGTAAAAGTGTGTCTTGAGTAACGGATAGAACTCTTTCTGTGAATGTCATGTTTTGTTATTTTTAATAAAAATCCCGTAGAGCGCTCTAGCGCTTACGGGTTATTTGACCTCTAAATAAGTAACTGATCCTTATTATATACACCAAGGTTATATTGTCAAGTTAAGCCTATGATCCAATAGATCTCATCTTCATGGCCATACCGGTCATCCGCTCAGAACCACCCTTTTTACTTTTCATCTTAGCCATAGTTCCGTACACATATTTTCTGGCTCTCTTGGAAGTTTTGGATCCAAACTTCTTCATCGCCATTCTATTTAAATACATTTCCATCTCTTTAGGCATATTATTTAGTAAATAGTAATCTATCTCGAACGTTATCCATCACAGTCCTTATTACATTCTTCTTCCTCTTAGATTTCTCCTTAAGACCTCCTCGGCTGGCCTGGGCCGTACCCCTAGCGTGGGCGATGATAAGACCTTGTACCTCCGGATCAAGTTCTTTAAAGGCTGGTGATTGAAGGAACTGCGCCATGTAAGCCACATACTCCTTACTAGCATCTTTCTTGGCCGGAACCCCCTCTCCCTGCATCATCTTCTGAAGATTAGCCATTGCCTCAGCATCGCCGCCGGACTCACCCATATGAAGAATCTCCTGGGCATATTGATCGGGCATAAAGAGGAACATAAACAGTCTCTTGGCAAACTCGGCCGGTTTATCAATATGCCACTTCTCGGCAAAGGTAAGAGGATCAATCCGTCCACCGGCCTTAGCCAGTTCCACCGCCTCATTACGATCACTCATCTTGTCATCCGGGGCCATTGAACCGGGCCTCACTATTATTTCAACACCATCCTCGATTTTGTCATTCATAAATTTAATAAAGGTAGTTCTGCCGGTATCGGATCCAACATAGCGCACCACCTGTTCTTCAACCGCAAAAACTTTCATCACCTGAGCCATAAGCTCATAAACTCTGGTGGCACCTTTTTCAATCGCTTCTGTCAAAGAAGCGGTCCGACCAAGATCGGAACGTTGCGACATAACCTCCTGCCCAAGAGTGGGAGATTCAGATCCCTCTCCTCGGAGTGGGGCATGGGTTCCAAAGATGTTGTCAACTTCTCTTCGAGCATCATACTTATCCTCCAGCACATACCTAGGCAAAGATGGCGCCGGAACCCGCGCAAAGGCCATCCTGACATCCCCCTTAACCAAAATATTGTCATTAGGATCGCCGGTATACTTCTGAGCATCTGAAGCTTTTATCATCATGGTATTGAATACACGGGCGGCATTGGCCTGATCAGCATTGTCAACAATCTGTCGGCCTCTCCTCTCTAGAATGTCCTGTTGAGAAGCGGCTTGTTCGGTCAAAGAAGTGTCGTCTATCGCGTATTTACCCTCTCTTAAGAAGTTAAACAATACGTAGGGTTTGGAGGGTTGAGGCAAGAAATTGCTCTCATTAGCCCCCGGATTGTAGTTGTAGTAAGGGTTCGGGCCAAAGTCCAAAAGGAGATCGTTGTACGTCCACCCCACTCCCTCTCGTTTATAATCATCATCAAAATAAGTGAAGTAAGTCTCGTAATATCCTATCCTGGAAGACATCCCTACATGGGACTCTCCTTCCTTGGCTTTGACAGACAAAATAAGTTCATCTTTTTTATCAGGAAAAAGAGAACCCATCTCTTCCACCGATTTAAACACGTTTTCAGCAATCAAAGGAACATTAAAGGGATCATCGGCGTAAGCATCCAACACTATATTATGAGGTCTGATTGTTTTGACACAGACATCTCCGGTATATTCGCCATCCTTTTTGAGAATACCAGCATTGAAGTCCTGATAGATCTTCATTACTCCCAGACGATACCCCATGAGCAAGTGTCTGGCCATCATCTGAAACTGCCCTTTAAGCCCCATTGAATCGGCCTTGCGATACAAGATCTTACCAAAGTTGCTGGCCAACTCCCGAGAAGCATCGGTATCCTGAGCTTCCATCACATCAGGAACCGGAATCCGACTAACCATATTAGAAGCCAGAGTTTCAACTGATAAGAAAATACGATTGTCTCGATAGTCCGCCTGGTAATCATAAAGATCAGATTGGTTGGATACCTCAAAGTTTTTGTTATTCCACCGCTTGAAGTTTTTCTCTCTCACCTTATCAAGCCCCAGCTCCTTATTCCAATATCTCTCTCCCTCGGAAATTCTCTTACCAATGGTCTCCTGGGCCTTGTCTTTCGACAAACCAAGAATAATTGCATCAGATCTCTCAATCAAACCCTCTTGTCTCTCGTTTTCCCCTGTACCGGCAATTTCATTAGGTGATGGCATATTCTCTATTATATATCTACCAAATTAAACGATACATAATTGAACATCGTGGACACTGATGAAAAGAGCTACCGGTACCGTTGGGACCATCACCATTGTCTACAACCAAAGCGACATTCCCCTGATACTGAAAAACCAATCTTGAGCAGTTGTTACATCTGTAGTTGCGAATAAGACCATCGTTTTTAGTAAGGAAAATGGTACAGGTTTCACCCTCTGCCTCATGGCGTACCGGTAAAAGGGTATCTTCGGGGGGATTGAAAGTAATTTTCATATCAATAAACGGTCGTCTTTTTATTCTTCAAAGCGGCTCTTGAGGCCACTTCTTTAAGGTCTAAGGCGGGAACAGTCCCGTCATAACCCACCGTTGGATTAAGTCCTTTCTTCTTAGACGTACCTGCTCTAACTATACCACCCTGATTTAAAGTCTGCTCTAAAGCCACTCTCCAGTAAATGTGGGCATGGGCATAGTGGTCGGGCCGGCCCTCAATGGTCTCCCATGACGGCTTCTTCATGCCGCCGGCCATAGTCTTAATCATTCTGAATAACTGTCGCCAGTGATAGATATAAGGTTCAAGTTCTTTTACGGTCAGATTAAAAGTAACATCGCCGGAATTAATCTCTGCCACCACGTGATCCAAAATCTTCGTCCGATCACTCTTGACCACCCCCTCCGACATATCCCAGCGAATAACTCCCATGTTCTTCTTGTCCGACTGGTAGTAGTGAATAAAGACCATTCCTGGATACTTGGAAGCCAACTGCTGAGGAGTGTGGGGATAGGGATTGGCATCGATCACCATGACGGCGTTGTAGTGGTTCCTGAGCCTTTCTATCTCATCCCAGGAGTCAGTCTCACCAATAGCGAAGATACCTTGCCTATTTCCAATAATATAATGCTTGGTCTTGCCATTATCCACCCCCATAGCCACATCCGTTCTCGGATTATATCCAGGCGAAATACACCGAGTGATAGACTCCCTGGAGACAGACATGTCCTTACTGACATAAGGCAATCCTAGTGTGAAGTTGTGAAAAATTTCCGGATCTCCCTCAGAGTCCTCAATAATCTTAGCGGCACTGATCCAGGGAACAATCATCTGAGAAATGTGATAGCCGGAAATTCTTTTATCTCTGTAATGCTGAACCCACTGACCATTAGTTAAAGTATCACGATCAATCTCCTTGAAACAATACCGACACTGTTTTATCTTCCGATTAAAATCAATATTGTCCGGCCATCTCATCGTCTGCCACTTACCACAACCACGACATTTGATCATCCAATTCTTCTGATCCGACTTCTGCCACCAAACGTCTACTCCATAACCGGGAATACTAGGGTTGCTAAATTGCCACTCCCAGCCAAGCTCCGGTCTTTCACGTTTAGCATCATCAAGACGACTGCGATAAGTCTTTAAAACACGCTGGTTGGAACGGTCGTACTCATCATTAATCAGGATGTGCGCGGAAATAGAAATAGCTTCCGTCTGCTCATACGAGCCTCTGTAGTAAATAAACCGATCGCCAATCTGTTTAAGATTAAGAGAATCAATACCGGCCATAGCTGAAATGGTAGGATTGCGTCTAATCAACGGATTAACTTTGGGAATCACAAAATCCTTGGACATATTCCTTGAAGGAAAGGTATGAATGATGTTTGCCTTGCCATAATAGGCCAGGTGAAACGACCGGAGAATAGCCAAAACAGACCAGCCTATCTGCGCGCACTTCATGGCCACCTGTTCAGGAGTATCGTCCACAAAAGGATCTATTAAAAAAGCGTGATCTTTAAACTCTATCGGCGAACCATTCTCATTCACAATCCCATTGTTCAGAATCCAGGCAGTAGCATTAAAAGTTTCCGCCCTTTTGAGGTCTATCATTCCTCCATTTTACACTGCCGTCAGAGCAGAACAAGGAACAATAATTTGAGAAGAAAAAACATCCCAGCAAAGATGAGGATCGAAAGTATAACAAGAACCAAAATGATTAAGTTTAATAACGATTCGTCCAGAGTTGTTTCTGATTGCATTGTTTATTATTTGATTATTAATTCCTATTCCCCAAGTACCACGCTTCCAACCAAAATGCCTCCAGGCTGACCACCAGGGAGTACGTGTGATGGTTAGAGAGATATTCATTTCTTCTTTTTATATTTCTTTAATTGACACTCGTGGCAGACAGTGGCACTCTTTGATCTAAACTCTTCTTTGCAGACCGTACAGACGGTCCACTTACTGTTTGATTTATAGGTGTTTCTCATGGCGCTGGAGACAGGATCGGTTTCTTATCCTTGTCGTTAATAATAACCTCTTTTAGGCACGGTTTATTATCTTCGGGAAACAACCAGTTAGTAATTGCTTCACTCGTAACCACCCAACCCTCTGGTAATTCGTTTAACCACTGCCGAAGTTGTCCGACATTATTATCCACTTCCTTTCGCATTTCTTCTCTGCCTGTTTGATAGTCTGTCTTTCCTATTTTCTCTATCGCCTCCAACAACTTCGCTTTCTGGTCTTTGAGGGCAGTGTCTAGGGTGGATTGGATGAAGTCTAGAATATCACCTAGTGTCACCTCGTCTTTAACCATTTCAAACAACATTCCCATAGGTTGTTCTTCTAAAAACTTTGTTCTAAAGTCACTCCTCCAGTTTGTGTTAGTCATTTGTTTGCTTTATAAAATGCTAATGCGAAGCCTTGGGGGGTAATACTTCTTCTTGCTTGTCGGGTGAGTTTTCCAAATGCTTCGGGGTGAATGTCTTTGCTTTTCATATAGTCAAACTTGGGTAACTGTTGACTGTTCGTTTTGTGCTTCTCAATCTGTTCTGGTGTCAGGACTCCAGCAATATCAGTGTGGGTCTTAATTGGTTCACTAAAGTATCCCCAGATAGCTGTTCTCTTTTTGTACGCATCTCCAAACTCCCAAGGACTAAACTCAAACTTTGGTCTGCCCAAAAACCACTTCAATCTCCCATACCAAGGGTTCTCTAAAGCCCAGAAAGCAAGGGGTGGGTATTTCTGTTGGTCGTTTACTGTTCTGTATTGAGCTTCGTAAATTAAATTAAGACAGGCTTGTACCACTTCCATACCTCCCCTCAAATCTCTAGGTGTTTTAGCGTTTGTTCTAGCATCACTAAACATCGTGCAAGGTGGAGCAGCCAGAATACCGTGGATAGGTTCATCGGGTAATTTATATGTTCTCACATCATTATCGGGAATAGTAACCACCCTCACATCATATCCAGCATCTCTGTAAGGCTTACTCCAAGAGCCTGTGCCTCCACATAAGTCTAAAATTATTTTGTCGCTGTTGTCCCTCCAGTTTGTGTTAGTCATTTAGTTACTTCTTCTAAGGCAATATCTCGGACATCAACCATAAGTTTGGCTGTCACATTCAAACCCTCTGTCTGACACTCTTTAATTTTATTGTCGTAATTTTTGACTATCTTCTCCCCCATACTTCTCTCTCCCTCTTTCCTTGCTTCCTCGGTTGCTTGGGTGAGTTTTTCTTTGTGCCACGAAAGTATTCCCTCTGTAAATATTGGAACTCTTTTAACACTCATCAAGGCTCCGTCAGAAGAACCCATATCAAAGCATTTACCCCAAATGAACTCAATCATTTCTTCATCAGAAGCACTTTTGAACTGTCTAAAAAATCCTTTCCAGTCTATCTTCTCTTGGTTGGTTTGAGTCATTTTATTGAGAAAAATTTGATAATCTTATCTAACTTCTTGTTTATTTTGGAAAATGTCAAAGTGTCCAGATTTTTAAGTTTCAAGGGTTTAAGGGTCGAAGTTTTACTTGCGACACAGGCGAACAGCCAACACGGATCCCAGCCAGCATCCCACCAATTGAGGTTAAGTTCACGACCAGAATCATCACCATCGAGGCAAGGCACACGGATGTCGCCACAAGAGTCATACCAAAGACTTCCTAACGCTACCACCAAATCTTTTCTTTGAATGTCGGGATATTGTATTCCTAGTGCCAGTAATTCTTTTAGGGTGGCATATCTTAACCCCTCTGATTCCATTTTTTTAATAACATCTTCGAAAGTAATATTCTTTTTAGAACCCAAAAGGACTATTTCAACCTCTTTTTTACCACTTTTTTGGGAGGAAAATCTCCCGTCTATAATATCATTGTTTTTCCAATCGTAATTACCAAGAGATACCAACTTTTTTATGGATAATGAGTAATCTACGGTTGTTTTGTATGTTTGTTTGGTCATGGTACTGTAGGTATTGGTAATGGTTTGAATTGCTTCCTAAGAAGTTCCACCAGTGTTCTGGTAGCAGTAATGTCAGCCAGAGCATCGTGAGCCTTTAAAGGGATAAGGAATGCCCCACAGACGGTAGATAGTTGATAGTTGGGTAGGGATATAAGGCCGAAGAAATCCATTATAGTGAGGACCGGATAGGGATCAATAGCTTTCCAATTAATGAAAGAGCCGAGATAGGGGTCATTCATGCGTTTGAATAGAGCAGAGAGGAAATCAAGATCGAAGCGCACATTGTAGCCTGCCGGAGAGAATTTATCGTTCTTATCATACTTGTCCACGTACCTCATCATAATATCAATGAGATCATTGTACATCTTACTGGCCGGAGGGAATTCCAGAATCTCGGCTAGAGTAAGCCCTGTGACCGCCAGAGCCTCTGTAGTGACAGTTGATGGATCAGATGGCCTAGCGTAGAGGTTGAACGTCTCTACGACCTTTCCGTCCACTTCAATGAGCCCAGAGAGCTGAATAATCTCATTCACCTGGGGATTGAGACCGGTAGTCTCGACATCGAAATAGAAAACGGAGTGTGGCCTGGTTTGGCTCATAAATAAAGTAAAGCATAGGGGAATGAGCAAGTCAAGGGGTTACACGCGATGTTACAAATTTATAACATTGATCCATCTTTTCCAAATATTTTTCCAACAAAAAAAGGGAGGTATAACTTTTCCAAAAATTCTCCTATAAAAAAAAGGGGCTCCGATGCCTCACGGGGAGAGCCATCCGTCTGGCCCCACCACCCTTTTCTATGGGGTAGGCCCCTATAGTTAAGTTATACAGGAGGCAAGCACAACAAGTGTAGTAGCTATATAGGATAGACTGGACCCAAAACAGGGGCATTTGGATGGACACGCATAAATACGACCCGCCACGATGCCCTAGGATGACAACCAGAGCATGCCTAGCACATGATGTACCTTGGCATTGAGACACAAGATCGTAGAAGATACGTCGCAAAAGTACTGTTGTGCGACGTACCCAATGATAGCATTTTACTATCGGTGAATAAGCGCGCCAGGAAAGACAACGTCAGACCGCAGTCAATATCGAGCACCAACTGAGGAACAAGCACCAAGGCCAAGAAGAAAGACACCGCGCCGGGAAAGAACACAATTACCCCAGACCGCACAGTCCCGAAAGAGGCGACCCGAAGATCGCCCCTTTTTAAGCATAACCACAGCGCGCGTCAAGTCCTAATAAGTAGCAGTTGCTCTTATACAGACCTTGCCTGCCTTTAGGCCAGGATCCCACGCACCGATCATACCGAGCAACACCTC
>Ga0100403_1000352_pt1 | contig 44237 bp, 42 predicted proteins | sample CryGeymet201501t_FD_83663 | JGI IMG/M metagenome (GOLD analysis project Ga0100403, IMG submission 83663) | Groundwater microbial communities from Crystal Geyser aquifers in Utah, USA - Crystal Geyser metaG 2015-01t | ecosystem: Environmental > Aquatic > Deep subsurface > Groundwater | place...
CGGCGGCGAAGCGGAGAAAGATCCGGGCTTCATGCCAGTCTACACGGATATCGAGGGCCTCCGTCGCTGGCCCGACATCCTCCAGCCCGGAGAGCCTGTCGCCATCACGGAGAAGCTGCATGGCGCCAATGGCCGCTGGTGCTACAAGGACGGGCGGCTCTGGTGCGGATCGCACCGCCAGATTAAGAAACCGGCCAAGTCTAGCTTCTGGTGGCGTGTGGCCGAGCAGTACAGACTGTTGGATAAGCTATCACAAGCACCCGGCGTCGTGTTCTATGGCGAGGTGTACGGATGGGTGCAGGATCTCCGCTACGGCGCCAAGCCGGGAGAGCTGTACGTGGCGTTCTTCGACGCCTTCGTTGGGAAGATCGGGCGATATCTTGATTACGGCGATTTCTCTGATCTCTGCCGCGCCATGCACCTGCCCGTGGTCCCTCTGCTGTACAGCGGACCGTGGGACGAGAGCCTACTGGCCTACGCCGAAGGGACGACCGTGACAGCGGCGGATAACGTCCGGGAGGGTTTCGTTGTGCGCCCGAAGCAAGAGCGGTTTGATGATCGAATCGGGCGCGTCGTTCTCAAGCAGATTGGTGAAGGGTATTTGACTCGAAAGACGGGATAGCAACATGAAGACGCCATCAGACAGTATCCTTTGTTGTTACTGCGGCAAGATCGTTAAGACCCATGGCAGAACCACCACCCCTTTGCCTTGACGGAAGAGGTCGGGGAATCCAGTGAAGCCGTCTCTTGCGGATCAGGTTTCTGTCAATCAACTACTCAACATCGTCGCTGATCAATTGGAAGACTAACTCATGCGCCCTAAGCCTTCACGCTACAGCTTCACGCTTCAGATCAAGACGCCCGAGGGCACCCGTAGTCTAGCTGTGATTCGCGGGTACCGAGCAACTTCTGAAGTGATTCGCGGCTTGCTCAAGTCCTACCCAAAATTCAAAGGCGAGCTGCAACTCTACGGGTGTCACGTACGGCGAGACGACCTGCCGGGAACCGTCTGGCTGAGCGAAGAAGTGTTTCCACTCTGCACGGTCGATATGCTGCGGGATATTTTCAAGCAAGCGGTATCGAACTGCTTGATTACTACGCAGTAATTCACAAGGACATACCATGAAAAACTCACATCCGACATGGATGGAGCAGCCGGAAGTGATCGTCCGGCGCCTCCTGGAATTGTTGGACATGCCTTGTCAGGTCCGCGCCTCGGGAGAGTATTACTTTCTTCGTCCGTCTAGGGGATGTGTCTCCCTGGCTGCAATCACAAAACGATTGGAGCCAATCCTACGGTGCTCCAATCTGTACGCCGTTGCCATGTGCCTAGAAATACTGTCCAAAGACAGGAGGCGGGTCCAAGCACTCTGTTCTACTCTCATGAAGACCGCCGAAAATCTGAGAGTAGACGCCGCAGCCGCCTTTGAGCAAGCCGCCGGAGATTTCCCGCCGCCGGAAACACGGGCAGAGGCTTGGTGCGAGTATTGTCACGGGAGCGGCAAGTGTCGGTGCCCCAGATGCCGCAAGGTCCACGCCTCCCCCGACAAGTTGCCGGTTGTCCTGCTAGGTCGCTGCGGGCACCACTGTCCGATTACCACAAAGTAACAGAATAGGAGACCTCATGCAACCATGCCCCCAATGTACCGGCGTTGGCCCGGAGAATTGTCACTGCCCTCGTCCCCGCGTTGACGAAGAGACTGTCCCGGCAACATCCCCCGTCGTCTTGGAGAATCAACACCTAGACGTGGAGTTGTTTTACCCCCTACCTCGAACAGACGGCATAAGCCGATCCGAGGTAAAGGTTTCTCTGATACTCCCAAACACCACGGTTGCTCCTTTGGAAATTCGTTGGGACCACGAGTACGGAGCGTGGTACGTTGTGTGCGGGGGTGTCCCATGGCGACCACTGATATAACCTATGTCCTGAAGCTGCCAACAAGAAAACCCGTCTGTAAGTGGTTGACGGGTGCGGACGGGTTCAACCTTCGGCGCAATCTTCTCGTGTATCGAAACGGCTACTACGAGGGTTTCGGGACATGCTCCGGGGGGCACACCCACAAGGGTAAGATGGGCCTGTGGATCAATCGGTTTGGGCAGACGTGGTGGATCTGCGAGCACGCCCGCCCCTTGGACCCGACGTAGCCCCGGCTACATACCCAGGAAGGCCCCTGGCGCTCGTTCTGCGGGCCGATATCCCCCTAACGGATGCCGAGGCCCCCTAGAGCCACCGCCAGAAGGCCCACGGCCCACACCGGCCAGCCGAAGAAAAGGGAGATCAAAGCTGAGGGGTGGGCCAGCAGACCGGAGTGGCTGACGACGACTAAGGTTATGACAGCAATTTCGTGGCGCTTCCCTTAGAGCTGGCCGGCGACAATGGCGGGCCAGCTCCCCGTCAGCACGCCGAAGAGTGTAAGCCCCCAGCTCTTGATCTTCTCTTTCTTGCGATACCACTTCACCTCGCGTCGTGTGGTCCGCAAGACTTTCTGCGTTTCGTCCGCCAGCGTCTGGTAAGAGGTACTGTGCTTCTGTTCGGCAACCAGCATCTGCTGCTTGTTCTCCAGCCGCTGCTCGTACTTGGCCGTCGCCTGCACGTTGAGTTGACGCAGCTCCTCATACTGGACCTTCAACTGCTCGTAACGGTCCAGCTTGTGATTGAGCTGAAGCGCGGCGGTCTTGGAGTACAAGTACCCCGCAAAGGGCGCGGGCTCTCCAGGCTTGACGAGAACGAGATCCTGCCCGCTCACCTCCCCTACCAAAACCATCGCGAGAATCAACAATCGAAGCATGAGTAAACCTTTCGTCGAAGTAATGGGACATCGTTTCGTTTGTACTGTGCCCGGCACCGGATGCAAATGGGGTCGAGCGGGCACTCCGACATATCGCAAGACAGAATCAGCCCGGGGCACGTCGCCTCCAAACAAGGCGGCATGCCCCGTTCAATCCATTCCAACTGCCGGATGGAGGGCATGCTGATATGCACCTCGCCCGTCAATGTTTGTTCCAGATAGCCGCTTGTCGTCTTGGCTATCTGACGCTCTGTACCGAACGGACGAGGGGCCGGAACCACCACTGTCCGGTTTTCCTCGTCAGCGGCGTAGAAACTAGGCAGGCGCTCACCGTTGAGCGTCACCTCCAAACTACGAAACATAGGGTTCTTGTGGTAGACAATTTTCATAGGTAGGCGCGGAGTAACTGGAGCAGGTCCTCGTCAGAAACGGAAAGAGCCTGAGCGCGAAGAACTTCTTCATGAAGACGATCCGTTTCTAGGGCTTGGTGTAGGCCGATGGCCTTGTTGAGAAAGCGGCTTTCGTTCTCCAGGGCCACCTCTCGGGCAACTACCGCCTCCTGGTTCACTGCATGCACCGCCGCCGCCTTATCGGTCTCTGCGCGAAGGGCGGTTAACTTCGTATACTGCTCCTCGGAGCGGAACCCCAGGAACTCGAAAAACAGATCCACGACCAATTTCAACAGGTCCCACATGGCAGCACCTCAGCCGTTCAAGGGCTTGTCCGATGTGGGGACGGCGGCAACGACAGGCTCGAACGTCTGAAGTGTGGTCACGGCGGGCAAGAACGACGCCGCACCCCGATGGAGAGCGCCAACGGCGCGACGGATTCGGTCGCGAAGTTCGTCATCACTCAGATCCTTGACGATGGGAAGCCCCCGGAGACTGGCTACGGCGGACTCCAGCTTCTCAGCGTTGGACATGATGTGCTTGTTGAGGGTCTTATTCTCCTTGGCGACTTGCTCGATGCCGAGGGCGGCGCGGATCGACAGCTTGTGAATTACGTCATCCACGCGGTCTGCGATTTCGATACCGCGCTCTTTCTCGAAAGCTTCCGTCCGCACACGAACCCAGGTTCGGAATTGCCAGCTCACCAGAGACAAAACGCTCATCAGAAAGACCATCAGTGCCTCCCGGATCTGTGTCGAGAACCAGACCAGCCACGTTCGGTCGCCCTTGGGGGAGTCCGGTACCGAGGGGAGCGCATCCACGACGCCACCCACAGCCTCCATCAGCGTTGCCGTGGAGACGGGCGTCTCGGGGAGAGAGGGGGCGGTGGAGACGGGCGCCGTGACGGTCAGAGCGCCGACTACCGTAGGGACATCTAAGGGCCAAGGGGACGACTCTTCCTGCGCGAACGTCGGGGCCATGAGGAAGGCAAAGGCGAGAAAAAGTGTGGAGAGTGTTTTGAATCGAACCATGGTTGTGTTTCCTTTCTTTCCCGTCTGATTACTACGAAGTAAGGGGTTAAACAGACGTGGGGCTCTTGTGGGTAGCATATTCGTTATGTCGGAAACATTCGGAGTTTCTGTTGGAAATATAGACAGCATTTGCGACGGTCGAAGTTGGGATTTATAGGGTCAAGGTCGCCTCCATGTGCATACCGTCTTTGCGTCCCGAGTAGTGTCCGCCCCAGTAGAAGCCGTGCTTGTTGGCCAGCGGGACAAGAGGCCGAACGGTACCGAACGCATTGGCGAGGGCGGGTTGGTGTCCCAGCATGTTCCACTGGTAGTTGATGTCGAACGCCAGACCGAACGCATGGTTGGACAGGCTGTTGCCCCCCCGTATCAGACGAGGCACGAACGCGCCCTCGTAGGTCTTGACGAGGTGCAGGAGTCCCGCCGCCTTCCAGGCGCTCCAGAGGTCACACAGAGGCCCTACGATGGACTTGTGGACCCGCATCCGGGTGTACTTTCCTTCGGTGGCCTCGGCCAACTCAGGAACCTGAACGGTAACGATGTTTTGCTCCTCCCACTTCCCAAGGATCTTGATGTTCCCGGCGGCATCCAGACGTTCATACCGATACAGCTTCCCGCCCAGCATCTGCCGCACGCGGGTCAGGGAAGGGAACAGAAGATCCGGAGGCGCTGGAGGCCAGGAGGCGCTAATCTGTTCCTCCCGGTCGTCTTCCAGCGTGTCTAATCCGGCCAGCATCATTTGGGCCAAAGTTTTGGGACCGACGAGACCGTCCGAGTCAAGGTCCATCGACTGTTGGAAGTCTTGAACGGCTATTTTCGTCTTCGGCCCGAACTTGCCGTCCGCCTTTCCAACTCCTCGAAAGTCGGCGCCCAGCAGAAAGAATTGGACGGCCCTCACGTCGGCCCCCCGATGTCCCTCTCGAAGAACTCGTGTGATTTTCGTCATGCCATTCCTTTCGTCTCGATCCTATCGGATCGACCGATCCGTGTGTGCATGCCCGCCGCTTACCGATTTAGGTCGATGGTGTCGAACTCCGTAGTGGTGTCGTCCGTGTTGGTGAAAGAGAACCGCTTCCACTGAGATTCCATCACCTTCATCTGAACGCCCCCTACCGTTGCCGTGCTGGTGAAGCCGGTGGAGAATGCCTCGGGGGGGACGTTGGTCCAGCTCGTGAAGGGTCCACTCCTGTAAGAAGAGTTCTCGATGGTACAGATGAACGAGGGCGACGTGCCGAAGGTGGACATCTCCCAGGAGAGGGTGAGAATCGTATCGTTGGTTGTCAGCGCCACGACCGAGGTGGTTTGCGAAGGCGCCAACGAAACGGTCTCCGGGAACATAGGTTCGACGGACTGATGGCCGAGAATCGGATCAGCACCCGCCGAATTGATACCGAAAATCAGAACCACCACAAGCATCCAGCAAAGAAAGTATCGCATCAAAGCCTCATTTCATGTCCAGGAGTCCAACAGGTTGTCGTCGGAGTCTCGAAGTTCTAGCGTATAAGGTCCGGCTCCAGTTACCACGAAGTAATACATCTCACCATGATCCGGCCCGGGGAATTCTGTGGCATCCTGGCCCGGGGTCAACGCAGGAGTGCCGACAAAGAACTGGAGCCTGCCCGAAGGACCAGCAGGAAGTGTGATGTCGTAGAGAAGAACTGCCGCCTCCATGACTATGGGCGAATCCTTGTCGAGGCGGACCAGATCATCAGGAGAAATGGTTGTACTCATGGTGTCTGCCAGGACGCTAGCTCGGTCACGCTATCCTTGATCACCTTGAGCGCCCCGCCAACGACTTGAAGGCGAAAGATTTCCACGCCGCCGTCATCCAGCCAGCGAATCGGTTTTCCGGCTTGCATGCTCATCTGTTGGGCGAGGATCAGGCGACCGGAGACCGTCCCGCCCGTAAGCCTCGACAAGAAGGCTGTCGCCAGGCCATCTTCCACAGGACCGTTGGGGTCAATCTCCCGGAGATTTTGCATCCCGGGTGTCGGACTGTCCGCAACCACCCAACGCCCCAGGCGAATGGTTCCAGAAGGATCACGAATGCTCACATTGTAATAGGCATTTGTCGGACTGACACGCGCCTGCTCCGATCCTGTGGGGACAGCGTAGAAGTCCACCGCTGCCGGGTTGGCAATGGAAAACGTAACGGGGAAAGTCTCTACTGCATGCCACAATGCGGGGTTGGTGTCGTCCAGGATGATCAGGCGTTGGTTAAGCCGAAGGGTGACCGTCAGCGGCCCCGTCAAGGCGGCGCCGCTTGGGCCGTACATCGCCCCGGTGATTCGGGTCTTTGGAATGGCCACGAGATACCTCCTTTACGGGATCTTCCCGCAGGCTTTCAGCACACCGTAGAGAACGCCACCCACGGCACTGCACGCGGTTGCGATCAAGAGTAAGACTCCCTTCCAGGACTCCAGCCACACCCAGGCCGAGGCGCGGTCCCGGACCCCCTGCTCCCGTAGCTCCTCGCGCACACGAGCGGCGGCTTGTCTGTGGAGCCAGGTGGGGTACATCTCCTCGTTCACCCGACAAAGCGTGACGCGAAGGGCGTCTGCGGGTGGCATGCCGTCGAGGCGGTCATGAAGTCGATCCAGAGATGCTCTCAGTTCGGACAATGCTGATCCGTGAGACTGGATGGCGCGGGACGATTCCTCCGCCCGCTTCACGTAGATTTCACTGTTGACCACGACGCGCTCTAACTGCTTCGCTTGGCGCGAAAGGTCTTGTGTGAGCGGGAGGAAGTATTTTGTCAGGAAGTCGTCGGAGACCATGGGTGCTTACTTGCCATTCAGTGTCAGGTGACTTTTCTCAGCTCTCCTACAAGTTCTTTTCAATTGCTGCATGAGGGGGGCCATGCAGACGGCCAATACCAATTCACTCAGCCAGCCATTGCTATCTTTCCGAACCGTGTCATCGAAGAGTCGGTGATTCTCTGTTGAGACCACACTCTCCTCGGGGTAAATACCCACGAAGGAGACTCCGTGTTTCATTTCTCGTAACTTACTGACCACTCCTGCCATGTCCGAGTGGTCAAGCGGAAGATCCACGACCATGGTGTCGTAAGTGTGACCTTCAAGAAACTCTTCCTCGGCCTCTGTCGCGGTCGATACCATGGTTATCCGGGCCAGATGCTGAACGCCCTGTTCCTTGTCTGACAAAAGCTGTTTCAATCTGTCCAGGAGATCCATGTCTTCGTCCAAGATAAGAACTGCCGTCCCCCCACCACCTCCTAGTCGCCTGATGCACATTTTTCAGCCCTTCCTTTCCCCGCGCAGCCCATCCATCCAGATCGCTGCGCTGCCAACAGTCGGCTTCATGAACCACCGACAACCCGTCGCCTCCACGAACTTTTTTGCGTCTGCATTATCATTCCAGTCGTAAGCAGAAAGCATCACGAATCGATCTATGAGCTTTGGGTAGTGCTTCTCGACATATAGGTAAAATGCAATGCCATCCATCCCGTCAGAGAGCTTCCAGTCCACCAACAACAGGTCTGGGTCTAACCCCCCGGCCAGATGAACAATCGCCGACGCCGCACTCCCGCAGCAAACCGCCGTGATATGGCGAAGGGAAAACACCCTCTTAATCACGGTGAGGACGAGAGGCGCATCGTCTATGGCCAGGACAGTTGGCATGCCCTACCGGCTGGTCGAAGTGGTGGCTGCTGCTGCTGCTGCTGCTGCTGCTGCTGCTGCTGCTGCTGCTGCTGCTGCTGCGGATTTTCTATCAGTTACCACACGACCTTCCAGCCCTTGTGCGGCTGTCGATAGGGTGTCGGCTGCCTCACGCATGTCCAGCGCGAAACTTTGACGTTCTTGTGGCGTCAAAGTTTCCCAGTATCTTTGGGCAGTATTGACTGCCGTCGCCATGCGCTGCAAGTCGGCATGTATTGCCTGAAGAGTCAGCATCGCCCGAACGGCGGGGAGGCGGTTTGTGTCAATCGCCGCCAGAACTTTCACACTTTCCTTTGGAGAAAGTTGTACGGAACCCCCCGGGACCACAATACGGATGCGCTCCTCTCCCGTTGCTGTCACAGGCAGTAACCATCCGATAAGGAATACCGTCAAGAGGATATAAAGTAGTTGTGCTGTGTTTTTCATGGCTTCTCCTAGCGTTGTGCGTTGATGACTCCTGTTCCAGACTTGAGTTCGCCCAGGGCGATTCCAACTTCAATCCGACTTCCCCCGTGCAGCCATGCGGCGAGTTTGCCTGCCCGCATAGCATAGCCACGCTTCGAGGAAGAGACTAGCAGGTCTCCACGACCGATTGGCCCATTCTCGTCACACACTTTTGTCGGAACTAGTCCCACCAAAGCAACCGGCTGTGTGTTCTCGTAGGTGTGTAGAGCCATCAACGGAAACTTCTCTCGTATGTTGTTCATGCCGTCTGCAAGTTGCGCCTGGTGATAACTGACAACTCCTGCGACAACCTGGTAACTCTCCGTGGAAGGCGTCAACCGATTATCATGGATCAAATCTACTGTGAGAACGGTTCCCGGATCGTTGTCTTGATCCGCTGTTACCCTCACATCATAGTCTTCAGCCAAGTCAAAGGCAGAATCTGTCCACACGGCATCAGCGTAAGCATTACCGTCTCCATCAAAGGAGAATTTAGTGGCGGCGTTGTTTCTAAAGACTATCATGTTCTCCGTAGCGCCAAGTGACGTAATGCCGGTGCCATTTTTCTTTCTGGCGTCGAAAACCATAGTTCCGAGTAGGTTGTTGGCCGTGTCAATCGTCGTCGAATTTGACTGAAAGAAAACAGCGGCTTGCCCGCCGGTATATCCTCCCATAAAGATTCCACCGGCGGAGGAGGGGCTGGCTAAACGACCGGCTTCGTTGGTGGGTACCAAGGCGGTCATTCCGTGGGCAACGCCTGTGTTGAGGTAAGAAAGTATGACTCCGTTTGGCCCTTCACGGGTAATCACATCTGCAAACTTCTTGAGCCCAGAAATCGTCTGGGCACTCTCTTTGTCCACCGCCCGTTTTACAGAGCCCGCGTGCCACTCTAACTCGTTCGAGTCACTGTCAATCATCAAATTGTCGAAGAATGGTGACGCCCCTATGTTGGGGTCTCCGGTCTTGTTTGGGATACGAAGCATGCCCGTTGCCGTCAGGTCCAGAAAAGGCACAACAACCATTCCAACAGACACGGCTTTCTGAATCTGGGACACTAAAACCAAACCACCAAGCAACTCAATATCGTCTGATCCAGCGTTTATGGTTACATTCGACCCGGCCCCCGGATCGGTAATGCGCGAGTCGCCAATGGCGGTTGTCACAGTGAACTTGGCTATTGAATCGGGAGTTCCCGACCCGGTGATTGATCCTCCTCCTCCGGTGGCGGCTATCGTGCGGGTGGGGCCGGTTCCGGTGATATCTATGCCAGAGCCTTCAACAAGGTCATACAGGTAGGTCCGAACAGCGGTTCCGTCATGGGCCTTGAGCCCCGTGCCGTCCACCGCGATTTGCCGAGTGGCTGCTGGCGTCGTTGATGGCGCGTAAAGAACAACTGGAGACAGACTCGCGCCGCCACCATCTCCAGACGAAGCGTGGTCATGAGTAAAGTTGGAGATCGTGGCCTTGGTTTGCGTGCCGGTGTGGTTGGCGCGGGCTTTGTAGTGGGCGCCGTTCTGTCCCTCCAGGGTAGAGGCGTTGACGGCGGTCAAGCTGGCGCCGTTCCCCGAAAAACCAGGGACGGCTGTGGTGCTGATCAATCCGGTCGCCGAGATGACATCGAAGTAGCTGGTCCCGGCATAGAGTAGGCCCGTCACGAGAATGGACAGGATCAAGACTTGGGTTCGGTTGCGTGCGCGTGTGGTCATTGGTGTCTCCAGTTACTTCGTGGTAATCCGATTTAGGTATGTGGCTCCATGATCCAGTATAGAGTATACGTACCCCCAGAGCTTCCTTCCAGGGCGAAGTCGAACCCGTCCTGGCGTCTAGCGGTTATCCTGGAAAGAGTCCACAAACCCGCCCCGGAGAAGACTGTCAAGGCGATGGAGTAGGCCATTGCAGAAGGTGGCGCGACCCGGAACAACACGGTGCCCGTGAGTGAGGACGTGATAAATGATCCGGCGTACCCGGAGGAGAAAGATCGTTTGTGCCAGCCGATCAACGCCCCGGCAGGATTCTCCGCCAACTCAAACCCGAACGCCGATGCCGAGACGGATCTTACACACCACGTCGTTGCTAGTGTTTGTGGGTGCCCTACCACGGCAAACTGAGTATCTTTGTCTTCGCTGAAGAAAGGAAGGCTCCCCACAAGAGTACCCGCTTCTATGGCATATGTATCCGTAAAAGACTTGTCTACTGCCACGACGATCCAACAAACCGTGAGCGTTCCCGGGTTTCCCTGCAAGTTCATCTGGAACTGACTGGACGTTTTGAAGACAGTGGGGGCCGTGATTATCGTATTTGCTGTGGCGTCTACAACACAGGCCAACACGACATAATCTGTGACCGGTAGCGTGATTCCAAGCGAGATTATTTTTTGGACGGAGCCGCCGGTAAACACGGCGTCTCCAGATCGGATATAACCTTGAGTAAACGTCAGTGGGGGCATCAGGCTGGGGAGGTTCGCCTGCTGAAGACTCCCCCACGTCACCCGATCCTCTCGATTCTTGACGGAGTTCCATCGCTGATTGCCGCCTGCCGTAGACCCAAAGCTCAAGCCCTCTTGATCCACGCTAAATTTCCCCACCGTCAGCACCCCAGTTGGGCCGTCAAAGACCTCCTTCTGAAGTGGAGACGTGGTGTCTCGAAAAGGGGCGTCTACGCTCGTCCAGCCTACGAGAATACCCGGGTCCATAATATTCTCGCGGTAAAGTCCCAAGAACTCATCCACGGTAATATTGGTATTTACTGTAGAGAATCCAGACTTATTGGATGCCTGAGTCACTAACGCGCCCTCACTCCAGCGCCCCCCTAATACCAGTCTTGGCGTGCGGTTTCCTACGGGGGTAAACCCAAAGTCCAGGTTGCTAACCTCGCCCTGGATAACATACGCCCCATTGATAGCAACACGAATGGTGAAGTCCGTGACCTGGACCAGATCCTCTACTGCCCATCCCAAAGCGAGTCGATCCGTATCGTCACTGGCGATTGAGATGGGTGCGGATTCAAACACATTGTCTCGATAAATGATGTAAAGGCTTGTGTCTGTCCCTATCGCAGTACCCACCTCTTTGAGAAACGCCTCCAAGAACAAAACAATATCTCCCGTCGAATCAACTTCCCCCAAAGAGAACAATTGCTGGAGATTGTGATTCGCTCTAAGGTGGATATTCGCACTCGAAAGATCCGGGGTAAAGGCTGATGCCAGGGTAATGAATGCGACCCCTTTGGATGTGTAGCCATGATTCGTCACAACACGAGACTGCCCCGCCGCAGGACCCGAGTCTACAAACACACTCCAGCCGCCAATTCGATTGACCAATGACCGCGTAATGTTTCCTGTGAGGTTGGTGCCGCTACTACTCGCGACGGTACTTCCCGATTCTGGCAAGCGTCCGAACGCGGTATCCCGATGAAACTCCAAAAACGCTGCCCCGAAGTAGGGAGATAGCTCCGACACTTCCTCCGTAGTAGGGATGTTGTACTCCAGGTAGGTTTCCCTCTCGGGCCATAGAGAGTCATCCGTCGTAGACAGAATCGCGTGATATTGAGGAACAAATGGCAACGCGGAGGGGCCGGGAACAACCGACACATCGTCAAACCAATACGTGACATTCTGGGTATTGTCCGGGATAAGGAACGCTATGCCCGTTTCTCCATTAGGATCAAACAGGGCCTGGTCCTCATAAAAGAACGGCTTAGACCGATGATCTGGCCCACAAGAAAACCCTTGAGTCCAAATCTGACCCCCTCCCGCCGTCGCATAATCTGCGGGAGCGGTCCCCACCGCCTCGCCGAAAGTGAACGTGTAGACAGTTGGTGCCGTAATAACGGAAGATCGCATGTAGAAAGACAGCGAGCCCGTCAATGGGTACAGGTGGCGGGCGGAGACGGCGGGGTTGGCGCTGGCCCGAAGACGGCCCAGACGAGCAAACAAGATGAACGAACCCGTATTGGCAGGGACAAACAACTCTTGAGTTCGTCTCGGTAAAGCATTGACCCGGCGCCAGTCTTCTTGGGTCGCCAAGATTGTCCAAAAGGTTTGTGTCGTATTCGGCGCAGGCGACGTGAAATCCTCACTAGAGGGGGTAAGGAGTCTCGGCCGAATCAGTGGCGGATTCGGCGCCCCGGCAAACAGGTCATTTTCCCCTACCAAATGCCATCCTGCGGCCAGTCGAAGCGGGACTCCAGGGAGCCAAAATTTGACGGTATGTGTTCCCCAGGAGCCAGTGATTGCGGGGGCGGTGTAAATTCGCATGGCGGTCAGACTGCCGCTGTAGATATCTACGTCGCGCACATGATAGGACTGTCCCACACGATTAGGCCCACTCAAACTGTCCAGTACAACAACACGCGCCCCGTAAAAGCTGTCGTTCATGTTGTTTCGTATGGTTGTTTCGGTGCCGGTACTCAACACGAACCCAGAACTACCCATCTCCGCCGCTTCGACCGCAGGAAACCCGGTTAACGCACGGGGCCAGTAAGGAAACGAAATTGGCGTAGAGATGGGCTCCCCGTCGATCAGAAAAGTTGTTGCGGGGGATATGGCAGGTATGACATCGAACCCGCCATTGAGCACCATGTTCCCCGTTATGGTGTTGTGAAGGCTGACGGACTTACTTCCTGTTCTGACGACGCGAGAGTGTGCCGCCAAGAGAGGCAGTCGCCGACCCGCGTCAAACGCCATTTTAGACATGGGATTACCTTGTAGTAACTGGACTACTCATCCAACAGGGGCTGCACCGAGCCCTGTGGGTGCAGCCCTCGCGACGAGAACAGTCCCTGATCAAACGGGAGCAAAAGCCCGCCACCATTTGAAAAATCAAAGCTAAAGAAGACGGCCTTCTCGATAGTCAGTGTCGAAGAACTTGCCGTAACGCTCTCATTGCCGGAACTATCTACCGCCTTGATCAGAAAGGAATACGATCCGGTCAAGAAGCGACCCTCTGGGTGCGTTGCTGGAACTGTGGCCCGAAACGTAGAGGCGTCGGAACGAATCGAGTCGATAGCCGTCTCGTAAAAGATCATCCCCGCAACCAAATGGAAGGTGTCTCCGATCTGAATCGGCCCGCCGAGAGGAGACCCCCACCCCACCCATCCTGCAACGGCATCGTAACTTGTGATACGGCGCATCTGACCAACATTTACCCCAACGCCAGAGTCGATAATGATGTATGAACCAGCAGGATTATCGGCAGCCAAAAACGCCTTGAAGTCATCGCCACCGTAAAAACGCTTAACAGAACTTGCCGTGTTCGCAGTTGAAACATCCACTCCCGCTAATGGGTAGCGACCTTGTTTCCAGACTTCTGGTTCGCCCGATTCGATCAATTGAACCGTATAGCCAATAATGTCGAGATGGGCGGGAGTCTTGAGTAATGACCATATCAAATCCAAGGTCGCATTCTCGTTGTCCAGAACACGAAACCCGGGGACATTCGGCGGGGGCGCGTCGGCCCCGAACACGTCAATAGCTCCGGTCGAATTCTTGCCGGGGGAGGATAGTCCGTTAAAGTTGAAGGCGCGAACCCGGATGCGATAGAAGATACCCCGAATCTGATTCGAGCTGGACGCCAGCAAATTGGGGAGCGCCTTTCGGAGGATGGTTCGGTCGCTTCCCTCTACCTTGTCGAACACTTCCCACGTCGCTTGCGAATCCGGGAGGTTCACGTCCCGCGTGTACTCCACTTGATAGTAGCGAATGTACGCCGCGCTGTTAACTGGGGGCTTGTGCCACAACACCGTCACCAAGGGGGTTACCGTGCCGTCCACGTTCTTCACGGGCGTTGGGAGGGCCTGAACCGAGTGCGGGTCGGGAGGACGCCGAGACTGGCCGGAGAATACCTCCAGACGCTGGGGACGAACGGCGGGATGGAACTTGATGGGGTCGTCGAACCCGTAGACTTCCGGGTCATGCAGCGTACCTTCGTAAGAGATGACACGCTCCGAAGACCGGGACATGCGCGTGACCCGAACGAGAACCGGATCGGGGAGTCGATCTGCCGGATCGTACAACGTCACCACGGACCCGGCCCGAACAGATTCCGCCGAGGAAGGTCCGCCCTGCCAAGTGAATTCTCGATCCTCCGACCGCGCCCGGTCCAACAAGAACCGAGCCTCGCGCCCTGCTTGAGAGGCGCGGGTAATGCCAACGAAGTTCACTTCAATCTCGGCCAGATCATTGAGCGTTTGATCCGCTTGGTCATCAGCAGGCACCCGATCCGTAGCGTACTCCAGCTCCCAGTTTCGGAAGATGCCCCACACTTGGTTGGGGATGAACTTCCTGTCCGAATCTCGGAACTCCAGACTGGTGCGACCTTCCTCATCAGCCAAGATATTGTGGGAATTGAAGATGAACGAGGGCGCCTCATCCTTCAAGAACGTGATGCCGCGCTTCCCATCCTGAAGAGTCAGCACACACCGGCAGCACTGAAGCAGAGCTTCCAGGTGGTCTTCCTTGCGCCGACGATCTGGAAGCAGAGCGTCCATCTGAAACGCCAGCTCCTCGTGAAGAATCTCGTAGGTGTCTCCAGGGCCAGGGCGACGAAACGTCGGGTCTTTCCAGAACACTTGTCCCAGTTCTGGATCGAACGCACTAATCGCTCGTTTCGCGTACCCCAGGCCCCCCTCGTCGATACCGTGAATCAGCACTGACCAGCCGTAGTTCTTGACGATGTTGTTACCGATCAAAGACGCGGCAATGAACGACACCCCCACCGGGCCGTGAGTGGCGGGCTCCTCGGCGGTGATTATCCCGAGGTAAGTCTCTGTCCCCAGCACCACCCAAGTCTGCTGAAAGTAATCGAACAACTCCGCAAAGTCGTTCTGATTCAGGTCCGCCGCCCGCATGCGAAGACCATTCAACGAATCCATCATGAAATCTCGGATGACAGCGGCAGGGTTTGTCTCAGCAATCGAAGTGGGGACGTTGGTCCGGGCGGTATCCACTCGCCGAAGGGATACGGTAGGAGACACCCAGTCCGGATCAGAACCGGAGGGCTGTCCCCCATCGTAAGTCCCGACGAACACGGGTATGACTTTCCCTTCGATAATATTTCGAGTGGAAGGGACGCTGCCTCCCAGCGGGTCACTTCTGAAGTCCTCTCCGATATAGGCGATGTACGGCATCCGAAAGAGATCAGAGTAGTGGGTCTTCAGGTGTGTCACGCGGACGATGGCGCGGTTGTAGGTGTAAGCGGCAGGATCGTATCCGTCTGTTCCCAACGGCCCGTCCGAACCGGCGCCGTTACCTAGAAAGGCCAGGTACTCCGCTACCGTTGGCGCCTCCACCGCAAGGACAGAGAAGGCGAGTGTGATTGTCTCGCCCTCCGTACCGCCCAGAACACCATGTCCAAGATCCGCTGAGAAGAGGTGATCGTACTCGTTAGCCGGGATAGGGGATTGAACCCCTGTGATGGGTTGGAGTCCCGGCACTGGCTGCCGCATCGGGTCATAGGGGAAGCGGGCGTCTCCGTAAGCCACAGAGGCCCTATCCTGGGGATCTGCGGCCTCGGCCAGCAGGGTTGTCCGATGGTCGGTCTGATCGTTAGCCGTGACGGCCAAGGAAACAGAATTCGCACTGAACGATTGAACGATTCCTTGAACCGTCTCCACGACGGGCGTCCCCGTGCCAATGGTCCGTGTGATCTGAACAGTCACCTTCACGGGCCGCAGGCGACTGGTCGAATCAAGGCCCCCGCCGCCCACGGGTTTCGCCGAGAACCCGGCAAACACCATCCCCAGGTTAATGATCAACCCCTCTTTGAGAGAGGTGAAGGTGATCGACGACCCGACGCTTGTATCGGCATCGTAAAGCGTAGCCCCCCCGTTGACGGCCAGATCCAGGCCCAAGGGGACCGTCTGAATCCCGCCAGATGTAACCCTAGAAGTCACTGGAACCGACGACGGATTGTTAGTAACGGCTCGATCCGAATACGTCTTCAAAGCCGCAGGCAATAAGTCCACCGGAACGGATTCATCCCCCACTGAGATGGGGTCCGTGCCCTGATGTATCGCCGGATCGTAAAGTTGATAGGGCGTTCCAGAAATGACGGAGAACGGAACCGTCCCGAAGACAATGGAAGTGATGTCATCTCCGGATCGATTCACCGCTGTCAATTGCCGCTCGACAACATCCGACTTGCCCGTACCGCCATCCACTTCAACATTGGACGGGAATCGGATTCTCCAGGAAGTCGTAACGAACGGCACGCCTTCTTCATTTAGGGCGGCGTCAACCAAGGTTGTTGACGATCCGCTATCGGCGAACCCAGGGTTGCCATTGATGTTCGGCGCATTGCCGAGGTCTGAACGGCCCAAGTAAAGGCGATACGTGACGCCAGAAGTTTGCGTTTGCAGGTAGCGGTCCCAGAGGACGCCGTTGCGCCCGTTCACCAAATCCGGCCCCGCAGTGGGACTTTGCATCAGGTTTAGACTCGTACGCCCCCACTCATTAATCTGCCCGTATTGGATACCCGCCTCGGCAGCGGAGAACGATCCGTACAGGCACCCATGAATCGGGCCTTGACACTTTCTGATGAACCGATACCAAAAGTCCCCTTGAGAACCGGCCCCGCCCGGAACCAGTCTCTGGTACTGAATCTGACCGGCAATCATGTTGCGCCCATAGGCGATGTACAGAGGCGCCTCGGGGTCGATGATGTTATCGAACGCAGCATTGCCGAAGGTCGCCAACTGTTTCGTCTGCGTCTTCTTCTTCGGCTTACCAGCAAAAGCACTGAGCGCAAAGCCCAGTATGATGCGTCCGATGAAACTCCCAAGGAAACCCATGGTGGCGTACCCCCGTTACTTCGTGGTAATCGGCGCGTAATCGTTCAGGCGCCAGAAAGTTCCGATCAAGCGTGACCAGAACGGAACCGTGATAGCAGAGAGGCCGACATAGTTCTTCTCGAAGACATAGAAAAACTGCGTTTTGTCCACCATGAACAGAAGCATCAGGCGTCCCGAGAACGGCTTGGTCAACATCAGGTCGCCGTGCCGAACGTCTCGGCGGGCCAAGACCTTTGTGGCCCGGGCATGCAACGCCGTCAAGACCCGATCCTCGTTCTCTACCGTGAACCACTCTTCGAGCCGTCGCGGCTCTCCCGTGCGATCCTTCCAGAACCTCTCTCCAGTGTAGCCGCAGCACTCCACCAACACCTTGTCCAACAAGGTGATACAATTCAACGGTAGTTCGCCACCGTCCAGGCGAAAGAACGAGTTGAACTTCTGCCCGGTGAATGTAGCCGGTTTACAAGTATGCATCAGAAAATCTCTCCGCCGTGGGCCTGAACCTGGGGCGCTTGGGGGGAGCCGCCGAATCGGGATAGGTTCTCGAATAACGCACAGTTCGCTGTAGTCTTGTCACAACCCCTCTTGATCACGACGATATCGCCATCCAGAGGAATGTGGGGCAATGGTGTTCGGGTTAGCACACGGCCACTCTCCGCGCCGGGGTCTGTGCTCTCGGCAAAAGTCTCGCGAATAGTAGTTCGACGTGCCGCCGTAGCATTACGCCCCGTGAGAAACTCCACCTCGCCCAATCGAAAGTAGTTGTCGGCATACCATGTGTAGCCAACGCCGGTCAGCAGCTTCACGTAGAACTTACTCTTGGTAGGCGTCTTGCCCGCCAGAGCGATCACCCGACCGATGATCTTGTTATCCCCGGCGGCGCGTGGGCGATGCAGATCAAACGTCTGCCCCGAGCAAGACGCTGGGAGATTACCCGTCCAGGTGACTGCTCCTGTACCCGAGGTGAAGCCAGTTATATCGCGGAACTGAAGCTCATTACTGGTCCCGCGAAACGAAATCTGATACCCCCCCGAGACCAAGTTCGTGGTAATACCAACGAGTTGGGAGGAGGTGCCGCTCACCAAGTTACCCGTCTGAAATGTCCCGCCTCCCAGCACGTCATAGGTCCCGCCCGCCAGTTGAGAGGCTTCTGGTATCCCCGCATTCGGACGGTTGGTGTTGACCGCACAAGAGAGCGGGTCTCCAAAGACGTAGCTGCACTGCGGCTGGTTCAGCCAGCGCGGGACATTCGTCAGCCGGTCGCCAAACGTGTTGGATGCAGTCAGCTCGATTGCCCCCACCCCGTAATGAGGAAAGTCAATCTTACCAACGAACTCCACCTTTCGATCTGTGTCCGAGGCAATCACCAGAGACGGGTCCACAAAGTTCAAGTACACTGTGGACAGCTCCAGGGTGCCTTCCTTGGGGTCGAGCCCTTGACGGTGGATGCGACGCGACATCATGTTCGCCCCATCGTCAATCCGAACCTTCACGGTGATGATCCCCACCTCTGTCTCATCTGGGATCTCCTCGTACCGAAAGGCCAAGGGACGATACTCGTCGCTCGCAATCGTGATCATCTTGTCGTAGTTCGCGAAGTAGAACGACAGCCCCGTAGCCGGGAACGTGATCCGGAGCAGATCCACCGGACGCGGTTGTGGCTGAATGGCCGAGGCCAGTATGCGAGCAGAGGTGGTCATGGGACCTGCACCCGTCCCATCGTCAGACGATAATCGTCCGAGGTGAGCACCGCGTTAGGAAGCGGGGGAAACCACTGACACTCGCCCGTGGTCGCATTGAAACTCGTGAGAATTCGAGGCATGCCGACGTTACTGCCGTCCGTGTAATCGAGCGTCCACCCCGGGGCGATATCGTAGTTGTCGATCAGCCCCGTGTCGATGAACGTCTGCCGAACAGGGCTACCGGGGATGGACGTGGCGTTGCCTGTGTACGGACCGGCCACCTGATTCCAGTCGAACTCCTGAGTGACTTGAACCTGCGCGGTGTGCAATCGGGGGGCGGCGATTTCCGACATTTGAAAAGAATCGTCCTGAAGCTGGCACAAGACGAAACGATCCAAGAAGGCGTCGTACAGATAGAACCCGGACATCTGGCCTTGAAGTCGCTTGAGGAAGTAGAATAGGCATGCCGACTGATACTTGTCCTGGGGCTTGCACTCCAGGGAGAAGACATCCTTGTTCTCGCTCCACCCCACCACCCTCTGCACGAGGCCCGAGCTGGACTCGAAGGTGGAGGAGGGGCGCAGGGAGCCCCGACTGAATGGATACGAGACTCGCACTCGGGGACGCCGGATGTAATACGATGGCAAGGCGGTGAACGTGATCGCTTCACTCTCGTTCCAGAAGAACCGCCCGCTGGCCCCCCAGTTGATGGACGTGATGAACCGCCGCTGGTTCGCGATGTTAGCCGGGGCGGTGAATACGACCTCCCAGCCCTCCGTGTAGTACGGAACCCAAGAAATCCCATTGTCCGTTCTCGGGGCCACAAGGGTTACATCATGGAGACCGTTGGCAGCGCCTGGCAGTGTGACGGAGGCGGACTTCAAGTACATCGTGTCTGCCGTCAACGTCCCCGACAACGGGAACCTGGAGAACGTCTTGCCAAAATGCCCCGCCGCCTCAGCAACCAACGACTCCACACTCGGGAAGGTGTTGTGAATCGTTTGATTGTAGGCGTATACCGTAGTCATGGGAAGGCTCCAGTTACTTCGTGGTAATCAGTGTGCCCAAGAGACGCAACCCAGAATGATCCAATATCGCGAGCGACAGCGACTTGGGCTTTCAATGGAGGGGGTTAGGGTGGGGCCAGAAGAACTCTGTATCATATGCCACCTGGCCACTGGAAATGGGGCGCCCTGGAGGGGGAGGGGGACGGGCATCCCGCAGCCGCAAGGGCAAAGATGAATGGATTGTGTTGGGTAACTGGCATCATATTGAACATACAAGACTGCTGGAAACAAGTGTTCAATGTTGTAAATATACGGAACTAGTTCCAAGCGCACAGTCACGCCACCCTTAGCCACCACCCGCCACATCTTGGATGGCTCGGCGCACGCCCTTATTCCTTTCCAGGTTTTGGAGGATCATGTTAGAGACGACGGTCTCGTCGAGAGACCCGTTGACTAGATGCCGCATGCCTTTGGGGTCCATGCTGTTCACGATCTTGATGTTCGGTGCGCCCTTTCTGATGGATTCCAGAGTCTCTGGGGAGAGGTGAACCACCTTGATGCCTTCCTGATTGGAGATGGCGCGGCGGGTCTCTGCGGATTCTCTTCTCGCCTCCTGCGCCTGCGACGCCTGAGCTTGACTTGCACTCTGGAAGACTTGGTTCGTGGTTGGATCTGGACCTAGAGTTGCTTGAGACATGGTTTCCGGCTGCTGCCCGAACAAGCCGCCACTTGACCCGCCGACCGCAGCGCCCACCACAGAGTTGATAATGCTCCCTCCGAACGAATTCGACTCATTACCCCCGCCGCCTCCCAAGCCACCAAACAACCCACCGATGACATCGTTGGCGAGGCTCTTGACGATGGTCTCCAGGATGGTATCCGCAATGGTGCGAAGGAGGTTCTTGAACACGTCTGCCAGACGAATCTGTTCTTCCTGCAACTCCTTCCGTTCCCGCTCCAGATCCACAATCTTGCGTTGGGCGTCAAGCTGCTTGGAAAGAGTCTCGGACGTGATACCGCCACGACGCGCCTCCGCGATAATCACTTGATCCAGCGTGGTGAGATAGGTTTGTTGCACCGCAATGTCTTGATCCAGCGCCTTGATCTCCGTGCGGTTCGGCGGGTTCATGGTATGCGTGAAGAAATCCTTGAGTCCGGAGGCCAGGCTATCTCGGCTACGAACCACTAAGTTCTGCGCCAGTTCCGCCGACAACTCCTTGCCGGTCTCCAGGTTCAAGAGAGCCGCTTGCATACTCGCCCCGAAAGCATCCGCCGCGCCCGCCGCCTCCAGCAAACCGGAGGTGATTCTGGAGACTTCCTCCGAAGCCAACTGACGACGCGAGGAGATGGGCATGCTCTCATCGCTGATCAGTGCCCGCGCCACTTCGCTCTGCTTGATAGCGAGCGTTTGCTGATCCTTAAGAAGTTGTCGATTCGCCTGGACCTGAATCTGGGCGCTGTTGCGCGAATCGTCCGCCAACGCCCGCAAGATATCGATCCTCTTCTCCAGAATCAGATTACCTTGTAGTAACTGGAGGTTGACCGCGACTTCGTTCTGCCGGATCTTCTCCTCCGTCCCGAACAAGTCGCGCATGGTGGAGGCAATTTGATCCGGAGGTGCGTCTACGTCCACCATCTTGTTTATAGCGTCCCTCTGGGCGGTAGCTATAAGGCCAGTAGGAGCCCCCTCCGTGGCCTTGAGTCGCTTTATCCCCTCCAGGAGGAAGGGGATGGCTAGTCGGGTCGTCTCAACCTCGCGCATGGCCTCCTGGATGTTGAAGTCCGTGAGTTGGCGCATCGCCTCTTTTCGCTTGTCGATGGACAGGCCGTGCGCCTTGACGATTTCCTGGAGGTACGACTTCTCCGCAGAGAACAACTTCTCATTGGCGAGGGCCAGAACTTCTTCCTTGTCGGCGCCGAGCTTCTTGTAAAGATCCCCAGAAGCCGCGATCAACTTCTGGATGTCTTCCTTGATTTTCTGCGTAGGTGGGGCGAAGCCTTGGATGAGGGATTCAATCTCAGAGGGACCGCCGCCGCCACTCGAAGGTTTCTTGCCGTTCTTAAGAAGTTCTGCTCGCTCTCTATTGTCCTGGTCGCGAAGGTCTCGGTCCTTCTGTGCAGACCGAGACAAGCGGCGACCTGAGTTGGGTGCTGGCGGGACCAAGGGTGGCGCCAGATTCGGCTTAGACAGGGCGTTGGTTCGTTCACTAGTCTCTGGCACAACGCTGGGCGGGGCGGGAAGGAAAGCGGCCATGACTCCCATAAACCCGCCGAAATTAGCGATTGATCTATTCAAATTCCTAAACGCACCGTCAATCAAAACGATAGCCGATTCGGTCTTCTTGATGACGGCAACGCCCTTCGTTGCCATCTCTTCAACCCTATCCCGGATCGTATCTCCCTTGGCCCTGAGATCGTTAATCTCCGTATCTATTTCTTCTCGATCCGTCGCCAGCTCGGCCAGACGCTGACTGAGCTGATTGGTCTTGCCAAGATTTTCTGGATCGTTGAGGCGGCTCTTCGTTTTGTTGTAGTCATCAGCAACTTCCCGCGTCTCCACAAACGAGTCGAATTTCTTCCGACTCAGATCCTCGATTTTCTGATAGATATCAAGGAGTGCCTTGCCGTCTGCCGTGTTGAGTGCGAGTTGGACAAGGCTGGCATTTGTTGTGGACTCGGCCAACTGCTTCAAACTTTCCGACTGAGCCTTTGATGCGTCCTCAAACCTATCGGGCGATTCTATAAGCTCCTTTTGCCGCACAATATCGGGATGGCTCACACCCACCCGGACCTCTTTCAACTCCTTTTCTTTAGCTACAAGAGCGGGGTCAGGAACAAAAGATTCTGCGGGCAGCGTCTTCCCCAGTTTGACAAGCGTCCTTTCTAGTTCTTCCGCACTCGACTTTAGTTGTGTCTCCAGCTCCGTTCGAGCGCCCTTTTCCTGTTTACGGGCCGTATGCAAGGGCGTCTTGAGAAGCGCCTCCACCGCCTTCTGAAACTCGGGAATGGCTTGCGACCCCCGCCCAAATCCGGCAGTCAAACCCTTGAGGGCTTCCGCATACTCTACCATGGGCTGCCGAGAGTTCTTGAAATCTTCCGCCAAAGTATCTACAAGATTTGACTGAACAAGAAGAGCGTTAGACCCCTGTGCCAGAGACTCCTCCATGCTGTCCTTTACGAACCCAAGTCTATCCGACTCAATGCCAGCACCAGTTGCCGATTGATTCTCCAGAAGAATCTTTCTATTCCGCGCACCCGTTCTGCTTGGGATTCCCTTAACAAGGCTTCTCCGTTCCTCTGCGGCAACAACAGTCAAAGCGCCCGCAGACTCTAGTTTATTTATTCGTTCGATAAGTTGATTCGATTGCTCAAACAACTTCTCAATATTTACCTTTCTTCGGCTACCCTCACCCAACTCTGCGGCAGGCACCTCCACAGACTGTTGCAAAAGCTCCGTTCTCTTCTCGGAGTTTTTGGCCCCACGGCGGGTTAACGCTTCTTGCCGAAATTCTTTACTAGAATCTATAAACCCAGACAAAGCCAATTTATCCAGTAAAGACAGCCAGAAATCATCCCGCTTGTCGCGTAACTTAGTGACAAAATCAATCGCACCAGAGACTCCGGAGTCTTTGAAAAGATCCGATCCACCACGCACGAATGTTGGTGTGTCATCGCCCAGGGCTTCCGTCATCTTCTCCGAGACAAACCCTAATAGCAACGTCGCCGCCGCCGTTGCCGCAACCCCGAGGGCCACAGGAGGGACGAAGCTCGTCAGACCCGTCGTTACGCTACCGGCAGCCCCTGCCAGCAACGTCCCCGCGCCTGCCGCCGCCGTTTTGACGACTTGGGTATTAGACGCCGCCTGAACGGCAGCAAAGGCGGTAGCAACGGGAATGGTATCGAGAAGAATCCCGCCCGCCGACGTGAGCCCGCTCTTCCCGAGTTCCGCCCCCCGCTCCAACAATCCCTTGGGACTGGTCGCCAGTTGTTTCGGATCGCCGACAGACGCCCCAGACTTATCGGTGGACAAGGGGCGCAGGCCGATCTTCTCGAAACGAGCCGACCGCTCCGCGAGGGCCTTCTCCAGACGAGCGTCGGCTTCCGTCTGAACCTTTCGGAGATTCTCCAGGCGAGCGTCCACACGGGCTCGTGCCTCTTCGACGCGACTATCTCTTTGTGCCCTCTGCAACTGTGCAATCTGAGAATCTAGTCCCCGAATCTGCCGCTCCTTGTCCTCTCGAAGAAGCCCCGACAAGCGAGCCTCGCCCGCATCGATGTCCTTGACTAGACGGTCTTCTTCAGCCTTGTTACGCCGAAGCTGTTCCTTCAGCGTTCGCTCTTGTGCCGCCCGATTAGTAGCTGTACCCGCAGTGGTTACCTGAGCCAACAAAGGATCAAGAATACGACCCGCCGTAGGATCAGCTAGCTTAGCCAATTCAATCTCTTCCGCCGCAACCTTCAACGCCTGAACTCGGGCCTTACCACGAGACCGCAATGCCTTATCCAAAGCATTCTCCGCCGCGATCAATTGATCCCCAGCAAAGGCCCTGTCCGGGGCCTCGCCCGAAGATCGTGCCAAAGACTCCGTACGCTTCGATTCCGCCTTCTCAAGATTCGTTCGAGCCTGAGATACGCCCTGCCGCGCCAAAGCCAAACGCTGGTCCACGCTCTGAAGTCGCGACTCCGAGCCAATAGCGTCTAACTCTCGCTGAATCAGTGAACTTTCTGCGTTCAACTCGGCCAACTGTTTCTGCTTGGACCCACGAAGCAATGCCACCTGTTTCTTCTGTGCGTCCAGTTGGGCCATGTTGAGAGTTTTCAACTCCTCCTGTCCTGCCCGAAGAGTCTTCGCCAGCTCCTGACGGCCCGCCTGTGCCTCTGTCCCGCCCTTCAAGCCCCGGGCAGAAGACAGGAGCGAATCGACCGTACTTCTCAAAGGTCTGTCCGCCTTGATCCCCGACAGATCCTTCGTAAAGATGGAGATAGACTTCAGCCGCTCTCCACCCGGTTGAGACGCCGCCTCGGCCAGGATCTTGTTCGCCGCCTTGAGCTGATCCATCAATACCCTAGTAGTGTCAGCGGTAATCTGCTGCCCAGAAGTCTCTGCCATTTCCTTGGCCATGCGCGAAAGTTCATCCGAACCCTTCTCCAGCATGTTTCGTATTTTAGCAGAATCAGGGGCCGTCACATTCTTACGCAGTGCTGCCTGCTCCTTCAGAATAGCGGCAGCGTCTTCGTAGACGCTCGACAACACCTTATCTCGGGCAACCTGAATCTCTACATTCAAGATGCCCTCACTTTCTGAACGGCGCCCGGTGCCGCCGAGAAGGGCTCTGCGTTGTCCCGAGGGCAAGTTTTGAATCGTCTCAAGAGTAGCGCCACCCGAGGTCTCTAGTAGGCTACGCGGCGTAACAACGGCACTGGATTCCGGCGCAACCCCCAATCGCTCCTTCTGCACCTGGAGCTTGTCCGCAAGCCGTCCGATAAGAGAATTGGTCCTATCACTAACCCCCGCACGAGCACGCTCCAACCGACCGGATTCTGTATCGAACCGCAACCGCTCTCGCGCAACTTCTAGATCCTGCTTAAGTACCGATGCCTTGGACCTAGCATGCTCGGCCTGCTCCTCCAGTAGCTTCACCTCGGGAGTAGATTCCGCCACGATAGAACTACGTCGAGCCCGAACCTCATCTCGACGCGCCGTGAGTTGCTCGCGACGTGCCGTATTTTCAACGAGACGCCCCCTTTCAGCTTCGATGTTGGCAAGGCGGCGCTCAGTAACATCCTTACGCTGTCGGGCCTGGGCCACCCCCTGATCCGCCCGAGAGGCGATAGCTAACTCCCGCCCTTGGATAAGCTGAGTCTTCTTGGAATACTCCTCAAAGGCAGTTACCGTCTTCGCCTTTAGCGAAGCGAGTTTCTGATCCGAAACAACTACGGCATTTGTAGCTGCCAGATTCTCTTTCAAAACTTGGCTGGACCGACGAAACTCGGAGAGCTTTTGCTGCGAAGACTCCACTCGTTGTGAAACTCGCACCGCTTCTGGCCCAACCTCCGAAATAACACGAGACCTCTCTGCACGAGCGGCCCTAATACCCTCGATAGCTCGCTCTCGCTCAAAATGTCGTGTTCTCAACGCCTCGCGACTGGCCTCCAGATCCGCAATGCGATTGGAAACCTTGGCGCGATTCTCGACAGCCATGACCACCGACTCCGAACTCTTCGCCGCCTTCTCAACATTCCGCCCAAGTGTCTTCAATCCTGTCTCGTACTGCCGCCAAATCGGGTTCATCTCGCCTCGTGGCGTGCGGCTCATGGCGTCTCGTTGAGAGGCGACACCGCCGCGCATGAGACCGATAGCTTCTACGTCGGTAGCCGGGCCTGCCGCGCCCACAGCTTGCGAGAGTACGGTGGCGGGAAGCGTCGTCGGGACATCGGGGCGCGTCAGCCCAGCTACCCGTGCGGCGGCATCAGCCGCCGCCTGACGCTCCTGGCGGGCCTTAAATGCGGCGCTCAGACGATTCCCGGCCATACCCACGACACCAAACCCTGCCGCCGCCACAGCCGAAGAAGCGAAGATACCTCCTGCCGCCGAAAGCAACGGATGCTCGGCAATAGTCGGCGCCACACTCGCCGCACCGGACGCTAAGTGGGCAGAGAGTTTGACGACTGCCGGAATCAACTCCCCCATATGCTTCGCAAGACTACTGACCACTTTCTGAATGTCTTGAAAGAACTCGACCGCTTCACTGCGGTTAGCGCGGAGGGAATCGAACAATTCGTTGATCTCTTCGCGCAAGAACTTCACGCCAGCGCCGATAGCCTGGATGACCCCCACCGGTCCAGACGAAACGCCAAACGCTTCCGAGAAGGCGGCGTTGATCTCCGTTCCGAACTCACGCGCCACCACCAGCAAACCGGACATCTCGTTGGAAAGCGCCTGAACACCGGACTGGAAACCTTCCGTCTTCACGTCTCGGCTCAAGGCGTCGATAACCTTGTTCAACTCTTGGACCAAGTTCTCGTAGAAGCCCGCATTGCCGATATCAATGCGGACGCCTTCCATCAGGTTCTCCAGGATTTTAACTCGCTTGGAGAACTGCTGATTGATCCGCTCCACCGTATCGTCACCGACGTTCACCTTCAAGAACGCTTCGAGGGCGTTCACAATGCCGGGGGCGCCAGTGTTTCTCAATTGCTCGCGAGTCTTGCCGACGACACCGGCAATCAGATCCGGCGAGACTTCAAAGCGCCGCATCAGAGAGATGAAGTTACCCGTCAGGGCTTCTCTGAAGGCGAACACGGCGGAATCCAGGCCCAGGCTGGGGCGGAGGGTCAGCAGTCCCTGGATGATACCGACGATGCGCCGGACATTCCCCTCCAACTGCCCTGTCTCCTGAAGCATGTTTCTCAGTCCAGGAACCACGGAGACAGCCTTCATGATCTCGCCGATGTTCTGGATCGAGAGCGGCATCTCCGTGGACAGCTTGCGGAACGTCCCAACGATGTCCTGCGTCAACTCTCGATTGCGGAAGAAACCCGTGAAGGTCGCCTCCAGATTCCGAACCGTCTCCGTACTTCGTGCCACCTCCCGGTTCAGCGAGATCACCTTATTGGAAACCAGCGACACCCCGGCAACCGACATTCGGAAGATAAATTGTGCGACGTTCAGGCCCAGACCCATCGTGTTCGTCAACGCTGTCACAGATCCGGTGATCACGTTGATACGACTGGCCAGTCGGTCGTAGTCTTGGGCGAACCCCTGGATGGGGGACCGCATGGAAGCCGCGAACCGCCTGCCCGTGAGATTGCCAAGCGCGTTCTCTAGTCGGGAGGCGGTTGCGGTGGCACCTGCGGAGGCGCCTTGATTGAGCTGGCCGACGGCCCGGGACGTTTCATGGGCCTTCTTGTTCAGCCGATCAAACAGGTCTGAAGCGCCGTCATCGCGGCCTACGGCTACGACTTCAAATTCGCTTCGGGCCATTTCGGCTTACTCTCCCTGTTCGTCGGGAACTCCCGATAACCACGGCTCCAACTCATACTGGGTGGAGGCGGTCTCCTCGGGGCTTTCCGTTCCGGCTCTCTCGTGTTCTTGCTTCTCTCGAATTGCGGCGTGATAGAAATCGAAAAGGACATTCAACTTCTCGAACAACTCCGTGTCATCCGTCCGTCCGTATCGATCCAGATCCAACCACACCGCCACATGGTTCAGCGCGATGGGCGTTCCCAGTTCTCCTGGGACCACCTGCCGACACACTGTCGGCCACATCTGCACCGCATCCTCGTTCTCGGGGAGCGGCTTAACTTGAGAGGTGACGACGGGGCACGCTCGGCATAGGCGCTTGGAGCGGGCGCCCGTCGCCTGCTCCTTCAGGCAGACTCCGCACTCGGGGAGTCCGAAGTCGGCGTTTCGCTTCGCCCATCGCTTGGCGAGTTTCCCAGGTTCTCGAACTCCTTCTGGCGCAGGAACCGGATGTAGTTGGCGGGCTTGAGGGTCGTGGTCTGAACGAAGTCCCCAAACGCCACGGAATTGTTGCCGAGCTTGGCGACGTTCTCTGCCGACCACGGCATCTCCGTGACGCCAGGGCCAAAGTCCTGCTCCAGATCGCGAAGGGTGATCTCCGCGCCCAGCAGCTCGGAAAGAACGTCCGGCGTCAGGCCGCTCCAGCCCTTCACCGTATCCGTCAGGAACTCGGCGAGAAGCGCCTCATTGTGCGACTTCCAACACGGCTCCCCGGTCAGCTCGTCCGTGTCCTTGTAGCGGTGCTTGTTCTGCAATCGCTCCATGTCCTCTCTCTGGAGGAACACAGCCTGAATCACGAACAACCCCCACTTCGTCTTGACCGTGACGGGCTGGTTCCGCGCCACGCCTCGCTTGTGCTGTACGGTCCTGCCCCAGAAACTTCCGTTTGCCATGCCCTTCTTCCTTTCTGTTTACCGCCCGATTACTTCGTAGTAATCAAACGGTACGGAGATTGTGATGGGGGCGGGGACCGTCGTGGTCCCCGCCCCGAAAGATACCGACTTACGCAGCGCCGATGGTGAGCAACATCTCGTCGTTGCCCGCCGTCGTTCCGAGTGGTGCGATTTCAGTGCTCATGACGATTTCCTCACGCCCCGCCTGGTTCGTCTTGCTCATGAACAAGGTCTGGGCGAAGGAGAGCTTCATGACCCGGGCGGGACTCAGCACGTTCGTACCGACCGACGCCTCGACCGTCCGTAGCAACTGAAGCCGAGCCGACACGTTGTCACCCACGTCCGCCTCACGCTCAAACTTAGAGATGGTGACGCGGATGTTGCGCTTGCCGGGAGCGCCGATGGTCTCTGCCGTCCGCAGCCCGTCCTTCTCGTCGTCGTAAAACTCGCGACCGACGCGAAAGCGGATCTGCGTGGTGATCGGCTTAACCACGCCGTTGTCGAAGAGAACGGGACCGAACTTGCCGTGTAGCGGGGCGAACGCCACGTTGCCCGCCGCTTCTAGCTGCCCCACCGGAGTCGGGAACCAGGGGGTGATGATCGAACCGGCTGCGTGCGCCTTGGTCATGGCGTAGGTGCCGTCACCGGGGGTCGTCCCCGTCGTGTTGCCCGGGATGAACCCGCGAATCACCGTGATTGTGTCGGCATAGGAATCGACCGCCGAGATCAAGTGAACGCCCGCCGAAGCATCCACGGTCGGAAAGACCGATGTACTGGCATCGTGAATGTACACGATACCGCCCACCATGAACCGCTTGCCGTGTCCCGCCGGAAGCTGAACCACTTCCGGGACCGCCGTGACCGGGGGGTTGGGGAGGGTGACCGCCAGCGAGCCCGAAGCGATGCTCGACTTGCCCGTCAGGATCTGCTCGATAAACCGTCCCGACCAGTCGATGGAGGCGATGCTGTCGCCGTTCATGTTGAACGTGACCTCATCGACTGCACAGCCTCGGTGGTATTGGGCCTGTCGGAACCCGACGAGGCGGAACGAGGAGAACGTCAGCGGGTCATCCAGCAGCGAATACTCCAGCCGCAGGATGGGGTTGTTGCCCGCCGCCGGGTTTGGGTCATACGCCGCCTGATCGTTCACAAGACGCATGACGATCTTTCCGAAGGCACTCATAAGAAGGTGATGGATCTCAGGAAGCACGGGCTGAAGGGCCAACGACGCCGAGGGGATGGTCGCGTACGGCTTGCAGTACGTGGAGAAGTTGAACCGGCCCGGCGTCAGACGCCCGAGAACCAGTGGCTGCTCCGAACGGGAGTTGGCCAGCTCCTCGTTGGGAAGCATCTCGTCCGTCTGCTCCCAGATCGAATTCGTTCCGAACGGAACGACGACCCGAGGGGAGCCCTGACCATAGGTCTGCTCCGCACCATCGGCAGTCGAAGCCCACGGCTCGTCGATGGGGTCTGCCAGACTCTGTGGCGGCAGCGTCAGCAGCACGGGCAGATCGGCGATTGCCCGTGCCGGGTTCTCCTGGACAGTGACGAGGATGTCCTGCCTCTTGAGAGCGATTCGACTCGTTGTCATGTCACACTTCCTTTGATGAGCGGTGGGTCACACGCGCTCCCGAGAGGAGGGCCGAGGCCCGTGAATTACTTGGACGCCTTCTTCTGGAATGTCAGCTTGAAGCACGGGTGGCCGACGTAGGAGCTGATCTGATGCTCGGGGACCAGCACCGGAGGCTTGCCCCGGATGATCTGGGGGTGACCGGCGAACGACTTTCCAGCGCCGACACCGACATACTGAACGTAGGCATCGTAGTCCTTGCGCAGGCCGGGGTAGCCGTACTCGTCAACCGTCTTCTTCGAGGAGGCAGGGACATCCAGAACCAACTTCTCGGGCTCCACACCATCCTTGGCCTTGGGGGTAGTCTTGTTGGACATTGATCGCCGCCTCCTTATGCAGCAAACTGAGAGATTGTCACAATGTCAACCTTCAGCATGTACATCTGAAGGGGGTAAATGGTCGTAGGTCCATGCCTGCGTTTGACTTCGCTGTTGGTTATCCTGGCCCCCCAGGAGGCGTCGAACACCATTAACCTCATGGTAATCGCATCCCGCACCGTCTTCACCTTGTTATCGACCCGCAAGAAAGCGTCGGAGCCCTCCTCCCACTCGATAATGGCGAGGTATATATCGTAAAGAAAATGCCGCTCGACCTGCTCGTTCCCGAGGACGCTCTCAACCTCATCGGGTTCGGGGATGAACACAGCGTCCATCTGATCTTGGCGCACCATGTCCAGGTTCGGCTTCTCGAAAACTCTAGCTACGGTCTTGAACGTATCGCCACACACTATTTGAATCGTCTCGCGAAGACGCTCGGTGATCACATGTCCATCTGAGGGATTCATTCACTGTCTCCGTAATACACAATGTCTACGGCCATAATCATCACAGCCATGGGGAAGTGATAACCCTCATCCAAGGCCGTACCCTCCACAGTCAGCTTGTACGCCAAGCGACGCCCGGTGGACGTGACGAGGTACTTGTTGGCCCGAAGCCGTTGCGTCACTTCCTCTTTGAAGAGGTGGACAGCGGTGGCCATCTTTCCATGTTGATTGTGCGTGTCGGGATCTTGCGCCTGCCAGTCCACCACACACACGAGGATGACCAGATTGTAGGACACCTTCTTGCGATACAAATCCTCCAACACCTGGATGACCGGATCGTCCGAGACCTCATTCAGAAAGATGGCGGGAAACCGGAAGTTTCCGTCTGGTGTGATCTGGTCCCAGTCCTCTCGCTGACGCTCCACGACGGCAACCGTCTGAGAGAATCCGTTCGCCGTCGTGATGCCCTGCAAAAGAGCTTGCAGCTCAACGGAAATTTCTTCCAGATCCGTCAACACGGGCGAACTTTTGCCGAGTGTTTCGCTCATACGCCCTTCACCGCGTTATTGAATCGGGCGACCAAATCTTCTCGAACCCGTTCCGCTCGACGCTCGAAGTTTCGCATGGCGATCTTGAAAAACGACGTAGCGCGAATACCCCGCCGCTGAACATCGGAGAACAAGTAGTAGTGTCCACCACCGGCGTTGGGGGCCATCCGCGAAGCATTGGGGAAGGCGCTGGCCGGGAAGTAAAGATTGACCTTCCCGGTCTGCTTTACCCCTTTGGCCGCGATACCCCGCGTCCGAAAACTGTTTCGACGACTTCCCGCGAAGATATTCTTCGCTGCTCGGGAGGATCGACTTGCGGTGCCGCTCTCCAGCCACCGTAGCAAGGGGCGAAACTTCGTCTCGTTGACAATCCGATGTCGAATCGTCAAGCCCTGAGAACGGTCGGGGCGACGACGGGCACCAGGAGCCCCCCCGGAGCCTTCCGCACCGTCCATCTTCCACATGGACCAGAGCCGCGTCTTCCCCTTCAAGCGTTCGTCTGCGGGCCTCCCACGACCCTTGGGCGGGGTGAGGTTCTTCAAGTCCTCCACCGTTTTTGCCATGAGCCTGACCACGGCATCATCCAAGTCTTCCATGGACAGGGCGGTCTTGGCAGCAGACACCGCTTTCAGGAATCGTTCCATACCGAACACAACCCGGAATTTAACCCCCGTAAACACCTGTGTCCGCCCCGTTGGACCGAAGGACATTGGTAAACTTTGCGGCGGGATTCTATGCCGCTTTCCGGGGAAAAAATCGTTTGCAGAGATCATCGGATTACCACAAAGTAATCAGCCCAGACGAGTGCCGCCTCGGGTGAAGGCTTCCTTGGACTCGCGAAGCATCTTGCACTCGAACTCGTCTTTCTTCTCATTGCCGTCTGAAGCGATGCGCTTCCCGGCACTATAGATCACCCTCCGGCCATCCCCACGGTTCACCCCGGCCAAATTCTCCCTCTTATTGGCAAGTGCGTGAAGACATTTGAACGAGGCGTAAAGAACCACGTACTCCCGATAGTTATCGGGTAGTGTGGCGAGGGTCCAGAGCTTCATGGCCAGGTAAAGATACGTCCGAACGGCGGACGGTTCTGGCATGATCTTTAGGATCTTAGACTGACTGTCGAATGTCCAGTCACGACCCTGACGAATATCCTGCTGAAAGTCCTTAATCTTGAGAATTGTCCAAAGGCTGGGGTTGTCGTACAGCTCCCGAGCCTCAAACACGACTCCATTACCTTCCGGCGGAAACACGAAGGTATCGCCCGTAGCGGAAGAAGTCTCTCGGGGGAAAGTAACCTGAGCGATAGCCACAAGCCCGGTCACCGCCGACAGATCGTAAGATTGTTGACTTTCGACAGAGACTAGGCTCCTAGCCTCCCGAGCATGCACCCACTTGGAAATCTCCACGACAGAATCGTCAATCTTCTGATCGACGAAGGTGTTGGCCAACTCTGCCGGAGCGGGCGATCCGCACTCGATAAGAATCTCTGGCCGAAGACTGTCCTTGGTGAGTGTCATGATTTTCTTCCCCCAAGAAACCTCTCAGCGACTACTTCTTGCCCTTGGACCTGCCCCGCGCCGGAACCTTGATGGCGAGCTGGGCCTGGGGCTCCTCCTCGTCATCCTCCTGATCCTCGTCGGCCTCTCCGTCGTCGTCCTCGTCCTCCTGTGCGGCTGCCTCGACGGCGGCACGGCGGCTCTCCTCCTCGGCCAGCGCAGCGTCCGAGAGCGTCTGCTTGGCGGCAGACATCTTCTTGGTGGGCGTGGTTGCCGTAGCCACCGGGGCGGGACGGCGGCGGAAGTCCTCGATGGAATCCGCTCGCGGGCCGACGACACGAGCCTCGTCCACCTCGCCCGTGTAGGGCGACAGGAGAGAGTGAACCTCGCACGACGACCGGTACAGCTCCCCCTGGACACAGAAGCCCAGGGGAATGGTGATGGAGATGCCCGCGACGAGGTTGATCGTCATGCTTCTCCCGTGACGGGTCTTGTCGTTGATAAACAGCGGGCCACCCTTGGGGTCGGCCTTCCTCGGTACAGCGTAATTCATAGCCTTCCTGCCTTCCTTTCGTCTGAGTAGGCAACGGCCTCACCGGTGGAGGCCGTTACCCGCTCACAATTGTTTCGTCCCGAGACTAGGCGGGCACCCCGCTCGGGTTCGTGACCTTCACGATGCCGTAGTAGTCCGGGTTCAGCTTCTGCATGCCGTACCGATTCATGACGTAGCGGCCCCGCTGACCCGTGAGGTCGTCGATCTCTGGGGACACATAGTCCATCATGTACGGGCAGAACGCCGTGCCCGAAGTCGTCGGCGAGCCTGACCGAGAGATGCAAAGGATCAGCTCGTTGCCGTCGTCATCCACCTCGGGGAAGTCAGGGTCCACCCAGAGGTTGAAGCGGTTCGCGACGGAGCCCTGGAGGTACTGATTGCCAGTCACGATCTGTCCGGGGGAACCGAACATCGTGTTGTTCAGGATCTTGGCGCTCCAGCTCTCCAGCTTCGTGAGACGGCTCTGACCGCTCAGACCGACGAGAAGGTCCGTGACCCGCTGGTACACGAGACCCCCGATGATCCGCTCCACGTCCACGATGGCATCGAAGATCGTAGCGTCATATGCCTTGCGGTGGAGGGTGATGTCCTTGTCGCCATCGAGGAACCCGGCGGCGTTCCACTCCTTCGTTCCGGCGACGGGGTACGCCTGATCGGGAGAGAACCCGTTGGCGTTCAGAAACTCCAGGTACAGCCACCCATTGCTCTGCCGCCGCAGGTCGATGAGGTTCATCTTCAGCATCTCGGCGTGCGCGTCGATGCTGTGGTACGCCTGGAGGTCCTGAAGCACCTCAATGGGGACCACAGACTTCACCTTGTCCGTGTTGGCGCTGATGTCGGCGCCCCGGATCTTCGTCTTCGTATCGACGATGGTGGACCCGGGGGTGTTGTTACGAGCGTAGGAGCGGTTGAGGACGCGAAAGTTCTGCTCCGTGGCCCCAGCGCCGCCCGTCTCCCGGAAGTGGTCGATAGTGAACGCCTTGACCGTGGGCGTGGACGTTGGAATGGTCCCGGCCAAATCGAAGGCCAGGTTGTCGGGAAGGTTGTGACGCATCAGGATGATGCTCTGAGTCACGAACGGAGTCACGTCGGCTGCCGTCATGGCCTCCCAGAGAAACCGCTTCATGATCTTGGAATTCTCGATCATCTCAGGTCGGATGTGAAGTCCCTCACGGACCATGTTGTCGGCGCTGATCTCAAACGACTGCCGGGCCGAGTCCACCAGACCCTCGGACATGAAATCCCATCGCGCCTTCCGAATGGGATCTTCCGCGAGACCGTCCAGGGTCGCACGGTACATCTGGGGGATCTTGCTCGCGAACGAGCCAGCCCGCCCACCTGCCATCGCCCTCGGCGAGTAACCGATGCCGCTGCTCATGCTATTCTCCTCCTCAATCGATCACTGGCCGAGGCCAGAATCAACAAGTACAGGTCTCGTTTCTACTGCCTTCAGTTGCCTTCCGTCGCCTTGCTACCGTTCTTCACGGTGCCCGGGTTCATCCTGGCTTCCCAGTCCTTGTACGCCTGCGACTCCTCGATGGAATCGTCTCCGCCGAAGAGGGAGCCCCGGGTCTCCAACAGGTGACTGAAGCCCGCACCAGACTTGGTGCTCTCGACGACCGGCGCCGCCGACTGGAGGCTCTTGGCCGCTGCGAGGGACCGCTGGATGACAGCGTTGGCCTCATCGATGGTCTTGGGGGCCGCGAACTTGATCTGCTCGGAAACGAACGAACGGACGGTCGCCTCCGTCACGTCGGCAAGCACGCGGTTGACGTGAGTCTCAACCTTCTGGCTGGCGAGATCCGATGCGATCTTGCCGAGCGACTCCTTGAGGGCGACGTTCTCGTTCTCGGCGAGAAACAAGCGTCGCTTGATCTCCTTGCTCGAAGCCGTCTCCATCACAGTGGCGGCGGAGGGCGCCGTGGAATCCTTGACCTCCTCTTCCTCCTCAGCCTCCTTCTTCGCGAAAGGATTCTTCGCCTCAACGGTCATGTCCTTCAGGCCCTCAACGATGAGCTGGAGGGTCTGCTTCTGCATGCCCTCCAGAACCTCACCACTGTTGGCCCGACGAACGATGGTGTCCACCTCGGCCTGAACAGCCTTGGGAAGCTCAGCCTCCAGAATCGAGGTGCGAAGCGTGGCCGCGTTCTCCTTGAGAAGTTCGGCGCACAGGTCCGGGTACTTCTCCTGCAACTCCTTCAGATTCTTCATAATACATTCCTCCTGTCCTCTTTCTCGGAGAGTAATGCACTCTCTTTCCGTGATTTCCTGTGTCAGAACCTCATCCAATTCCACTCCCGCTGCAACTTCACTTGGGTTCAAGACGAAATCGAAGATGTCGAGATAATAGTTATCCTGAACATTTGCGACCACGCCATGAGGCGCAATCTCCTTTTTCTCCGTGGCCCCATAACCCCGGGAACTCACTCCTGGTCTACCCCCCGCCTCCAGGATCGACAAAATATGACTGCCCCAAAAACTCCTACAAAGAATCGCCACCCCCCACAACTCCTTACCCTCCCACCACAAATCCTCCAGAATCGCCGCCACGTCTCGAATCTGAGGGACGGCCACCTTCTTCACACCCTCATCCGTCTTCACGTCCATGTTGGGCAGAGGGTGATCCACATTCATCATCCCCGAACCCCGCTTCGCCCGGGCCAAGACCTTGATCCTCTCCCGCTCCAAAAGATCCCAAGAGTAATACCGACCGTTCTGATTCTTCGTCTCCGCGATGGAGAAAATACCGCGAACCCGAGGACGAGTCCTCACCTCGGAGACTGTCAAGAACTCTCCCGCCAGAGACTGAGCCTCCTCCAGAGAGACGCGAGAAGTCTCGACCAGGACCAATTCCGAGGCAACATACTCGACCAATAGTCGGCGCCCAACGCCCGGACCTTCATTCAATGGCTCGTGAATCATAGCTCTCCACCCGTTACTTCGAGGTAATCCGGTTCCGGTTCCTGCCCCAGTAAGATGGAGCTTCCGCCACATGGGCAGGCGGGGACGCTTCGCAGGGAGATGTCACTCGATCCGCATGCATTGGGGCACGGTACGGCGCGTCCTGTCCCTAGCAAAGCTCGAATGAATGACGACTTGTGCTCTTGAAAGATACGGTGTGCGTCATCCTTGAACTCTCGAAATTCGGGATTAGTTTCGCCGCCACAAACCGCCTTGCCCCGCGACAAGACAGCCTTGAACGCCCGCATCAGAGACAGGTGAAACAAGCCGGATACGTCCAGATCCTTCTCTGGAAGACGAAGCCCGGCGAAAGCTATTCGACTCTGAAGGGCTTCCACCGCTTACTTCTCGCTGTCCGAGGACAACGCAGTTACGATTCGCCGGAACTTGGTGGCCGGGAGGAACTTGCGCCCTGCCGTCGCCTCGACGATCCGACGCACGCTCGACACCGGTTTGCCGGAAACCTCTGAGAGCGTTTCCATCAGACCGTTGGTGAAACAGAACGGCTTGGACAAATCGGCGATCTTCTGCGCCGCCACCTCCCGAACAATCACCGCCTCCACCATCTGCTGCCGCTGCTCGGAGACGGCGCCCATCGAAAGTGGAGAAGCGCTTCCATAGGTCGAAATATTGATGGAGAACCCGAGATACGACAACAGCTTCTGTACCGTCGCCCGCAGCTCGCCCTCCACTTTCTTTCTCTCCTCGGGCGGCAGCTCCCAGAGACCTTCCGAAATGACCCACTGATTGTCTTCCGTCAACTTGAGCATGTCATGCCTCCCAAATCTTGAACCTGGGCTTCTGCCCCAGGTCCGTGGTGTATGTGTTGTTTCCCCCACCATAGGCTTGCAAGGTACGAAGGAGCGGAACCATGCGCCCAACAATCGCGCAAGATTCCTGAATTGTCGCGTCCGCCAACATCTCATCCGCCATGGTCTGGCTTTCGTGGCCAGGATTCATCCCCCGAGCCGAACCTCCCTTGCTTCCCGACTTCCCGGTAGATCCGGGCCGAGACGGGACGCCTTCCGTACCTTTCTTGTTCACCCGGAAAGGAACCTTAGACCCGGCAAACTTGGGCGGCTCGCCCATCAACTCCGGGTGCTCCTCCAGGTACTCCGTCACAGAAGAAGCCTCCTCACGACTCAAGTCCAGCGCCGGGGACAAAACCTTCGAGACCAAAAACTTGGGGGGTAGCATTTGCCGAAGGGTCGTCGCAATCTGCGCAAGCGCCAAGCGCATATTCACGCGGACCATCTCATCCGAAGCGCCCATGAAGGGGAACGTGTAGCTCAAAACCACACTGTCCGTATCCATATTGGCGGCGGCGAGGACCACACGGTAGTAGAAGTCCAGCCCGCGCTTGAGGTCCTGCTGTAGATGGCGAATGGCGCGAGCGAAGCCCATGGAGGCCCCCTCTTGAGCCGCGCGACCGCTCTCATCGGGGAAACCAAGCATGGTCTTGTTCCCCTTGATGCCGACGACAAACTTGTCGTGCATATACTTGAGCGCCGCCACGTCGAAACGAAACGCAGAACCCTGTCCCATGACTTCTACGTCATGGTCCGCACCTCGCGCACCAACCGGAAGCCAAATGTCCCGCGATTGCGTCATGGGGTTGAACCGGGAGGAGATACGCCCCTCCGAATCCACCTCGTAGGTGGAGGAGACCTGAGACCGGAACGTCTCCATGAATTGCTGACGAAGGTTCTCGTCCGTGATGCCCTTGGTGTCCACCTTCCACTTGTACTTCACGAAGGCCCGTTCCACCCAGGCGACCACCATCATATCTTCCATGAGCTTCATCTGGGTATAGGTGGCCCTAGCCCCCTGGAAGATGGAAGTTCCGTATCGTGTCCTTCGATCCGGGCGATAGGCGAAATGAACTATTTGCCACGGCTTGAAAGTGGCGATTGGTGGGGCGTGCGGGCTAAGGGACTGAATATAGGGGGCCATCGGATCAGGTTCTCCGAGGGAATTCCAGTTAATCCGCATACTTTCTTGCGGGCGATACTCCAGGCCCGTAATTCCTTGGCCCGGAGACGCCACCGCCTCTTCAAAGTCATCCCCCCGGGTCACCGCCTGAAAGGCGATGGGCCAGATGTCCTCGCGGATTCTTGTGGCGGTGTCCGCCGCTTGTACCGCCGCCTGCGCTCGCTTGGTTCCCCGCTGATTCTTGCTGGTCACTTCTACGGCGTAGCAAGAGCCCGCCGAATCCACCGAACGCTTCTCCGTCTGGAGAGCCGCATCGCACAACGACTCCGCGACCAACATGGTCTCGGGGGTGTCGTTGAGCATGTTCTGGTACGTTTCGTACCGCTTCGTTCGGCGCTCGTCATGGGCGACGAGATCGTAGTACCACGTCCCCAACGCCCCCCCGTGAGCGCCATAATACCCCCGAGCCGTTCGGCGCGACAACACCGAATCCAGCTCGTTCCGCAACTGCCGATTGTGTATCTTTTGGATCAGCGCATGATCCGTATTGAACCGCAGATCCCCGAATAGCTTTGAAGAGGCCATGAGAGTTTAGTTACTACGTTGTAATCAGTTGTGGAACGCCTTGTTGTAATGTCGATCCATCAAATCGTCTACCGTAGAAACAGGACGAACGCCCCGAGACGTGTCCACCCACAGCAGATTAGATCCGCTGCGGGCCATGGAGGCGATCCGTCCTGGCGCGTTCATCTCCAGAAGCGACTTGAGGTTATCCGGTATTTGATCGGGCGCGTTTGGCAACAACTGCTGGTTGATAACGTCGGAGTAATCGTACCCCCGGTCAATTCGAGCCGCCAGCAAATCGTAGGAAGTCGCATGAAAACAGTGCGAATCCCGGCGCTCGCGATAGATGAAACAGGGCACTTTTCGGGAGTCGTCATACACCCGAACCAATGCCGTCATCTGCTTGAAGAAGTCCCCCCCGAGCAGGGCATCGGCGTTTCTCGGCAAAAGGTCCGACCCACGCAAGATGCTCTGCGTGGTGTCGTCCAGCAACTCCGTCCGGCCCACCGTGATGGTGGAGATGCCGTCCTCCTCCTTGACCTTGTACCCCGAAATATTCTCCGCCTTGCTGTACTCCACCATCATGGCCCGTCCGTACCAACGTTGACAGAACGCCTTGGCCGAGGCTCGCTCGGGCAAAGAGTCCACAACGGCCAGTCGAACACCGAACACCTTCATCAGCATGTCCAGACCCGGCATACCGGGCTCCATCGGAACCTCCAACATCGCAATCAATCGACGGATTCCGGTCGAGTAGTCCGAGATCCGCACATGGAGGCGGCGAGTGCCTACGTCCACACCCATCGTAGTTCCTGTTGCCGTCAGAGGAGCGTCATACGGCTTCAGCTCCGTGAGCTTGCGAAGCTCTGTCTCTGTCAACTCGTACCCCGAGGAGGTGAACGCCAACCCCAAGTAGGAGTTGTAAAAGTTCCTCATCTTCGTGGCGTTGCCCAGAGACTGGAAGAACATGATCGCCAAGTCACGAGACTTGTACCGCGTAAACAACTTGGAAAACTCATATCCATGGGTTGTTCGACTAGGGAACTCGGCTGACCAATCGCCCGCCGCCAGACGATCTTTAGGCTTCCCACAGAAGGGACAATAGCACCGCAACTCTGTCCCAGATTCGGGCGTCCAGTCAGGGTCCAAAGGCTCGAAGTCGCCCTCGTCCACTTGCCGCACGAAGTCTCGATGCCAGTCGAGCGTTTCACTCCGCCGACAATGCCCGCATGGAACGCGGTAGCGAAGCTGATCGCTCTCTTGGTACTTGAGGTCGATACCCACCCCTTCAATGGTGGGATTCCCACAAAGCCGGGTCCAGACATCCCCTTCGTTCTCTTCCGACGCCAGACGGTCGAACGCCATGGGCAAGTACCCCGGAATCTCCGACTCGTCGTACTCGTCAATGACGAGTACCTTGGCCGGAAATTCCTTGAAGTATTCCCCCATCTGCGCCCCCACATACCGAATAACACCCGAGCCAAAGTGCTTCTGGCTCATGTTCTGAGAGGAGCCGTCCGCCCCCCGAGACATCTTCCGATAGTGCTCAGAACGCTTGATTGTCTTATCGACACGGTTCTGAACATACAGGTTTTTTAGGGTATTATTCGGCATTACGTAGATTACAGGACGGCCCTCTTCGGCGTGCCAAAGGGTCTCGCACGTCAACTCCTCCGTCTTACCAGATTGCACACAACCCTTGTTCACCCGATGGTTTTCCAGGTGGGCGCGTTCCCACCAACGACGCGCATATGGACGCCGCCTGAGATCCACCTTCTTTCCGTTCTCACAGACATGATTCAGATGGGCATAGCCGACCAGCTCATGGTTGGCGTAGTACCCGAGCAAGGCGGCACCCTCTGGATCTTCTCTCTCGAAAGCAGAGAGCTGGTCTTGCAGATCCACCTCGCGCTGGAACAGGCTCTTGGGCTGAGACATCAGTTGTCGTCCTCTTCGTCATCGTCATCCTCAAAGGACTCCGAGGAGGCGCCAGACGCTGAAGGTGTCGGGAGCGGTGGGGTAACGTCTTTGGCTGTCTCCTCCACCGGCCCGAGGAGTTCCAAAGAGCTGATACGAAACCGACCCTTTCGATCTTTGATGAGCGCAGCCAGCTTCGTCAAGTTGTCGTCGTACATGTCTCCCGTGACCGACATCTCGGTACTGGGGTTCCGACCACCAGCTCCCGCCTTGTCCAGGTACTGAAGCTCTCGCAGGAACTTTAGGGCCTGGAGGATGTTGCCTTGAATCGCCGTAACAGCGGCCCACGCCGGGCCACTCTGTTTGACTTTTTGACGCGACCGGCTACCGCCCCTGCGTCCCGATCCAATTACTTCGTCGTTATCGGAATCTTCATGAAGAGGCTTCTCCGTCTCCGTCTGGACGTGCCCCATCAACGCCACTTCCAGGGTGCGATGGAGCTTGGCGATATAGATGTTGGTAGCGTCCACCAGAGTCAAGTAAGCGTGCTTTTGATCCACCGGACGTTCGAGGCGCTGTTCCTCGAAGTCCCGAATCATCTGCACATCTTTCTTGATGATGTGCTTCGTCTCCCCCATCCGCGCCTCGATGTCCTCCAATGAATACCCGGCATACATCATCTCGCGAACCACGCGACGACGTTCCAGGCGCCACGCCATGTAGTCTTCCCGAGGCCCGCCCTTCAACGGCTTACTCTTTCGCAACCGATAAAGGATTCGAGTCAACTCCGCCTCGTCGGGGGACACCACGGGCGAGGTCATGGCGAGAAGCGTTCGCCCGCCCAAAAACTCCAAAACGGAACGATCCGCCTTCTTGGGAAGCGTTATGCCCTTCTCGCGCTGAAGGTTTCGACGCTGCTTATCCAGCACCGCCTGTTCTTTCTTCTTTCGGGATAGCTCTGATCTAACGCGGCGAGCCTTTGCCAGACGCATGCAGGCTACCGCCCTGTTGCTGAATTCCATACCAAGAAGATATCCGAACGGAAAAAAAAGGACAGCACACCATGAACACGACACGAGAACCCATGTTCGAGATCCAGAACCCCGCCGCCGACCCCACCGACGACAAGGAAAATGAGGAGGTCCCCACGCCCGGCGCCACCCCCGCCCCCAGTCCGAATTCCCCACCACCCACCCCCCTTCCTACAAAGGAGACTTCTGCGATGAACCGAACCCCCTTCCTGCTCACCGTCTTTTCGATCCTCCTGATCGGCGCCTTCCTTCTTCCCGCACCGGCCATGGCCCAGGGCACCACCATCATCGGCCCGATCACCGTCCCCGCCAATTCGACGGTCACCCTACCCAACACTTCCGCGCTCTCCCGGCCAGACATGATCCACAGTGCTCAGCTCACGGTAGTCCGGACTTCCGGCTCCGTCAGCGTGGCTCTCCCCACCACCATGGTCGTGAGGTTCGGGCTCAACCTTCAGGCCAGCACCGCCACGAAGCCGGTGACTGGAGCCTTCACGTTCCACAACTTCGTCGGACGAAACGGCCCCACGGGCTCGACGAACCAGGCCAACACCTACTCGTCTTCGGCGCCGAGCGCACTCACCACCCGCTGGTTCTTCCCGATCACCATGCCCAGGGCAACATGGAGCCTGCCGCAGTTCAGCAACCCGACCACCCACCCTTCGACGGCCATACTGATCCTTCAACACTGATCGCCCGTCGTTCAACACAACAGGAAACCCGGCCATGGGGCCGGGTTTTTCTTTGCCTTCAGAACTATTCAACCATGAAAGAAAAGAATCTCGGTCTGCTCCGTTGGGCAGGCGGCAAAACCCAAGACCTTCCCCGACTCCGCTACCTATTCCCCGCCAACTTCAACAACTACCTAGAACCCTTCGTTGGGGGCGGGGCGGTGTTTTTCTTTCTTAGATCCTGCGGGTACAACAAAAAGGCAATATTGAACGACTCCAACGAGGAACTAATCGCAACCTACCAAAACCTAAGAGACAACCCCCGACAAATCTTCCACGCGCTGAAGCAAATAGAAAGCCGAAGTGAAGGCCGGGAAGAAGCCCTATACTATGAAACGCGGGACGACTTCAACAAACACCTGAGCAGCAGGACGGTTTCCCAAGCCGCACGCTTTCTGGCATTGAACAAGAACAACTTCAACGGTCTCTATCGCGTCAACCGAAAGGGATTCTTCAACGCCCCGTGGGGGAGATGCGCCCCCTTCCGACGCCCATCGAAGGCCCGACTCCTTCAGGTCTCGTCCGCGCTCCAGAACACACAGCTCCTGAGCATGGACTTCGAGGCGTGCCTTCACCAATATGCCAAGCCCGGAGACTTCGTGTACCTCGACCCACCTTACTGCACCCAAGGGGATACCTCCGACTTCACTGCGTACAGCAAGGCCGGATTCACCGGGTTTGATCAAGTCCGACTTCGGGACGCCATGCACACCGCCCACAAATCGGGCGTCCAGCTACTACAAAGTAACGCAAATACGGAAACCACCCAACGCCTTTACAACGGCGGGTGGTGCGATATCTGGGTGGGGGCAGAGCCGACGCGGCGTGCCATCGGCCCCACAGCAGAAGGACGGCACACGGTGCACGATCTAATAATTGCCGCTCGATACATGACCATAGGACAATTCCTCTTCCGCCGCATCGACTACTAAGGTTTCGGGGGGAGAGTCCAGATCAAGCGTGGGGCGCTACACCCGCGCTTCTTGTGACGTGCCCGGCAAGTCGCGCACAAAAGGGCGGCATGACACTTGGGGCAAATCTTCGCGGGAGGAGATGATTCCACAACACCACCGCACTCCCGACACAGAAAGCCTCGCCCCGCACAAGTGGGGCAGCGACGATACGGCATGTACTTTTCAAGGGGCATTGAGTTACCAGTTACTACGGAGTAATCAACCTCGACGTGCGGTCCCGCCAGTAGACCTTGACTTCTTCTACAGCGAGACGATACTCCAACCCATACGCCGCTTCGCCGCCGCCGATGTATCTGTAGGATCGAAGAAGCCTTCGCATGGTCCGGCGAGGAAGGCCAGAAAGACATGCCGCGCACATGGGCGAATTGGGGTGAATCGGAACGGGGCTGTCATGCGGCCCCCAGCAAATCCGAAC
>Ga0100403_1000353_pt1 | contig 44192 bp, 40 predicted proteins | sample CryGeymet201501t_FD_83663 | JGI IMG/M metagenome (GOLD analysis project Ga0100403, IMG submission 83663) | Groundwater microbial communities from Crystal Geyser aquifers in Utah, USA - Crystal Geyser metaG 2015-01t | ecosystem: Environmental > Aquatic > Deep subsurface > Groundwater | place...
CCCTGACTAAGAAAAATAACAATCTTTTCTCTCTCAAAAGCACTTAACTTACTATGTTTTTTTCCCATCCGCATATTTTACCTCTTCTAGTGAGGTGCGCGGATTCCATTGCGAACTTACGTATAACATATTACTATTTTATCTATGCTATAATTCCACTTACTAAGACCACAAGAATCCTTTGGCAAGAATTCTTCTTAGTAATAGTTTAAAAACAAAGCGGCTAAGCTAAATGGATATCATATCTTAGCAAGTAGGGTGGAACCACCCATAAAGGGTCCCTACAGAGTATAAATGAGTTATACTTTGTAGAGACCTTTTTTTATTACCTCTACGAGAAAGTAAATATGTCTAATCAAAATAGACCAACATTAGAAGAAATAGTCGCTTTATGTAAGCGGCGTGGTTTTGTTTTCCCAACCTCAGAGATTTATGGCGGGCTCACAAGCTCTTATGACTACGGTCCACTTGGTAGTGAATTACTAAAGAATATCAAAGACTTATGGTGGAGAGAGTTTATTACTTTAAGACCGGATATGGTTGGTCTAGATAGCCAGATCATGCTCCATCCTGAAACATGGGTAGCTTCAGGACATGTTGGTTCATTTTCTGATCCAATGGTTGAAGACTTAAAAACAAACAAGCGATATAGAGCTGATCACTTAATTGAAGCTTGGATAGAAGGTAAAGAAGAATATAAAGACTTTATCGTTGAAGATTTAAATACTGAAGAAATGGGTCAATTTATTGTCGATAATAAAATTATCAGCCCTGAAGGAAATCCTTTAAGTGCTCCAAAAGAATTTAACCTACTTTTTGAAACCTCTATCGGTGCTGTCAGTGGAGATAAGTCTAAGGTGTATCTTCGTGGTGAGACTGCTCAGGGTATTTTTACCAACTTCAAGAATGTTTTAAACTCAACAAGAGTGCAATTGCCATTTGGAATTGGACAGCTGGGAAAGAGTTTCAGAAATGAAGTTACAACTGGTCAATTTGTCTTTAGAACTTTAGAGTTCGAGCAAGGTGAGATTGAGTATTTCTTTGATCCAGAACAAAATGATTGGCAAGAATTGTTCAAAGACTGGCAAGAGAAGATGATGAGCTTTGTCACTGAGACACTAAACGTAAAGAAAGAAAATGTCAGATGGAGAACTCATACTGATAAAGAGAGATCATTTTATTCTAAAGAAACTGTTGACCTTGATTATCACTTCCCATTTGGCTGGAAAGAGTTGTGGGGACTTGCTTATCGTACTGATTATGATCTGCAACAACACATTAAACATTCTGGTGAGAGGCTGGAATATGTCGATCCACATACTGGTAAGAAGATTATCCCTCATGTAATTGAACCAGCTGCTGGGATTAGCAGACTCTTCTTGATGGTGCTAATGGATGCTTATTGGTTTGATGAAGAAAATAATAGGACTGTGCTTAAATTACACCCTCGAGTTGCTCCATATAAGGCAGCAGTTTTCCCATTATTAAAAAATAAACCAGAACTAGTTGCAAAAGCTAAAGAAGTATTTAACAACTTAGCTAAAAAGTATCCAATTACCTGGGATGAAAGAGGTAACATTGGAAAAAGATATTTATATCAGGATGAGATCGGTACACCATCCTGTATCACCGTTGACTTTGATAGTTTAGAAGATGATACAGTTACCATCAGACATCGGGATACTACTGTACAAGAAAGAGTAAAAATTACAGATCTTGAGCAGTATCTTGATAATATGTTAGATTAAGTAGTTAATACTTAGTTATTACTAGGAATTTTTGTATTCACTTCTTTATGAGTGGAGGAATAAACTATGAAAAATAAAAAAATTGTACCAATCCTTATCATTGCCTTAGTTTTACTTGTTGGAGGAGGAATAGCCTTTTCTATGATGAGTAACTCAAAACCTACAGAAGAAACTGAAACAAAGAAAAAGAAAACAGTTTTAGAACCAAAGAACATTATTGAGTTAGCAATGAGACCTTATGTAAAACTTTATCCAGTTAGTGGTGGCAATCATCTTAACCTAGAAATCGTTGAAGTGCCTAAAGAAGCTAGCGAAGTTGAGTACGAGCTTGAGTATCAGTCAGGAACCTTATTGCAAGGATTCCAAGAAGTTTTACAACTTGATAACCTTCCAGCTTCTACCCAAAAATTACTTGGTTCACAATCAGCTGGTGGAGCGATCACTTATCACGAAGATATTAAAGGCGGAAGTTTACAACTTAGATTTATTGGTCCTGAGAACTATGTTTTAAAACAAGATTGGAAGTATTTTGAAAATGTAGATAAAGAAACTGAGTTTTCTTCAAAAGATGCTAAATTTCAAATTGAGTCAGAAGACCTTGCGATTAATCGCTTACTTTTAATTTATAACACTCCAGGTGTCCCAGCAGGCTTAGAGAAAGAATTAGCTTCAGATGCATATAGCATTACTAGCTCAAGTCCAATAGATGGAATTGGAACTGTCATCATTAGAGCAAATGATGAGGGCGAGTTAATGATGATGGGTTATGACGGCTCAAGCTGGGTGGAGCTAGATAGCACCGTAGAAGGAAAAGTTGTTACAGCTAAAGATGTCGCTTTAATGGAACTCTATATAGTTGTAAAATAACAATAGATAATAAATTATTAGTATTATAGATCAGAAATATTATGAGCAGTGGAATTAGAAAAATTGGTGAGTTTTTTTTAGATATCATTGAAACAGTCGTGATTGCTCTTTCAATCTTTTTAGTTGTTTATTTATTTTTCATGCAACCACATCAAGTTAATGGCCAATCAATGGTTCCTAATTTTCAGAGTGGAGAATATGTATTAACAGATAAAGTTAGCTATAAAATGGGAGATCCTGAAAGAGGTGATATTGTTGTTTTTCATGCACCTAAGACAGCCAATTGCCCAGAGGGGACAGGTTGTGATTACATCAAGAGAGTCTTAGCGGTTCCAGGAGAGACAATTTCTTTATCAAATAATACTTATTTCGTAAATGGTAAAGCCATTCCAGAACCATATATCCCCGCTGATTTTGAAACCTTACCAGGAGACTTTATTAGAGGAAGAACTATTTCATTGGGACCTGATGAATATTTTGTTTCTGGTGATAATAGACCATACTCTAGTGATTCTAGATCCTGGGGGCCAATTTCCAAGTCAGATATAGTAGGCAGAGCTTTCTTTAGATACTGGCCACCTCAAAGTGCTGGAATGCTACCAAAAACTACCTATTAAATATGGGTTATACAAAAAACGCTTTAGCAGGATTCTCATTTCAAACTATTTTAAAGTTAGCTACTTATGTTGTTGTTGCTATAAAAATGGCAGTTTTGGCTCGTGTCTTATCACCTGAAATTTTTGGGTTATTCTCATTAGTTACTATTGCTTTGGGTTTAACTGAGGCGACTACTCAGACAGGTGTTAATTTAACAATTGTTAGATCAAAACATTCAGTAGAATATTTTCTTGACTCAGCTTGGGTTATTGCCATTATTAGAGGGATGATAATTGGTAGCTTGATGATTGTATTGGCATTCTTTCTTAGTAATTTTTTTAATGAGCCAGATCTATTGATTTTAATTTCTTTAACTGCGTTAGTCCCAGTAATTAAAGGATTTATCAATCCATATATCATTTCAATGCAAAAGAATTTAAACTTTTTTTACGATGCATTGTATAGATTTAGTTATTTTTTAGCTGAAGCTTCATTTGCAATAACGGTCGGATACCTTAGTAAGTCTATATTTGCACTAGTTGGAGCATTAATTTTTGCAGCCAGTGTTGAATTATTAATTTCTTTTATTTTCTTTAAAAAAAGACCTCAATTTGTTTACAGACAATCAAGGGTTAAAGAAATTTTAGAAGGAGCTAAATGGTTGAGTTTCTCCGCTTTATTAGATTATCTTAATGAAAACTTAGATAATTTTATTATTGGTAAAATGACAAGTCTGCATAGCTTAGGTTTATATCACTATGGTTATTCACTGTCTCACAAGGTTAACCATGATTTTGCTAAATCTGCTACACATGGCACATTACCAATTTATTCTAGATTACAAAATAGTAATAAAAGGTTAATTAAAGCTTTCTATAAGGCTACGGCTTCAACCATGGTGCTTGTGATATTGGTTTCTTTGCCTTTCCTCTTATTCCCTACTTTTGTTATTAATTTCTTATTTGGAAGTCAGTGGTTAGAGGTAACTAAATTCTTACATTGGTTAGTCCTTGCAGGGATTGTGCAGAGTTTTTCTGTTCTATTTTATAGTCTCTTTATGGCAAAAAAAGCCTACTTTTCAGTTAACTTACATTTGTCTAGCTCAGTTCTGACAATGTTGATATTAATAATAATATTTGGTTCTCAGTATGGGTTAGTAGGAGCAACATTTGCAATTTTCTTATCAAGATTACTAAATATTCCTTTATTAATTTGGAGATTTTTGAAAATTAGGAATGAAGATTAAAAATATTTTTCAGCAATTTAAAAAACATTGGATATTAGTTCTTATCTTTTTATTTGCAACTATTTTAAGAACTTGGGATGTTCCTAATGGGGTAATTTTTTTTAGTGATGCTGCTTATGATATTAGAGTTGCACAGCAGGCAGTTATAGATAAACAGCTACCCTTATTGGGTATTCCTTCAAGCCTACCTAGATTTAAACAAGGTCCAGTTACTGTCTGGATAAATATGATCCTGAGTCTTTTCTTTGATTATAACTTAGCTGCCTATGCTTTATTTTTTATTTTTCTGTCGTTACTGAGTTTGATCTTAGTATATGAGTTCTCTGATAGATATCTAAGTTCAAGAACTTCTCTAATCACTGCAGCTTTAATCGCTTTTTCACCATTTGCTATTGCTCAAGCAAGGATGCCTTATCATACAAATCCGATTCCTTTTGCAGTTATCTTATATTTATTTGCTTTAGTTAGATTAAATGATAAGAAAAAATATAGTATGTTTTTTGCTTTCCTATCTTGGGCATTCTTATTTCAATTTGAGCTAGCTGTTTTTCCGACAATATTATTAATTCCATTTGTGTTATATCGATCTAATCAATTACAGAAACTTAAATCTGACTCACAACAAATACTAAGCGCATTATTAATTGGTTTATTACCTCAGCTGGTTTATGACGTGCAAAATAAGTTTTCACAATTAGGCTTATTTATTATTTGGGTTGGGTACAGATTAATTAGCTTATTTGGTGGCACTCATAGTTTTGGCGGAGATAAAATCAGAACTGTCCTTGAAGCATTTAAATTATATGGAGGTAGAATATTTTCAGTAAATATTACTTTGATTAACTTTTTATTTTTGATAATAATAGGTTACTCTTCATACTTAGTTTATCGAGATAGGAAGAAAAAGAATCGCAATCAAGCTATTGAAATAGTAACTTTCTTTACATTTATTCTTAGTATTGGTTATTTAGCTCATGGTGGACCATCTGAAGCATATTTCCCACCTTTTATTGTATTATTTCCATTAATGGCTGCTTATGGTTTGGATAAAATTCTTAGAACTAAAAAGAAATGGTTGTTAGGATTTATTTTTATTTACGCTTTGATTAACACAAAATCAATATTCAACCACAATTTCTTTGTTAGTAATGATCAAGTTTTTTCTTATAGTTATTCTGTTGGTGAACAAAAAGAAGTGGTTAGTTTTATTCTTAATAATTCTGGTGGAGACTACCAGCTTGATACAACTAGAGATATTAGAAAATTTAAAAGTACATTTGATAACCTTAGATTTTTTAGTGAAGCCCAAGGTATCTCAGAGAATATAAATTCAAAGAAATATTATTACATAGAAGAGAGGGATTCAATATTAAAGGATAGCCCGATGATTAAAGTCAAACATTTTCCCTCAGTAGATGTTTATTACTATGAGCAATAAAATTCCTCTATCGGCAATTGTAATTTATAATTCTAAAGCTGAGAATAAATTTTTAGCAGAAACTAAAAAATCAGTGGGTAAGTTTTCACAGTTAATTTTGTTTGATGTTGGAGATAGGCCAATTATTGACTTTGCAAAGGTAAGAAATGAAGCTCTTAAAAGAGCAACAAATAAATATGTTTTTTTTATTGATTCTGATGAGATGCTTTCTCAGGATTCTCTAGTGCAAATCAAAAAGGTCATCGATGATAATTATTATGACTTAGTTTCTGTAGTTAGAAGTGATTATTTTCTAGGTAAAAAATTAAACTTTGGAGAAGCTGGGTCTATTCACTTAGTTAGATTTGGAAAAAAGGATAAGATCAAATTTATTCGTCAGGTACATGAGACTGTAGAGATAAAACCAATATATAAAGTTACTGGCTCAAATATTTCATTACTACATTACTCTCATCCTAGTATTACTCAATTTTTCAGTAAAATTTCTCATTATTCATCCCTTGAGTCCCGCCTAAGAAATATTAGCTCAATAAATAGTCTTCTTTTTGAATTATTATTATTTCCTCCTTTTAAATTTATTTTCAACTACCTCATTAGACAAGGTTATCGTGATGGGATAAGAGGTTTTATCTACGCATTTTTAATGTCTCTTCATTCTTTATTTGTCAGAATAAATCTTGTTGAAAAAAGAAAATAATTGTTAAAATATAAACCGGAGATAGCTTGGCAGTATCTAAAAGTGATATCATAAATTTATGGATGATATCTTTGGTAAATCAAAAAATTTCTGGTTATCGCTAGTTGCATTGTTTATTATTTTATTTTTAGTTAGTTTTATTGTTTTACCTAAGATTTTTTTCTTATTGATTACTAATTCAAAGTCAACTAGTTTTTCTGAAGTTGATTATCATTCTTCACTACAATTTATCTTAGCTGATGATGGTAAATTAATTGAGATTGAAAATATTTTTTCTGATGTCATCACAAAGGATGATTTTCATAAAATAAATGTCATCATTACCGACATGCCCCAAAAAAATCAGATTAATTGGATTGATGAGCATGGTCAAACAATTAATCATTTAGGATACGATGCTTTTCGCGAAGGTGAAAATCTCAGTATATATATTTACAATAATACTGCTGCAATTAGTCGACGTGGCTGGGATGTGGAGAAGATAGCAAGAGAAAATGAAATAATTCTACTTAAAGGATTGTTGTATTATCGTGGCTGGCCAATAGAAAAAGTAAACGAAGAAGCTAAAAAGATTTATCTAAGTTTATATGAAAGATATCCAAATCAGTTATTTTTAATGACCTATGACTTTTAATTTAAAGCTAATCAGTATCATTATTTTTCCTATATTAGTTGTAGGATTCTTATTTACTGGAATATTTAATAATGCTCAAGCAGTTTGTACAAATATTATTACTATTAATTTTCCAGCGGGATGTGAGACAGTTTGCTTGCCCGGTGAAATAGGTTGTACTGAGTGTAGCTCATATCAAGGTTGCATTGGCCCAGATGGAGAAAGCCCAGTTAACTATGATGGCTATTGTTATGAAAGTATCTGTACTTGCCCAGATGGCACACTGATTAACTATCTTGGATCATGTAACGATATAGTTAGTCAAAGTTGTGGAAATCGTATTTGTGAATCTAATGAAAATTGTTCGAGCTGTAGCCAAGATTGTGGGAGTTGCTTAGAACAAACCTGTGGTGATAGTTTCTGTACTGGCTTTGAGTCTTGTTTAACTTGTAGTACTGACTGTGGAGTTTGTCAGGTAGAGAATGGTAGCTGGTGGCAAGCAAAAGGGGGATTAGTTGGATCTAATGTTGCAGAAGGATTAGCCATAGAATCAAATATTCCAATAAATACTTGTCAGTTACCAGATTGCGATCCTAGCCTAATGAGTACTGATTTATCTGGTTTAAGTGATTCAGCTGGCTTTGTTTTAACACTAGGAGGATCATTAAAGGTGAATGGGGGAGTTACCTCTAGACCGACTAATATTTTTTCTGTTGGTACTGGTCAATCTCGTTATTACGAATATTTTGATTTCTTTTTTAGAGAGACTGATTTTGGTTTACTACCAATTGATTATTTTTTAAATTCAAGTTCAAACGCTAAGAAACCAAATTATTCTTTAAATGATGTTGAGTTTTATCATAAAGGTGATCTACACATTGTTAATCCTTGGTATGTAGCTAGAGGAGAAAAGTTTGTAATATTTGTTGAGGGTGATTTATATCTTGCTGATGAAGATGGTTTGAGTGATCAAATAATCCAAGTTGAGCAGGGAGGATTTCTAGCTTTTGTAGTGTCTGGGAATATGTATATTGATGAATCTATTGGAAACTCTAACTTAAATAACTTAACTCCAAATGTTGAAGGAGTTTATATCGTTAATGGTGTGATAGAAGTACAAAGTAGAGGAGTAGATAGAGGGGGAGATGATAGGTTTATTGGGGCTGGGACATTTGTTGGTTGGAGTGGTGTAAACTTAAATAGAGATTTTGATGACGGTATGGGTAGAGATTTAGAAAATTTAGATAAGCCTACGGAACAATTTATCTATAGACCAGATTTTATGATAAACTTGCCTGACGTACTTAAGTCATCACCAACCTTATGGCAACAAACTCAATAATTATATTTTTTGCTTTTTGTGTATTGTTCTTTTTAGGGCAATTACAAAGAATTGAGTTTTTTCAGCTTCTACCTTTCTATCTGCACGATATACTGCTTTTTATTTGGTTAGTATTTATTTTTTTCTCACATTATAAAAAAATATTTAAATTAATAAAATTCTTTGAATATAAAAAATATAAGTTGGAATTTTTTTTGTTTGCCTGGATTCTATTAGGCTGGATGATTGCTTTTTTTACAGGACAATTAGATATAAAGTTCTTATTTTATACAATAAGATTTGTTACATATGGCTTACTATTTTATTTTATTAATAAATTCAAGATTATTAAACATAATTATCTAAGTTGGGGATATTTCATAACAGGTTTCTATCTACTATTATTTGGTTTATTTCAATATCTCTTTATTCCAGACATGCGTTTTTTAAGTATTTTAGGATGGGATGATCACTATTATCGATTAATTGGATCTCAATTTGACCCTAACTTTATGGGTATAATTTTTGTTTTATTATTTTTTAATTTTAAAAAAGTAAGGCTGAAAAAGGGGAAATATTTAAAAAACATTTTATTATTTTTATTATTAATAGGAATTACCTTGACATTCTCAAGAGCAACATATCTAAGCTTTCTGGTAGGAACTATCTTATTCGCTAAGTTTAATTATAAGCGTTATCTTTACGCTATTTTATTAATTATCCTGATTATCTTATCTCCTAAACCAGGTGGGGAAGGTGTTGACTTGACTAGGACTGCCAGCATAAGTGCTAGAGTTGAGTCATCTCAGACTAGTCTTGTTAGTTTGCAACCATACCAATATTTATTTGGCCAAGGTTTATTTAATAGACAGAAAAATAGCTATATTAAAAATGATTACATCAGAGCTGATCATGCCATACTTGAAGATAACTTTATTTTATTAATTTTCAATGCCACTGGGATAGTAGGACTAAGTTTAGTGTCGATTATTCTGAGCAAGCATCTGGTTGCTCTGTATAAAAAAAATCAGGTTAATACCATTAGTATTATCTTAGTCTTAACTCATTCACTATTTAATAATACAGTATTTCAACCGTTTGTATTTATCTTTTTGGTTTGGGGTTTAATAAGCAAAGTTGACCGTTAGCTCACTTTCAGACTCATTCCCAGCCTTATCAATTGCTTTGATTAGAATTTTATTTTCACCCTCTTGCAAAGAGTATGTTCCAGTAAAGTTACCTTCACTATTTGCTACAGATAATCTGCCACTAATGAAGACTCTAGCATTAGGCTCAGTAAGTCCTTTGATAGTAGTAATTTGATTCTTCCTCAAAGTAATCGTAGATTCATTCTCAGGTTCTTCAATCTGAATAGTAGGTAGTTCTTTATCTAAAGTAATAGAGTACTTTTTACTCGTAAGAGATTCATTCTTGGCTTCATCAACTGAGTATGTTGTAATCGAGTTTTCTCCTTCAGTTAGTTCTGCATCTAGCTCAAAGGTTCCCTCATCGGTGATTATTTTCTTATCAGCTTCATCACCATTAAGGACTAGGATAACTTCACTTTTTGCTTCACCATAGCCAGTTAGTTTTATTGTTCCTGAGTAGGTTGCTTCTACTGGTGCATCCAGGATTGGTACTTGTGGCGGAATATCGTCAGATGAGTTAGTTATCACATCACCATCAAGAACATTAAAAGCAACGCGGACAATATTAGGTAGGATTAGAAAGAGAAAGCCAAGGATTAAAGCTAGAATTACAAAGATTATGATAGCTGTTTGTTGGGCTAATTTTCTGTGTTCTTTTTTTGCTAGTCTTGAAGAAATAGGTTTGCTTGTTTTCATCTTACTGTCATTCTAACACAATCCATTTTCTCATCTCTTTGGATAGATTTACCATAAAGTGAACGTTGTGGATTGAAGATAATCTGAAGTATGTTAATTCATCGGTCTTAAAGAGATGTCTTAAGTAAGATTTAGAATAACCTCTTTGGCAGGTAGTACATTGACAGGTTTTAGAAATTGGTTCTAAGTCTTTTTTGAAGATACTATTCCCAATCTGCAGTCTGCCTTTGTTATAGTCTGATTTAAAAATAGGTTTTTCCCCGCTGGTATCAAGCTCACCATGATAAATTGCCCCATTTCTTGCAAGTCTTGTTGGGGCAACACAATCAAACATGTCATATCCAGCTAAGATTGCATCTACAATGTCTTGTGGGTTGAGCCCTAAGCCCATCGCATAACGAGGTTTATTTTCAGGCAGTAGATCTCTAGTCCAATCTAAAATCTCAACAGTTCCAATCATATTATAGCCAACAGTTTCTCCGCCAAGGGCTATTCCATCAAAATCGAGCTCTACTATTTTTTTGACTGACTCTCTTCTAAGTTCTTTGTGCATTGCCCCCTGAGCAATACCAAATAATGATTGGTATCTTCCATAGATATTTTTACGATCATGCTGCTCCCAGTAATCTTTGCATTGTTCTGCCCAATTATGAGTGCGATCAAGAGCTTGACGGGTATATTTCTCGTCAGCTTTATCTGGAGTACATTCATCAAAAGCCATGATAACATCAGCTCCTATCTGTCTTTGTATCTCAATTGCTTTTTTTGGAGTAAAGAAATGTTTAGAGCCATCAAGATGAGACTTAAAACTGACACCTTCATCGCTAATTTTTACATTGGAAGAATGTCCTTTACTCTCTGATTGTTGACCAAGTGAGAAAACTTGAAATCCACCACTGTCAGTTAAGATTGGACCTTGGTGTTTCATGAAATTATGTACACCTCCAGCATTTTTAATAATATCCAATCCGGGTCTTAAATAAAGATGATAAGTATTTGCTAAAATTATTTCAGGTTTAGTTAAAGCAATATCTTCTGAATCAAGAGCTTTGACCGTTGCTAAGGTCCCCACAGGCATAAAAATAGGAGTTTCGACTGTACCGTGCTCGGTAGAGAATTGTCCAGCTCTGGCATTGCCTTTTGTAGATTTTAATTTAAAATTAAGTCCATTCATATCAAGTATTTTACCACTTATTAATGTTTAAAATTACAGACTTTGATTATCATTTGCCCTCAGAGAACATTGCTCACGCTCCAGCTACTCCTCGTGATAGTAGTAAGTTGCTGGTGATTGATCGATTCACTCAGGAGATAACAAATAAACATTTTTATGACTTAGCTGATCTGCTCAGTGATGAATATGTGATTGTCAGAAATAATACAAAAGTTATTCCAGCAAGAATTTATGGAGAGAAACAATCTGGCGGTAAAGTTGAGTTATTACTTTTAAAGAGAGCTGGGATTGGAAAATATGGTGAGAAATGGGAAGTGATGACAAAACCAGGCCTAAAACTAGGACAAGAGGTGTCATTTAAGAATTCACCTTTGAGAGCAACTACTATTGGAGTAAATGGATACACTCGAGTTGTAGAGTTTAATCTACAGGCTGAAGATTTATTTAATGAGCTTGATCAAATTGGTCATACGCCAATCCCTCCATATATAAACTGGGAAGAGGATGATGAAAAGAAATTGCGAGAGATCTATCAGACAATTTATGCCAAACATCAAGGTAGTGCCGCAGCTCCTACAGCAGGATTACATTTTACTCCAGAATTAGATGAAAAAATAAAGAGTAAAGGAATCCAAATTTACGAAGTAACTTTACATGTTGGTCTAGGGACATTCCTACCAGTAAAGACTGATCAAATTACCGATCATGAGATGCATTCAGAGAAGTATATTTTAAATAGTGAGACTGCAAAAAGACTTAATCAAGCAAAAAAAGAGGGTAAGAAAATTTTGTCGGTAGGAACTACTACCACAAGATTACTTGAAGCTTGCTCAAATGATAGAGGTGAGCTTATTTCTGGTGAGGCAGAAACAAAAATATTTATTTATCCACAGTATCAATATAAGTTTGTTGATGCCATTATTACAAATTTCCATCTTCCAAAATCTACTTTATTAATGATGATTAGTGCTTTTATTTCAAAGCCAAATACTGGAGAAGATTTTAAAACTTTTAAACAGTCATTAGTTGGCAAAGCCTATTTGCAAGCAATTGAGGATGATTATCGTTTTTATAGTTTTGGAGATGGGATGATTATTCTCTAGTTACTCAGAGATTTCAATTATCTTATTTTTATTTTTATGACCTTTTAAAATAATCAGTTGTGATTTTTTTAATTGGAGAAATTTCGCGAGTAATTCTAAAACTTTTCTGTTTGCTTTACCTGACTCAGGACTGATTGATACATTCACTTTATAGATATCTTCCTCTTTTCTTATTACTGAGTTATCTTTTGCATTAGTGTTGACAGTTACGTTAATTTTTCTCACTTAAAGTCCATGGTAATTTTCTTTTTTTGTTGGGAGATAATGTTTTGGCTAACTCCCATCATTAAGGACAGAGATACTAGTGAACTACCTCCATAGGAAATAAAAGGAAGAGTAACCCCAGTTATTGGTAATAGCCCTGTGTTCATCCCTATATTGACAAAGACCTGGAAGGTAATCGCTGTAACAGTCATTATTAAAAAATAGTATTCAAATTTATTTTTAGTATATGTCGCTCGATAGATAAGAAAGACACTGAGAATAAAATAGAGAATAATTAGGATAGTACCACCAATAAATCCCCATTCTTCTGCAAAAGAGGCAAAGATAAAATCAGTATGTCTTTCTGGTAAGAATCGCAAATGAGATTGACTACCTTGTCCAAGACCTTTACCGTATAATTCTCCAGAACCAACAGCGATTTGCGATTGGTAAGAATTGTAGTTTTCACTACTTTGCTGATTACTTTGTGAGCTAATAAAACTTGTTATTCTGGTTTTCTGATAGGGTCTTAAGACCAATGTCCAAGCTAATATGGCTCCAACTATTCCAATAGAAAAGAGTGTCCATAGATACTTACTTTTTATTTCAGATAAGAAGAGGATAATACCGACACTTAAAAGAAAATGGATAGTAGTCCCTAGATCTGGTTCAACTAAAATAAGCACAGCAGGTATCAAGGAAATAGCTAAGAATTTTCCGATGTTTATTAAGTTATCTAATTTGTTTTGACTTGCAAAAATTGCAAGAAATAATCCTACAATAGGTATCGCCAACTGTGATGGTTGAATTGCAAAAAGATCACCAAACTTAATCCATCTAGCTGTCCCTCTAGTAATGGAGCTAGTGATTAATGTCAAAACAAGTAAGAAGTTCAAAGCACCATATGCAATATAGTAATACTTTTTTAGAAAGGATATTTTTACCTTACTAGCTATAAAAAAAACTGCAAAAGAGATTAGCCAGAAGATCAGTTGAGCTGAGGCTAAATCAGGAGCAATACTTTTTAAAGTAATTAGACTGATTAGAGCAAAGCTTCCTAAGATGGCTGGGATTAGTAAATGTCTGGTAGATTTAGTCATCTAATGATTTAAAGAAGTTGACTACACATTGAGATATTCGATCTTTTACCTCTTTTGAATCTAGGATTGATTTCACCTCCTGATGATTTGTCGCATTGGTACCATCTTTAGCAATTTTATTTGTTATACAAGAAAAGCCAATTACATTCATCCCTCTATTACGGGCAACAATTACCTCAGGAGTTGTAGACATCCCCACCGCATCGGCTTTAAGACCATCTCTAAATGCAATGCATTCAGCTTCAGCTTCATAGGATGGTCCAGTTACGGCTAAGTAAGATCCTTGATGGATATTTTTTGAAAATTTTTTATTTTCTTTGATAAATTTCTTAATTAAATCTTGACTATATGCCTCATTCATTGGTTGGAATCGATAAGTTGACTCACCATCATCAACTCTTGAAAAAGGGTAGTGTTTGCCTAATAGCGGATTAGGTAAAAAATTAATATGAGATTTAATCAGCATTAAGTCCCCAACTTGAAATTTTCTATTAAGACCTCCAGCAGCATTGGTAACAAAGTAGTTTGGGATACCTAATTCAGCCATGACATGGACTGCAAAGACAGTTTGTAAGATTCCAATATTAAGTGGCAGAGTAGCTCCTTCATAGTAATGTCTGCGACCTTTTAATCCAATTAGAAGTGTACCCTCTAATGTCCCGATAATTAACTCACCGCTATGGCCAGGAACAGAAGTTTCAGGAAAGTTTGGAATTTCACTATAGGGGATTGTTTCCGTTACTTTAATTTTTTTAGCAATATCTCCTAGACCAGAGCCAAGTACTATGGCAAATTCAGGAGTAATATTTAAGTATTCTCTAATGTAATCAGCTGCTTGTCTAACAAGTAATGGGTAGTTTTTTTGATAAGCAAGTAATAAAGAAAAAGATGAATTTTGCATACCTCTTATTCTATCATCTAAATTTCTTGAAAAAATATTACTACAAAATAATTTTATTTAAATAATTTCTCAGATATTATTAATGTAAAACCTCTTACTGAAGTAAGTATGAGTAATATTATTGGTATAACTAAATATCTCTCAAAACCAACTCTGGCATAGGAAAATATTAAGATAAAAGTCAGGAGGAAAGTAAAAAAGTTTAAAATTTTATTTCGGCTTGATCTAGCATTAATCAAAATCTTTTTAAAAAAATATGGTAAGCCAATGATGATTGTAACTAATTTAAATAGAAAAAAGATATTTAGATTATCTCCTAGATATCTTTTGATGACTAAAGAAATGTAACTAAAAAGATCTAATGATCCTGAGACATTATAAAAGCGGGTCTGTTGTTCAACTCTTTGTGAAATAAACTTATAAAAGCCAACCAGATATTGAGAACCTAACTCTGGTTGCAAATATAAGTAGTTAACTAAAACTAATAATAACCAAAAAATTAATTCATATAAGGATTTGAGTATCTTGGTTTTTTTTGTAAATATAAGATCAATAATTTTAAAAATAACAAATAAATAGAGAAGTATGAGACCATTTATTTTTGACCCCATTGCAAACGATGTAAAAATCGCAGATGAGAAATATAAGAAAAATCTTAATTTTCCTTTAATTAAATCTCCTTTCCAGAACAGATAATAAAAACAGATGCTAGCCAGTAATATGAAAAAATTAGAAATATTATCAGCGTTGGCCAAAGGTGAGTTCCAAATAAATATTTCATTAAAATAGATAAAAACTAAACTTATTAATGCAGTAAAAAAGTTAGCTTCCTTTTTTATGAAGTAAAATAGAGTAATTAAGAATAGTAATGCAAAAACAGCACTAGTTAATCTGGCGATCTTAATTGCACTCACTACTTCTTCACTAAGCTGACTTGTAAGTTCTTGACTATTAATTTCAAAATTTAAACCTACTTTACTATCCTTTTTCCCGCCTTCTACAAAATATGAGTAATTTCTTAGTTCCTGACTTTTATCTGACCAAATATCAATCTTATTTAATTTAAAAATTGAACCGTAAATATATTTAACAAGATGTGGCTGATCAAATAGTCTAAAATCATGGCTTGACCAAGGTATTCTTACATTTAAATCTTCCCATTTAAAATAAGACCAATTATTATTTATTCTCTGATTATATACATTCGTATCATGAACCCAAACTATTTCGTCAAGGTCAAGAGATTGTAATCGAGTCCTATTAAATAAGTTTAGGAATATAAATAAGAAAAAAGCTAACTCAAAAAAACACAGTAGATATTTGCCTATATTTTTTTTAGTCATAAGCCATGTTACCACTCAAGAATCATCTCAACAATCTTTTACAAAAAGTTAAGATGGAATTATGATCTAATCTCTAGCTTTTCACCTATCACAAGTTTACTGCTAGTATGTCCTTCTATTTCAGATTGCCATTTTTCTGACCAATTTGGACAGGCGATAGTGATAATTTCATCTACATTTAGGCCAGCTTCTTTTCTTAATTTTTGAATATTTCTCATTAGTTCTCTGGCTTCTCCTTCTTCTTTTAATTCTGGAGTAATGACTAAATCAAACTCAACTCTTAAATCATTATCAGATATTTGCCAGTTAACATTTTTAACATTTAATTCATTCATTAATAGCTCACTTAAGTTTTCACTATTAGATAATTCTGGTCCTGAAACTGTTAAGCTAGCAAGAGGTTGGCGGACTTTAATTTGCTCACTTCTTCTCAAAGAGTGAGCTTGCTCGGTAATTTTTTTAGTTTGATCCATTTGACTGACTAATTCTGTATCACTGAGCTTTTGATAATGCTCTGATTGTGGCCAATCAGTATGGTGAATTGAAGAGTTTTCATCAGCCATAGTCTGATGGATAGTCTCACTAAAGAATGGAGTAAATGGGGCAAACAGTTGAGCGAGCGTATATAGAGTGTGTCCAAGAACATGACTTGCCTGTTTATTATCTTTAAGTCTATTTCTACTCAATCTCAAATACCAGTTAGACAGGTCAGCGATGAAATCAATTAATAACCGACTTGATTTTACAAGATCATAGTTGTTCATATTTTCGGTAACGCCATCGATGAGTTCAGCAAGTCTTGCCAGCAACCATTGATCTAAAATATGATCAGGCTTTTTTGGCACCTTCCTGAAGTCAACTTTAGTATCTACAAATCCTTGATAGAAGCTAAAGACATTCCACCAAATGATAAAGACTTTTCTTCTCAGGTCAGAGACTTCTCGTTCACTGAAATTTAGATTTTCTGCTTTAAGAACTGGTGAGCTAGTCAAATACATTCTTAAACTATCTGCTCCATATTTATTTATCAACAGAACTGGATCAGGATAATTTTGTAATCTCTTGCTCATTTTCTTGCCATCTTCAGCTAATACAATTCCATTGACGATGACATTTTTAAAGGCGATTGATTTTTTGACTCCACAGGCAATCACATGAAGATAGTAAAACCAAGCTCGAGTTTGGTCTACACCCTCACCGATAAACTCTGCTGGGAAGTTTCTTTCAAATTCCGCTTTGTCTTCAAATGGATAATGAGCCTGGCCATATGGCATTGATCCAGAATCAAACCAAGTGTCTAGGACGTCAGGGACACGTTTCATCGTGCCATCACATTTTTCACATGGGACAGTAATCTGATCAACAACGTGTTTATGTAAGTCAGTTACTTTTTCACCAGAATCCTTTTCTAAATCACTGGCACTGCCATAGACTTTCTCGTAACCACAGTCACATTTCCAAATTGGAATAACACTTGCCCAAAATCTTTGGCGAGAAATTGACCAGTCACGAGCACCTTTAAGCCAGTTACCCCAACGGCCTTCTTTTATATGATCAGGTGACCAGTTGATTTTTTTAGCATTCTCTAAAAGATCATCTTTTATTTTTGTGACATTTACAAAGTAGCTACCGGTAGCATAGTTAAGCAATGGAGTATCACAACGCCAACAGTGTGGATATGAGTGAGTGATTTTCAACTTACTCCACAATCTGTCGTGGTGAGCTAGGTATTTAATGATTTCGATATCTGTTGCTTGATGATTATCCTTTGGTTTAACTTCCAGTCCAGCAAAGTCTGTTACTTCTTTTCTGAATCGTCCGTTCATTCCAACGTGTTGGATTAATTCAACATTTTCAGTTTTACCAAGTTTATAGTCATCATCACCAAAGCCTGGGGCAATATGTACAATCCCAGTTCCATCTTCATTACTGACAAACTCTCCATTAACAACTCTAAAAGCATTGAGTGTATCTTGGTAGTAATCAAACAGAGGTTGGTATTCCAGACCAATTAAATCAGCGCCAGAGATTTCTTTGACAACTTCTACTTCTTTATCTTTACTGACAAATTCTAAACGATCTTTGGCAGCAATTAAGTGATCACCGCTTTCTTTGTCTTTAAAGAGAATATATGTCATTTCTTCATTAACTGCTAACAAGAAGTTACCAGGTAGAGTCCAAGGGGTAGTGGTCCAAGCTAGGACATAAGTATCTCCAGAAAAGTAGAGGTTATCAGTTTCTTTTAATTTAAATTTTGCTACTACAGAAATATCTTTAATATCCTTATATCCCTCAGTCACTTCTGATTGAGACAAAGTTGTCTCACAGCGTGGACAAATATGCATCGAGCGGTGGTCTTCATAAATCAAGCCATTATTATGAAGTTCTTTAAAAACCCACCAAACTGATTCCATGAATTCTATGTCCATGGTTTTATAATCATTCTCCATATCTGCCCAGCGACCTAATCTTCTAATGATTGTTTTCCAGTCATCAACATAGCTGAGAACTTTAGAACGACAAACTTCATTAAATTTTTCTACACCAAGCTCTTCAATTTCTTTCTTTTGGGAAATACCGAGCTCTTTTTCAGCAATATTTTCAATAGGTAAGCCATGACAATCCCAACCCCACTTTCTCTCCACTCGCTTACCCTGCATGGTCCAATATCGAGGGACAACATCCTTCATAGTGCTAGCTAAGATATGACCATAATGGGGAAGACCAGTCGCAAAAGGAGGTCCATCGTAGAAAACATAAGAATTCTTTTTGTCTCTCATTTCAACAGATTTTTCAAAAGTCTTGTTATCTTGCCAGTACTTTTGGACTGCTTCTTCTAGTTCTACTAGATTTGGTGTTTGGTTAAAGTCTGTTACTTTAGGCATAATTGTGTTTTAAATATTTTAATAAATTGATTGCTGGTTAATAATTTTTGTTATGTATTGGCTGTTATGTTATTTTATTACCTTTTTAAGTATCTCCTAGTTTGGGGTAATAAAAAATCCCCTGATTAACACCAATATTGATATTAATTAGGGGACCTTCTGTGGCGGTGCCACCCCATATTTACTTATTCCTGCTGTTACGGGCTTACCCGGAAAGTTCTAGTTAGCAAATGCTGTTCTTCTTTCTCCTTGCTTAGTGATGATAAGCTTAAATGGATTTGTATAAGGGAATTATAGCATAATAAAATAATTGAAAAATTAACTACTTTATTAAAAGGCTATATTAACATTACTGTCTCAAGAATGCCGGAATTTCAAACTCATCTTCAAAATCATTATCTTGATTTTCCTCTGTAGGTTGAGTTTTTTGTTTATCTTCTCTTTGGGGTTCCTGTCCTTGTTTATCAAAGTTTTGATTTGAAATAAATGGGCTAGTTGGTTGGCTGTTTTGGCTTTGAGAAAGCTGAGAAGTTGTTTTAGGTTGAGTATAGCCACTTGGAGCTCGATCTATTTTAGCTGGTTCTGGTTCTCTTTGACTAAATGAAGCTGGGTTATAGCCTAGTCTTCTATTTGACTCTTGGCTAAAGTTACCAAAGAATGGTCTTTTTGCAGTTCCATAGCCACTATTCTCAAATCCAGTGGCAATAACACTGATCTTAATATTAGAACCCATGTCTTTATTAATAGTTGCTCCAAAAATGATATTTGCATCTGGATCAGCTGCATTAGCGATAATAGCAGATGCATCTGAAACTTCAGTCATAGTCATATCTTCACCACCGATGATGTTGTAAAGAATCCCTTTGGCCCCATCAATAGAAACTTCAAGGAGTGGGGAAGAGATAGCCATTCTGGCAGCTGTAGAAGCTCTGTTTTCACCACTTGCTTCACCAATCCCCATCAGTGCAGAACCGGAGTCAAGCATGATAGTTTTGACGTCAGCAAAGTCAACATTGATTAAACCTGGAACAGTAATAAGATCTGAGATACCTTGGACACCTTGGCCAAGAACATTATCTGCAAGTTTAAATGAGTCAAGCAGAGTCATTTTTTTATCTACTACTTCCATTAGTCTTTGGTTAGGAATAACAATAAGGGTATCAACTTTGTCTCTAAGGCTATCAATCCCTTCTTCAGCACTCTGCATTCTACGAACTCCTTCAAACATGAAAGGTTTTGTTACAACAGCGACAGTCAAGGCTCCTGATTCTTTGGCAATCTCTGCGATGACAGATGAAGCCCCAGTACCTGTTCCACCACCCATACCAGCAGTGATAAAGACCATATCGGTATCAAAAACTAAGTCCTTAATTTTTTCTTTGGATTCTTCAGCAGCAGCTTTTCCTACTTCTGGATCAGCACCTGAGCCAAGGCCTCTAGTAAAATTATTTCCAATTTGAACTTTTGTGTCAGCCTTAGAGGTTAATAATGCCTGTGAATCAGTATTTACCACTATGAACTCAACTCCGGAAATAGCCCCAGACTCGATCATAGAGTTGACTGCATTGCCGCCACCTCCACCGACACCAATGACTTTTATTTTTGCGAAAGTTGCGTTATTTGGTTTAACTAGTCCCATGTTATTTTTATTGAATTTATAAATGTAGTAGTAATATCTTTTACCACAAAATTATCTCAAAGTGTATCACCTCTTTTGTTATTTTTATATGAATTATATTTTTTATGGAATTAATGATTTAAATAAACCTTTGGCCTTTTCTCCAATTCCACCTATCTTGATTCCTTTAAACATTGATCCAAGATCAAAACTACTCTTTGAATGACTGATTGCCCCTTGGCTGATTGCATACTCAATTAAGCCGATACTAGTAGCAAAGGTTGGACGGTTTATGTCTCTTGTAATACCTTCCATTTCTTTTGGCCTACCAACTCTGGCAGGTAGTCTCATTGTCTTTTTAGCAACTTCAATGATGGAAACTGTTTCTGCTCCACCTCCAGTAATTACTAGACCGGCTGGGATGAGAGGTAGTAAATTATTCTTTTCTAAGTCTTTGCCAATCAAGGTGAAAATCTCTTTCATCCTTGGAACCATAATTCCCTCAATGACTGACTTTTTAGAAAGCTCTTTAGTGCCTTCTTCATCAAGCTCAAGTTTATCTAAGTCAATTAAATCAGCTTGTTTACGTCTTTTATTTAATTCTTCTTTTGACTCTCCTGGTTTAGGAGTAAGAATTTCATTACTGTTACTTGAGAGCATTAGTTTAACTGCTTCTGCTGAATCAAGACTTATTCTACAACCAACGGCGATATCTTTTGTAATATGCTTAGCGCCAACAGGGATAGTAGCCGAATATTCTAATGAACCTTCAACATAAACACATAGAGAAGTACACTCAGATCCAATGTCTACGACAGCTACTCCTAGTTCTTTTTCTGTTTCTGTTGCAGAAGAAATAGCGCTAGCCAGACCGGAGAAAACAAAGCTGTTTAATTCTACTCCAAGGTCAGTGACACTTTTTTTAATGTTTTTTAGTGAAGTGCTTAGACCAGTGATAATATGTGCTTCTGATTCTAATCTAATCCCAGTCATTCCTACTGGATCTTTGATGCCAGTTTGTGAATCTACTTTAAAGTCCCTAGGAACTACATGGATAATTTGTCTATCATTAGGTAAAGAAACAGCTCTGGCTGCTTCAATCACTCTTTCTACATCTTCATGATTAATCTCTTGGTTTGGGTTAGCTACTGCAACAACTCCTTTTGAGTTCTGTGATTTGATATTAGATCCAGAGACAGAAATATATGCTTCTGAGATAGATAGTCCAGCCATTCTCTCTGCTCCGTCTAAGCTTTCTGTGAGAGTTGCTGAGACTTCTTCTAGATTAACGATGGCACTTTTTTTCATCCCTCTAGATTTAACAGCAGAAACACCCACAATTTGTGGTTTACCAGTTTCTTCATTAAATGTAGCTACTAATGTAACACATTTGTCAGTTCCTAGGTCAATAGCAGCAATAATAGGTTTTCTAGACATCTTTATTTAAGCATAGCAAAAAGTTTGCATTTATGTCGAGGGAATTTCGTTCTCCCAACCACTTCCATAATATAAACCCAAGGCCAATTTTACGATAATAGTATATTCTTCGGTGCGATCTACGAATCCTTTTGTGATTACGCCGATCGCTCCCTGTTTTTGCTTTAGGTTTGGATCAGAGAAAAAGGAACCCATGATTGGTCCCATTTCTTCTCCAGCTAAAATACGACTGGCAATAATTTCAGGGACTTTAAAACGAGCTCCATTAGACTCATATAAATTATTTTCTTGGTCAGTAACAGTTGCCCAAACGGTAGACCACAATTCATCTTCATGTTTTTTAAAAACACCACCTTCTAGCCCAACTCCGAGAATAGTTTCATTTTCTATTTCTTCTTTGCTTAAAGTTTCTAGCCCCTCTTTTAAAACTGCCTGAGCGCGATTAGTAGCACCTTGTCTAGTTTCTTCATCGCTCATCGGTTGTTCACTGATGCCACTAGGAACATCTATGCCAATAACTCTAAGTTCTGGCCAATTTTCACTACCAGCATTGATTACAGAATTAATCTTAACGGGGTTTTTTGAGCCAACAAAAATGATCATAGCTAGAGATTTCTAAATGATGTATTTAATTGTAAACAGTATAGCTAACGAACGGTAGATAATAAATCCTGAACTGCTCTGAGACCAATCATCATACACTTAATTCTTCCTGGAGTAATTGATTCTAAATCTAATAGACCAAGTAAAAAATCCTGGTCTATCTTTAAAACATCTGTAATTTTTTTACCAATTACTTCTTTTGAAAGTAAGCTCATTGTTGCCATTGAAATTGTACAGCCTTCTCCTGTCCATTTTAGATCTTCAACAGTTTTATTTTCATCATTAATTTTTATAGTAACCTGAATGGTATCTCCACAAGAAGGATTGTAGTGAACTTGTTTTAAATCAGTTCCTGTTAGTGTTCCATAATTAGCAGGATGTTTAGCTTCATCGAGGATGATTTCTTGAAATAAGTCAGACATTACTTAAATATTTTCTTAATTTTCTTAATTGCTTTTATTAGCTTGTCTATATCAGTTTTATCATTGTAGACACTAAAACTTGCTCTAACGGTAGCAATCCATTTATTTTCTAGGTGAAGTGGCATAGTACAGTGATGCCCACTTCTAACTGCGACATTTTCACTATCTAAAATTTGAGCTACATCATGAGCATGTACTCCCTTGTAAATAAAAGTAATAGACCCAAGTCGGTGCTTGGCATTAAGTGGCCCAACAATTTCTATTTCTTCTATCTTTTTTAGTTCATCAAGAGCATAACTAATTAGTGAACGATCATGTTTTTCTACTTCTACCATGCCAATTTTCCCTAAGTAATCACAGGCAATTGCCAATCCAGTAGCTGATGCTACATCAGGAGTACCTGCGATGAATCTTTCTGATAGGTCTTCATTGAAAGTAGTTTTATCTTTATAGACAGATTCGATCATTCCACCGCCAAATAGCCATGGAGACATTTCTTTTGACTTTAATAATGATTCTCTGACTATTAGGCCTCCAATACCCATTGGGCCAAGCATTTTATGTCCAGAAAATGCATAGAAGTCGATGTCTAATTTATGAAAATCAATTTTCATATGTGGGGCACTTTGGGCTCCATCTATAGCAAAGCGACATTTTAAATTATTATCATTTATAATTTTTCTTATTTTATCTAACGGATTGACTGTTCCTAGTGCATTACTGACATGAGCAATGGAAATCAACTTAATTTTATTTCCATACTTATTTATTTTTTCTTGAAGATCAGTTAAGTCAAGTGAGCCTTCTTTACTAATATTTATAAATTGTAATTTAGTCCCAAATTTTTTGCTTAATTCTTGCCAAGGAACTATATTGGCATGATGTTCCATGATAGAAGTTAGAATGATATCCCCTGCTTTCATGTTCTTTTCAGCCCAACCATATGCAATCCCATTAAGTGCTTCAGTCGCATTCCTAGTAAGAATTAGTTCTTCTTTATTTGCTCCAAAAAAAGATGAGATTTCCCTTCTAGATAATTCAAAAGCTTCAGTACTAGTATCAGAAAGTTTATGCACCCCTCTATGGACATTGGCGCAGGCAGTTGTGTAATAGCTTTCTATTGCATCCAAAACTACTTGTGGTTTCTGTGAAGTAGCTGCATTATCTAAGTAAACTAATTTAGGATAATTTTTAAAGATTGGGAAATCAGCTTTATATTGATTCATATTTTGTATTATATGACAGTTTCTTTAGTTTTTAGGACTGGCATTTTATATCGTGTATCAATTTCTTTAATATCATTGTCAATTTCTTTTAATTCAATATTATTTAGAATTTGATTAAGCTTATAAATCCCATTTTCTAAGTCAGTACTGTCAATTAATGCACGATAATTATTGTTAAGTAAAATAATAAAAATATTATTTTCTAACCTAATATTTTGATAATTTATCTCCATCTGTTCTAAGCCACTGACTAAATTGTTTATTTTTGAGTTTAAATCTTTTTCTAGTTTTTCTTCCTGGGAAATTTTAAAGATATTTTCATCATTGAGCTGATAATAGTTTGTTTGGACATTTTCTAGTTCTAGAATAATTGTGTCTGGTAGTTTTTTGCTTATCTGATAATCAGCAATTTGTGAAAGGGTATCGTCAAAATTTGTAAAGAAAAGGGATTGATTATATAGATGACCTAGCTTATCAGTTGTCGCTTTTGGGCACGGTTGCTTGTTCTGTTGACATTCAATCATTTTTATTTTGAAAAAGCTTTGATTAATGAAAATAAGAAAAAAAAGAACTAAACCGTAACTAATAAGGCTTATATTCCTAGGTAAGTTTGAATGATTTTTTAGGTAATTTCTTCGATTATTTCCCATAGTTTGGCAGCGCCATTGGCAGATGGTTTAAGTGGTTCTAATTTTCTTCCTAAAGATTTCTGATGTTTTTTAATAAAAATAATTTCTTTGAGTAAAGTTTCTGCATTAAGATTTTTTTGTTCTAGTAAAACTCCTGCACCTTTATCTGTAATATTTTTAGCATTAAGTAATTGTTCGTTTCCTTTTGAAAAAGGTAGGGGAATAAAGATTGTTGGGATTTGGGCAAAGTTTAGTTCTTGGACTGTGTTTGCTCCTGATCTTGAAACAGCCCCATCAGCGACATTGTAGACCCAAGATAATTCTGGGGTTGTGAGCCATTCTTTAATAATATAATTTTTTCTGTGGCCTGCTGGTAAATTATCTTTAACTTTATTTAATTCTGCTTTGTAGTTAATTTTATTTGTGGGATTTCCACAGGCATGGATTACATTCCATGTTTTAATAATTTTTGGTAAAACCTGAGAAATAGTCGTGTTAATAATGTAAGAACCTTGGTTCCCACCAGTAATCAGTAGAGTCGGTTTGTCTGCACTGAGATCTTTTGCCCAGGTAGGTCTTTTAGGTTTTGCATTGACTAGATCAGGTCTAAGCGGATTACCTGTTACAACAACTTTTTCTTTAGGGAAGTGCTTAGCACTCTCTTCATGAGAAAGTGCTATTTTTTTTGCAAATTTTCCAATAATTTTATTTGCCTGACCAGCTGTAACAGTTTGTTCATGAGTAACAATTTTGATACCTAAAGTCCAAGCTGCAATTGAAATAGGAACTGCTAGGTAACCACCAAAAGAAACAAATACTTTAGGGTGGTATTTGATCAATAAAAATATCGCTTGAAGATAGGAGGATATTAGTTTAAATAAAAAAGGAAGTTTACCAAAAATGGTTTTACTAGGGCGGGGTGCATTATAAGGAACAAACTTTATTTTTCTTTTTTCTACTTCTTTTTTTTCTTGGGATTCTTGTTTATCTGTTTCCTGGCTATAAAGTCTACCTAAAAAAATAACTTCACTGTCAATTTTATTTTCTTTCAGATAGTCAATCAGAGCTAATGCAGGAGTTAAATGGCCACCTGAAATAATAATTTTTTTCATATCTATTTTACTTTTTCCAAAGAGAGTTTAGTCAAGACTCCTGTCGCTAACATTACCATAACCAGAGAGGAACCTCCATATGAGAAAAAGGGTAATGGCATACCAGTCAATGGTACTAAAGCTACTACAGCAGAAATATTTAAGAGTGTTTGGGTACTAATCCATATTAAAATTCCCATGGCTAATAAATGTTCAAAACTATCAGTAGGAAATTTTGAAGCTATTCTAAATGTTACAAGAAAGTAAGCTAAGAATAAATTAATAACAAACATTGATCCGACAAAGCCAATTTCTTCAGCAACAATAGCCAGGATAGAGTCGCTACTAGCTTCAGGAATATAATTATATTTCTGTTTTGATTCACCTATTCCTTGGCCTAATAAGCCACCTCTTCCTAGTGCTAGGGTGATTTGTCTAATGTGAAAGCTAGAGCCTAAAGGATCTAGCTCAGGATTAAAAAAAGTAGAGACTCTTTTCATCCGATATTCTGAGGAAAAAATTGCTCCTAAAACCAAGATTAAGCTCACCCCACTAACTAGAAAGATATATTTCATTTGTCCACCTGCAATAAAATACATTCCTAACGCAATCCCTGTTACAACTAAAGTTGAGCCAAGGTCAGGTTGAAGCATTAACAAAATGATAGGAAGTGATGTTAGAAATAGGAAAGGAAGTAATTTTTGGTGTTTGGTCATCCATGCTGCAAAAAAAGTAACGATAGAAAACTTAGCAATTTCTACTGGTTGGATTGTGATCAAGCCAAATAGTGAGAACCATCTTCTTGCTCCATTTAATTTTAGGCCGAACCCAGGTATAAAGACCAATATCAGTGCTATTAGTGTCAATATGAATAGTATCGGAGATATTTTTTGCCAAAATTTAATAGGAATAAAACTAGAAATAAATAAGGTTATAAATCCTAGTCCAAGCCACATCGCCTGAGATTTAACATAATGATAGGGATTACCAAAGGTTGAGAAACTTTCTGCTGTAGAACTCTCAAAAACAAACAATAACCCTATTAAAGAAATAATTGTTGTTAAGGACAACAAGAAAAAAGTACTAGAAAAACCAACTTTCTTTTTTTTACCCATTTAATTATATCCTTATAATTCTGGAACAATATCTGGACTTCCACTTGGTGATGGCGAAGGACTTGGACTAGGTAATGGTGTAATAGTTGGGCTTGGTGAAGGGGAAGGACTTGGTTCTGGTTTCTCCCAATCTTCTCCTCCTGTCCCAATCTTAACCTTATTACTCTCAGTCCACTTCCCTGCTCTGGATAATGCTTTGGCGTAGATTTCATATCTACCTTTAGTAAGGTTGATTTTCCCTCTATAAGAACGGTTATTAATGGTTTCTTTTAAGTTGCCATTTACCCATAACTCTATTTTTTCTATACCTTCTCCACTATCTGCATCGATATGAACTTCAATGTCTTCATTATCATATGTCTTTTCATTCTCAGGTCGTGAAAGCCTAACAGCGACATCGCCTGATTCTCCACAATACTCTGTCGGTGGTTTATATAGATCTCCTTCTTGGCTATCAACCCAGGCATTAATTGCTTCCTGCCATCTGTTTTTACCATCTTCACTATATGGATCCTCTTCTCTGAGAGCAATAAATTCTCTCTCATCATAGTCTCCAACAGCAATTTTTGCATCAGTAGCTAACTTACGTTCTTCACCTCGGCAAACTTTTAACTTAGAGTGAATTGGATCAGAAATAGTTGGGATAGTTCCAGTTAAGTAATAGTCATTTCTCTTCTCAAAATCATCATGTGCGGGGTAGCCGGAAATCTTGTCTACTTCTATCATTTCAACTCCACTTGGAACTTCCCAAGCAGTTGTTTTATAGCCTAATGAGATAGCCTCTTGGAGAATGCCTCGCCAAATTGGAGAAGCTCCGGTAATACCAGAAGCAACATAACTCATCGGACTATTATCATTATTTCCTACCCATGTCCCAACAATAACATTTTGGTTCCAGCCGATAGTCCAGTTATCTCTTTGGTCATTAGTAGTACCAGTTTTTACTGATACTCCTGGGCCCATGTTAAGGAGAGAGTTAGCTCCAAAGGCTAACAGACGGGCATTATTGTCAGAAAGAACATCATTAACTAAGAAAGCTTCAGCTTCAGTGATAACCTCTGGACCTCTGACAGGTTTGTATTCATATAATACCTGTCCATCTTTGTTCTCAACTTTGAGAATTGAAACTGGTTCAACTTTCCTCCCTCCGTTAGCAAAGACGGAATACGCAGTTACGGTGTCAATTAAATGAACTTCAGCTCCACCTAAAGTAGCTGATAAGCCAAAGCGTTTCATATTATCTTCTGTTGACTCAAGTGTAGGGAAGCCCATCTTATATGCTAGTGATAAGAAATCATCAACTCCAACGATAGCTAGAGACTTAACCGCAGGGATATTTAAAGAGCTACCAAGTGAGTTTCTTAAACTAACCGGTCCTCTAAATTTTCCATCATAGTTTTTAGGCTCATATTTATCTGCATTTTCATTTGGGGTGAAAGTTGTTTCTACATCTAAAATCATAGATGCAGGACTATAACCTTGTTGAAACATGGCCAGGTAGGTAACAGGTTTTATTGAAGAACCTGGCTGTCTAAGCCCATCAACAGCTACGTTAAACTGTCCTCCAATTTCACTATCAAAGTAGTCTTTACTACCAACCATACCAAGAATTTCTCCTGTATTTGGATCCATGATCATGGCTGCTCCATTTGAAATGTCATAATCTTCAATTCTGGTTACTTCATCATAAACAATCTCTTGAGCTTTCTTTTGTAGTTCAAGATCAAGAGAGGTAGTTACTTTTAATCCACCTCGCTTAAGTAGATCTTCTCCAAACATTTCGTTAAGTTGATCTTCGACATAGAAGACAAAGTGAGGAGACTGTATATCACTGCCATCTCTGGTAAATTCCATTAAATCCATCTCAGAGAGAGCTGATTCTTTTTCTAGTTCAGTGATATATCCATCTTCCATCATTCTTCTTAAAACTCCTTCGGCACGAAGTTTCCAGAGTAGTTTGCCATCTTCATCAGTCTTCCCAAGGAATGGGGAATAGGCAGACGGTCTTTGTGGTAAACCAGCTAAGATTGCACTCTCAGCTAAAGTTAACTCTTGCACATCCTTATTAAAATAACTTTCACTAGCTGCTCCCACACCGATAGAAACCCCACCATATGGGACTTCATTTAGATACATACTGAGAATTTCATCTTTAGTAAATTTTCTTTCTATCTGTAGAGAAAGAACAAATTCTTTAAACTTCCTAGTTACAGTCCTTTCATTTGTTAATAGGACATTTTTAACCAACTGCTGGGTCAGAGTAGACCCACCGATAACACGGCCACCTTTAAATACGTAGTTATAGGGAATACGTAAGATAGTTAAGAAGTCAAAACCACCATGCTTATAAAAGTCTTTATCCTCAACAGCAATAGTTGCTTTTTTTAAAGTATCAGGCATCTCATCAACTGGGACAGGGTCCCTTTTCTCAGCCTGATAGAGATCATGGATAATCTCACCATTTCTATCCATTATCTTAGTATTAAAGCCTTCATTTCTAACGACCTCACCTGGCTTAGGTAAGTTTCTTGACACCCAAGCAAAGGCAATAAAAAAGAGAATAATAAAAGCCACTAAACCTACTAAGAAAAATATAGATAAGAAGCGAACTGTTTTGATCATTCGCAATCTCTTCTCAGTTGGAGTAAGGTTTTTACCCTTCAATCTAGAGTACTTTTTGTTTTTAAATTTTCTAAGCATTTTTTTCCATTGTCTGGACAAATTGATTGTCATGAGAACATTCTACCAAGCTTCTTGGATAGTATCTACAAGAGCTAATATGTTAATATGAAGATATGCAGAATAAATCTTTTTTGATCAGGTTATTATCCGTTGTGATATTAACCGGAGCAGGGGCTTTCACCCTTCTCATGGTATTTAAATTTGTAGGCCCAGTTCCTCTCTCCATTAGTTCAACAGTTGCTCAGAAGCAAAACCTCTTTATGAGTACAGGTGAGGCTGAATTAGAAACTATCCCAGATGAAGCAAGTGTTTCTCTTGGGATAAGCGTAGAACAACCTACCGTTGCTTTAGCTCAAGATGAAGCAAACAGAGTGATTAATTCTATCTCAGAAAGACTTAAATCAATGGGAATTAATAAAGAAGATATTAAAACACAAAACTATTCTATTTATCCTGATTATAATTATGAAAATGGCAATAGAGATATTAATGGCTATAGAGTAACAGCAAACTTAGCAGTTAAGTTAACAGATTTTGAAAAACTTAATGCTGTCATTGATATGGCTACCGCAGAGGGAGCAAATCAAGTCGGAGGAATTAACTTCTCACTTAGTAAAGAGAAAGAAGCTGAACTTAAGAAACAGGCCAGAGAAGACGCTATCGCAGACGCTAAAGACTCAGCCCAAGAATTAGCTAGACTTTCAGGAGTTAAGTTAGGCAAAGTAGTTGATGTTAGTGAATATAGGAATGGAGGAGGGCCAATCCCATTTTTGGCAAGATCAGAAATGGCTTTGATGGACTCGGGAGTTGCTGAGCCAACTAGTGTAGAACCAGGTAGTACTACTTACTCTTACACTGTTACTTTGAGTTATGAAACTCTTTAGCTAAATGAAGCTGAATTGAAGGGCTCCTCTTGGAAAAGAGGGGCTTTTTTGAACTTTTATATAACAAAATTCTTGCAGAACAATATAAAAATCATAGTGATAAGTGTCTGAGTACTGAAAGAATGACTTTTAATTCTTATGAGGTTGATAACACAGAAGATATTCTTTCTTAAATCCTATTAATCTACCACCTCTGATGAACTTCAGGTTTAATTAGCTTCTCATAGACAGATTTAATTTGTTTATGAGTATCTTTAGATAGTTTATTTAATTCTGAAGCATTTGTGTTATCTTTAACATGTTTGGGTGATTTTGCTCCTGGAATAGTACAAGAAACTTGAGTGTGATCTAAGATCCATCGTAGTGCAAACTGAGGCATAGATAATTCTTTTGGTTTAATTTTCCTTAGTTGTTCTACTGCTTTAAGACCAGTAATATAATCAACTCCAGCAAAAGTTTCTCCTTTATCAAATGCTTCTCCATTTCTATTATAGTTACGGTGATCATCCTTAGAGAACTTTGAGTTTTTATTATATTTACCAGTTAATAAACCACTTGCTAAAGGGACTCTAATAATAGTACCGACATTATTCTTCTTAGCTAGGTCAAAGAATAATTCATTGGGTCTTTGTCTAAAAATATTAAAGATAATTTGTACAGTTGCTACATTAGGATACTGCATTGCTTTAATTGCTTCTTCAACTTTCTCTACACTGACTCCGTAGTTTCTAATCTTTCCTTTTTGAACTAATTTATCTAAGTAGTCAAAGAGTTCAGGCTGGTAATAAACTTGAGTTGGTGGACAATGTAATTGTAGTAGGTCTAAGGTTTCTACTTCTAAGTTTTTTAGACTACGATCAATAAATTTTTCTATATTTTTACCAGTGTAACCATCAGCTATATGAGGATTTAATCTCCGACCTGCTTTGGTAGCAACATAGATTTTTTCTGTTCTTTCTTTAAGGAATTTGGCAATGATTTTTTCGCTTCTGCCATCTCCATAAACGTCAGCAGTATCAAAAAAGTTTACTCCAAAATCAGCTGCCTGATGCAGTGCTTTTAAAGATTCTTTTTCGTCTGTTTGTCCCCAGTCAGCACCAATGGCCCATGAGCCAAAACTGACTTCACTAATTTTATAGTTTGTTTTTCCTAGTATTCTGTATTTCATATTTCCTCCTTCTCAATTCCTCTCCCAATAAATTGCATTGTAATCCTATTTCTCCATTCATTAATTGAGATAATCCCAGCCACCTTAATCTGCTCTCCTTCTTTAAGCTGATCTGCCAGAAAACCTTGTTTCCAAAAAATAACTTGAATATTGCTATCAGAATTATCTTTAACCATTATCTTTAGATGTTCTTCCTTTTTACCCATCTTAATTGTCTCAATAATAGTTAAGTTATTTAGGCCAACAATTGGTTCTCTATTCTTTTGGCCAAAAGGTTGGAACTTTTGGATGATGTGGTATGTTTTTTCATCTACGAGTGAGAGAGGCAGATTACATTCTATATCAATATTTTTTTCAAAGAGGTTAAGGTCAAGTGAATTTGCTTCTTTTTGGAGCTGTCTTTTGACCTGATCAATTTTACTTGTTTCCACTCCAAAACCAGCCGCCATCGGGTGCCCTCCGGCTGCAAGTAAATCATCTTTGGCAGTTCGAATTAGCTCAATGATATTAATTCCTGGGATTGATCTTGCTGAGGCTTTGGCTGTATCTCCATCAATGGAAATGACGATTGTTGGTTTGTGATATCTCTCAGTAATTTTTCCAGCAATTAGACCAATTACTCCTTCATGGAAATCTTCAGATTGAACTATATAAAGATTCTCATCGATTTGTTCTTTTATTTGTTCTGAAGCTTTTTGAATTTGTTCAAATGTTATATCTTGTCTTTCCACATTAGTCTCAGAGAGTTCTTCTGCTAATTGTTTTGCTTGGGCTCTATTTTGAGTACAGAGTAATCTGAGGGCATCTAGGCCATTTTTAAGTCTTCCCATAGCATTGATCCTTGGGGCTAGGGCATAGTTAATAGTAGTAGCGGTAATCTCTGGTTTTTTAATCTTGGCATGATCAAGGAGTAGTTCTAAACCAAGTCTTTTAGATTTCTGTAGTTCCTTAACTCCCCAATATGCAAAGCCTCGGTTAAAATCAGTCAGAGGCATTTGGTCTGCAATAGTAGCAATCCCACATAGATCAAGCTCTTTGTTAATGATCTGCTCTACTTTATTTTTATTGTCTATGAAGTGTTTGAGAATCTCTCTTGAAAGTAGCCAAGAAACACCAGCTCCACATGTCTTAGTTGAATGAATAATTGCATCAGCGTTTGGAAGTTTCTCTTCAGGTAAATGATGATCAGTGATAATAATTGGGCAGTTCTTTTTCTTGAGGAAATCAACCGCCTCATGGGCAACAATGCCATTATCAACAGTGATAATTAGCTGAGGATTGAGTTCAGAAAAAATCTCTTCTAATGCTTCTATTGACAGTCCATAACCATGTTTTTGCCTATCGGGAATAAATGGTTTAACTTTGTAGCCTAGGTCAAAGAGAATTCTCCATAAGATTGCAGTAGCAGTAATACCGTCTGCATCGTAATCACCAAAAACGACTATTTGACTGTCTTTACCTAAATCTTCAATAATCTTGATTGATTTTTCTACCTCTTTTTTGTCTATACCGATCTCTTCAAGCAAGAAATTGTAAGGTTTATCAGGATTAAAAAAGTGATCTAGGTCTTCAATATTTCTGTTTTCGATGAGAATCTTCTCAAATTCTTGATGGTCGTTGGGGAAAGTCCTATTTTTTATGTTCCAGTTCATTAGGAGATGATATAAACAATTCTCAGTAATGCCAAGAGTAAAACTGTTTGGACAATGACTGTAGTCCACGCAAACAAAGTAAGTAGTAATTGTTCTGACTTAGCAATTATTTGTATTATAGCTGTGTGAATAAGACTAATTAATATTGATAAAGCAGGGAATAAGAAAATCCATTCTTTTGCTGCAAGATGTTGAGCGGGTTCAGCTAGTGAGTAGAAAATTGGGACGACAGGTTGTGTTCTGAAATAGAAAGTTAGAGTAGTTAGAGCAGATACCAAGGTAAAAAGATAGATAATTAGAAAAGGTGTCTTAATTGATTTAGGAATAACAAAAAATGATTTCCTTTTTTTACTTAAAGTAATTTGCATCTTAATCTCATTATATACTGTCTTTTAAATAATTGAGATCACTTAATAAGCTTTCTCTTATGTCATTCGTTATAGAGATAGTACCTAAGTAGTTATTTAATAAGTTAATATATCTCAACTGATTGTCTATTGTTTCAAATTGTGCCCAATTTATAATTTTAATTAAATAAATACAGATGTATTCTTCTACTAAATTATTTACTTTAATTAGTTCAATTGTTTCTTTAAAAGACTGCCAACTAACTATCTTTGTTAGTTTGTTTTCATTATTATTTTCAGTATTTGATTGAATAATAACTTCCTTTTTATAATCTAGAATATAAGTAGCATGGCCTAGATTACTAACATCATTTATTATTTCTTGGTTAACATTGCCTTCGGTATCATAGCTAAATAAATCAAATGAAATAGGTAGATTATCATCTCTTGAAACATTTATTTTATATTCATGAGTAGCTGGTTTTGTGATCTGAACAATCTTATATTTTTTTACTTCTTGATCTATTACATCTGGATCATGACTAGATAAGCTTTCAGTAATTTGAGTTGTTTCAATCTCATTATTATCCATATCACTTACTTTTATCTTTGTATCTAAATCAGTGCTAATGAGAATATAACTTAGGTCTGTCTGACTGGGAGTAAATACTCTAGTAGAGATTAGGTCTGTTTGATGCTGAGAAAAATATTGATATGGATATATTGGATCATTAATTAATAGGTTTGAAAGATCTTTTAGATAACCATTTGCTACGAGGAAGTGTCCCATGATATTAAGGATGGTCGGTCTAAGTAAATTTATTTGTTCAATTGTCGGCGTAAAGATAGAGCTAACTATTACAGAATATTCTAATTTTGGAGTACCAATTATTTCACTAATTTGTCTTGTCAATCTGGTTACAGCTTGCCAGTTGAGGAGACCTTCGCCGATGTAGCCATCTGGCTGTGATTTTAACCAGTTGTTTAGTGTATCAGGATTAATTATTTCTCCATTTGGAAGTTGGTTTATTCCATAATAATTAAGAATCATTGTCATTGATGTGAGTGCACAACCCCATCTTTTTATAGTGGGCTTATTTTCTGACCACTGATTGGCATGATCATATTCATTATCAGCCCACTGAGGATCATCTTGAGTGTAAATGGGGACTTCTAAGCTGGTGTGTAATTCATTATCTAATCCCTCTGTTTCACCTAAGTTTTCTAAAATTAGATTATCAAAAAATGAAACTGATCGTCCACCACCAAGAGAGGTTTTTAAAGCAAATGTTTTATTGCCATTAAGGAATGGTTGTAGATCTTGTGAGTCAATTACTAGCTGATTATTAATATATATTTTTATTTCTTTCTGATTGATATATCTAATTGAGAAGTGATAGGTCTGATTATCTTGGAATGGATAGATAATTTGAGAATTTAGTAAGATCCATTCAACTCCATTGATCACTTTTTCTAAGTGCAAGCTACTTCCATATTGTTTTAAACCATACCAATTATTTTCATCCTGCCATAGAAAAACTACATTTCGATCCATAGTAATTGATTCATCCAAGCGCCAATCAAAGGAAAAACTATAATTGTTTATATCTGTTAAATTAAATCCTGAGGGTGAAATGACAGTTGTACAACTTGTTCCATCAAGGGTTATTCCGATCCAGCCATCATCAATTCGCCAATGTGCCGGACTTGCTGTATCTAGACAGACTCCCCATCTATTTGCTCCAATATTAAATAATTCATCCCAGTTATTTAAAACATCAGGGCTATCAAAACTCTCACTGTAGATAATTTGATTGGCATTTATAATATCAGAAGAGTTAAAGAAAATAATACAGAAAATGATAATTTCAATAAATTTTTTCATCTTCCCTGATAATAAAGAAGAAATCTTACAACAATCTTAAATCAAAATTTAATTATAATGAAAAAAATCCTTCATCTAACAAAATACTATTCTCCTCATATTGGAGGAGTTGAAACTCATCTAAAAGAGATTAATAAGATTTTAATTAAACAAGGATATCAAGTAACTGTTATTTGTTCTCAAAGTAATGATCAAGAAAGTCTTGAAGAAGTAATTGATAAAGTTAGAGTAATTAGAATCCCAATTAATTCTCTCTTGCCTAAATTATTTATAAAAAATCCTTTAGGAAAATTCTTATTAAAAATAAAAGTTTGGACATGGATTGCTCAGCATTCTAAACTTTTATTACAAGCTGACATTATTCAAATCCATGATGTGATGTGGTGGATCTGGCCCTTATATATGGCAGTTTATTATAAAACTTTCTTAACCTTCCATGGCTGGGAGGGTAAATATCCAGTTAGGACCATAGATAAATATCATCGTTACTTTAATAGTTTGGGTGCAAAAAAAACTATCCATGCTGGGGACTTTATTTCTCAATTTTATTTAGATAAACCTAATTTTGTGATTTATGGTGGGGTAAACATGCCACTAGAAAATAGAAAAAATGATCACAACCAAAAAGAACATTTAGGGGATATATTATCTAGCAAATCGCAAATTGTTTTTTTGGGTAGATTAGAGTTTGAAAATGAGATAGAAAAATACTTACAGTTATTTAAGATAATTAAAGAAAAATACCCTCAGATAAAAATAACATTTGTTGGTGATGGTTCTTTTAGAAAAGAATGTCTAGAGTTCGGTCAAGTAACTGGATATATAGATAATCCAAATTCATATTTAAAAAACGCTGATTTAGTTTGTGCTAGCTCATACTTATCTATTTTAGAAGCACAGAGCTATGGCAAAGTGGTTTGTAGTTTTTATTCAAATCCACTAAAAAAGGCATATCTAACAACATTTCCAGGAGCGAAGTTTATGATTATCGATTCAACTCCTAGCTCAATGTTATCTAAATTAAATAAAATAAATAAGTTAGACGAGAGAAAACTTAGTGGAGAGATTGAAAAGTTTGCAAAAACCATGTCATGGCAAAATGTTGTTGAGGTATATAAGAAAATGTGGAGTGTTAACTAATAGCTGTTATTAGGCTAATAGTAAGTAGAGTAAGTAAATTAAAATTAGACAACTTAAAATGATATGCCATTTGTTAATACTACAAATTAAATTGACTAATTGAGCCCAACCTCTGCCAAAGTATTTATAAAAATAGTAGTAACGACTTTCACTAAAGATAGTGCTGATGGATTTTTTTTCTCTAATTTCTTCTTGTTTGTCTTTATTGTATTTAACATTTTTACCTTGGGAACTTTGCTCACCAATGTGAGTAATTTTTTGATTTGCTAGTAGCCAAACTTCCTTATTTATTTTTTTAAGTTTTTGAGCTAGATCATGTTCTTCAAAGAATAGGAAAAACTTAGGATCAAATCCTCCAATTTCATCAAAGGCTTTTTTCTCAATCATACAAACTCCAGCTGGAGCTGCATCCACTTGCTGATCTTGCTCGGGATTAAGATCTTTTAGAAAGTATTTATAAGCAATCGGGTTATTTGGCCAAAGGGTATGAATAATTGATTCTGAAAAAATTGCTCTTATAGGAGTTAATTCTAAAGATCCTTGAATTTTGTAAGGTTTACCATCCTGGTGTTTCTGACGAGGAGAAACAGATCCAGCCTGAGGATGTGATTTAAAAAAATTAACTATTTTATCAACTAGGCCACTCTCAGGTAGGGTATCAGGGTTGAGAAAGAATAGATATTCACCTTTTGCTAATCTTGCACCAATATTATTTGCCTGTCCAAAACCAAGATTTTTACAGTTTTGAATAATTGTTAAAGAGATATTTTTAAATGTTAATTGTTTAGTTTCTCCTTTGGTTAGACGAGGATTATTATCTACAATAATGACTTCAAAAGAAGTCTCATCAGTAAGTAGTGAGAGACAATGCAAACAATTAAGCAAGTCATTAGTAGCTTGGTAGTAGACAATGATGACTGTAACAATTGGTTTGTTTGTAACTGTTTTCAAAATATAAAATAAAATTATTTGATACTATTTTTTTGCCACCAATAGAATTTGATAAGCAAAAAGATTTGGAAAAAATGGAGCTAGAGCTAAACTTAGCCTAGGTAAACCACCCCCCTCTGCATCAATTCTTTGTTTGACTATTGTAAGATTATTTTTAACAAAAAGTTCCCTAAAGTTTTTTTGAGTAAAAAAATGTAGATGTGTCTCATCCATTATCCCATAATCAGTGTAATTGAAATTACCTTTTAATATTTCTAGCCTAGTTGTCCAATGAGCAATATTTGGAGTAGACATGATGATTTTCCCATTTGGCTTTACAAGTTTCTTCATATTCTTTATTACTAAATCAGGCTGCGCAGTATGTTCTATCAGAGAAGTAGATAAAATTACATCAAATTTATTCTTTGTTTTATTTAATATAAGTTTTACGGAGCTCTCATCTTCAATATTCGCCTTAAAAGTGTAATCTAGATTTTTTTTAGCTATCTTTAGTTCGTCCTCTCGTAGATCAAGACCAGCGACCTTGCATCCTTTTTTCTCTTTTAAATATTTGCCCATAAATCCAGTGGCACAACCGATATCGAGAACAAAAGAATTATTAGCTATTTCTTCAATAGCCATACGATCTATGTTGTGTTTGCTAAGTAAGTCAGGATTAAAATTGGGATTTTGATATTTTATGGACATAATAGATTTTAAATAACTATTACTTATCATATCTCAAAGGTAATGAATTCTGTTAACAATTTTAGGTTATACTATCTGCAGAATGAGTCAAATAAAAACAGTTAAAGATGCTAGTGATATCGTCAGTGTAATTGGTTCAAGGATTGAGTTGCAAAGAGCTGGTTCAAGTCTGAAGGCCAATTGTCCTTTCCATGGAGAAAAATCTCCGTCATTTTTTGTCAATGAAGTCATGCAACGATATAAGTGTTTTGGTTGCGGTGAGTCAGGTGATGTGATTAACTTCCTTGAGAAATATGATGGGATGACATTTGCTGAAGCGCTCCAGACTCTAGCCGATCAGGCTGGGATAAAGCTTGAAACATATGTAAAGAGTGAGCAGGATCAAGATCGTGAGAAATTACTTGAGATCTTAGATTTGACGAGACAATACTACGTATATTTACTTAATGGACACCAATCGGGAGAAGTTGCGAGAAAATATCTCAAAGAAAGAGGGACAACTAGTGAGTCAATTAAGTTGTTTCAGCTCGGTTATTCAATGGATACCTGGGATGGCCTCCTTAATTATCTTCATAAAAAGAAAAAATATAGTCTTCAACTAATTGAACGAGCTGGGCTAATAATCAATAAAGGTGATCGTTACTATGACCGCTTTCGCGGTAGGCTGATGTTTCCCCTAAAAAATCATCGTGGGCAAGTGGTCGGTTTTTCTGGCAGAGTTTTAGTAAAGGATGTCAAAGAAGCTAAGTATATTAATTCACCAGAAACAGAGCTCTATCATAAGTCAGAGATGTTGTTTGGCTTTAGTGAGTTATACCAAGAGATAAGAAAAAAGAAGGAAGTAGTAGTCTGTGAGGGGGAGTTTGATGTCATTTCAAGCGCCCAAGCCCATGTAAATAATGTAGTGGCTGTTAAAGGGTCTGTCTTAACCGCTGAGCATGTTAAATTAATTGCTAGGACGGCTACTAAAGTAACTCTTGCCTTGGATAGAGATAGTGCTGGAATTGAGGCCACTAAGCGAGCCATTACCATTGCCAAAGGCAGTGGTTTAGAGCTAAGAGTTGCTAATCTTGAAGCAGTTAGTGAAGATCCTAGCCAGCTCAAAGATCCTGATGACATTGCCAGATCAAATCCTAAAGCTTGGCGTGAAGCAGTTCAGTCTTCTGTCTCTGTCTTTGACTTTTTAATTCAAACAGCAATTAAGAACTTTGACCCAAAAACTCCAGAAGGGAAGCGATCAATTATCATAGACTTAGCTCCAATTTTTGCCCATATCGAGCATGCTGTAGAAAAAGATTTCTATTTAAAAAAATTAGCTAAAATTCTTGAAGTTAAAAAAGAGTTAGTAGAGTCAGATTTAAAAAAAGCATCATTATCAATTAGGCAGGGAGTAGTTCATAGCTCTGTGGTTGAAAAACCTCAGAAAAAAATAAAAGTAACTACTAGAGAGAAGATTGAAAGATACTTAATCTTCTTATTACTTAATTTTAAGAATAAAGAGATAAAAGATAAAGCACTTGAGATTATGAATTTTAAGTTTTCCCTAAGTGAAATTAATCATTTCCTGAAAGAATTAGTAGAGTCTAAAAAAATCATTCTTAAAGAAATCATGGATGACTTACCTGATGATATTAAGGTAAAAATATTTGAGATATATCTTAATCCTAAATATTTAGAACACATTGAGGACTTAAGTGTTGTAGAAGAATGGGATACAATTTTAGTAAGATTTAAAGAAGAAGTTGTTAAAAATGAAGTTCAAGATATTACTAAAGAATTAGATCAGTTAGGAACAAAGAATGAACTTAGTCCAGAAGATGAGACAAGACAAATTGAATTATTACAAAAAATTGTTGAGTTAAAAAGAAAGTAATTTATGAAAATCTTTATTGATGAATCAGGTGATCCAGGATTCAAAATAGAGGAGGGTTCGAGTCGTTTTTTTGTAGTGGCCTTAATTATTTTTGAAGAAGAGGCTGAAGAGAATAGAGCCAGAACTGCTTTAGATAATCTTAAAAAAGAGTGGCAAGAGAAAGATACATTTGAATTTAAGTTTTCAAAGATGTCTATTAAAGAGAGGAAAGAAGTCCTCGAAGTAGCCATGCAAGCTAAGTTTAAGATTAGGGCAGTTGTTTTTGATAAAGTGAGGATGAATACTCTCCAGCTAGAACATTTTAAAGAGAATTATTATCAGTATGCGATTAGATCTCTCTTAGAACACCAAGATTGTCATATCCAAAACTCAGAGATTAGAATTGATACATTTGGCGAAACTTATTATAGAAATAATCTTATCAAATACTTTAATAAACATCTGTGTAGTTCAGAAGATGAAACACATAAACATTTAATCTTCCAAGATTCTAAGTTTAATGTTCTCATCCAGCTAGCTGACTTAGTAGCAGGATCACTAAGAAAAAGTTTTGATAAATCTACCGATGATTCACAGATATATCGTGATATATTTTCTAAATATGAAGAAGATATAAAAGTGTTTCATTCAGTTCTTCATACTCATTAGAATTTAGACCCATAACTATTGATATATTTGATGTGTATAGTATAATGTCTTATAGTAATTACTAATAGCATATTTAAAAAGAGGGTAAACTGATGGTTATTAACGGAATGAAAGTAGACGCAGTGATTTTTCCGCAAGATATGTTGTGGAATAGTATAGTCGTTTATGGCGACCCACAAGTGGGACAATACATGTTGAATTTAGAAAACATGACTCGATTTGTGGTCGTCCTACCACTGAAAGAATGTCCAGACATATGCGGTCCAACTGAAGTCCGAAGCTCCCAGAGATTTGGAGTGGCGGTTTACGATTACGCATATGATGGGGTAGTCATTGTCAGCAATATTCAGATAGCATAGCTGACAAATTAACACAAGTGGAAGGTTTCAAACCCTTCCACTTTTTTTACTTAAAACCAAAATTTACTTTAATCCCTAAGCAGCTAATAATACTTTTGCTCTATCTTAATTACTTTGTTAAAATAATTCCCATATTTAAATTGTAATATAAGAAATATCTAGATCATTATGGAAAAACATTCAATTCAATCAATTCAAAAGATGATGCCTAAAGTATATTTTGATGATAGTGAAAATAATAAAGAGTTACTAAAGTTGATAGACCAAGTTACTATTATTGGTTTAAAAAGTGGATCTTTGACTGCTGAAGAACAAGGGGTTATCGATCAATGTGCCTTGATGTTAATACAAAAAATTAACTAAAGATAGATATCAAGAAGAGAATAAAGATAGCAATCGAGATAGCTCCATACATCCTTGGGACAGTTTTTCCTTTAGAGCTAATAATGATATAGGCAAAGAATAAGCTGGAAAAAAGTAAATACATCAACTCACTGGTATGTAAGAATGTCTCAAATCCACTAAACTGGATAATCGGAACAAACATCGCTAAGTTATAGATATTACTACCAATTAGTGTTCCCACCACAATCTTATCTTCCTTCTTAGCTCCCGCAATAATAATAGTTATCATCTCTGGTAGAGAGGTAGTAGTGGCAACAAGGGTGATTCCAATTAGAGAAGTAGAAATATTTAATAATACTGATAAGTGTTCTACTGAGCCAACGATAAGATCACTTCCAATCCCTAAACCAAATATAGATCCTAAGATAGCTAAAACAGAGATTAAGGTTGAACCTTGTTGTTGAAAAATTTTATCTTTTCTATCTTCAATTTTTTCAAACAGGTTTTTATCTTCATGTAATTGGCCATATTTGGCTAGTGAATATTCATAAAGAATAAAGCCAACTAAAAATACTAAGAGGGTTATTCCTTTAATTATTCTGTGAATAGGAGAGAATTCTAAGAGAACAAAGATAGTAGTTAATAAAACCATCAGTAAATTATTTTTCTGAGTTTTTACTGTCCCGATTCTGGGAGAGTGCAGGACAATCCCAGCTCCAAAGATGAGCGTAATATTACTGATATTACTTCCGATGATATTTCCCATGGCTAAGCCTGCATCACCATTAAGTAATGACGAGATTAAAACTGTAAGTTCTGGCAGATTTGTCCCTAGTGAGACTAAGACTAAAGAGACAAAAAGGGGAGATAGCTTCCATTTCTCAGCAAGTTGTTTACTAACTTCAATCAGTAGACGTGAGGAGATTAATAAGAGTGCAACACCACTAAGGAATAGGGCAATAATCTGGGTTAACTGCATAATAAGTGACTTTAAGTATATAATACAAGAATATGAACAATCAAAACAGTAAGCAAAATAATCAAGGTAAATCAAATAATCATAAGCAGACTGGTACTCCAGATCGCAGCCAATACCCTAAAATTCAGGCCTACATTGCCAAACTGGGGATTATGTCTCGTAGAAATGTTGAAGACTTAATTAGAGAGAAGAAAGTTCAAGTAAACGGTACTGTTGCTAAGATTGGTCAGAGAATTAAAGCTGGTCAAGATGTCATTGTTCTAGATGGTAAAAAGATTACTACCAGTAAACCTCCACAACCAATTTATATTCTTTTGAATAAACCTAAGGGTTATGTCTCTACAGTCAAAGATGAAGCGAACAGAAAAACTGTTTTAGAACTTGTCCCAGAAGAAAAAGAGAGATTATATCCAGTCGGAAGACTTGATATCGATAGTGAAGGGCTAATGATTCTAACTAATGATGGAGACTTTACATATAAAATGACTCATCCATCCAATGAGATAAAGAAAACTTATCATGTGCTAATCGGTGGTAGTCCAAGTAATCTAGCTTTAAATCATCTCCAAAGAGGGGTTAAGCTTAAAGAAGGTTATGTTCAACCTGATGAGGTCAATATCCTTAGACATGAAACTGGTAACACTTGGTTAGAGATTATTCTTCATGAGGGTAAAAACCGAATTATTAGAAGAATGATGAGAAGGATTGGTTATAACGTTATCCGTCTTGTCAGAGTAAAAATGGGTCCTTTTGATGTCAAAATGCTAGGGAGCAAGAGATCTATTAAACTTACAAAAGATCAAGTTGAAGAATTGTTTACAGATAGATAGTTTGTTTAAATCTCAAAATATCTTTTTCACATATTCCTAATACTCTTCTAAAAGTGTTAAACTGGATATATGCCCAGAGCTTTAGTACTTGGAAACGGTCAAACTGTCGTCTGCCTTGATAGGTTTGGATTTGTGCGTGATTTTTATTTTCCCTATGTCGGTTTAGAAAACCATGTTTCAGGGAACAAACACCGCATTGGAGTAATGATTGACGGTCAGTTTACTTGGCTTGATGATGGCACGTGGCAGATTAACATTGGCTATAAGCCAGAGACGATGGTCGGTTATCTTGTTTGCAAAAATGAAGAAAAACAAATTTCAATCGTCATGGAGGACTGTCTATATAACGAGTCGAATGTTTTCCTGCGCCAAGTAGAAATTTACAATCATACTGATGAAACTAGAAATATTAAAATCTTTTTTCACCAAGTCTTTTTAATTCAAGAAAATAAAAAAAGAAATACAGCTTTTTATGATCCAACCCATAATGCGGTAATTCATTATCGTGGCAGAAGGATCTTTATTGTAAATGGTAGAACA
>Ga0100403_1000359_pt1 | contig 43979 bp, 39 predicted proteins | sample CryGeymet201501t_FD_83663 | JGI IMG/M metagenome (GOLD analysis project Ga0100403, IMG submission 83663) | Groundwater microbial communities from Crystal Geyser aquifers in Utah, USA - Crystal Geyser metaG 2015-01t | ecosystem: Environmental > Aquatic > Deep subsurface > Groundwater | place...
ATTTTGCAATTACAAATCTATACGGATTTTTAACAAATGGCTCGCTTTTGCCTTTTTTCAATTAGCTAGGAATAGTTTTACCCACTTGATGTCGAGAAGAGCCAGAAACGACTAAAGTTAACTCATTCTTAACAAAGCGACAAAATCACTGGTTAGCTAACTCAAGTTTAACTTTGCATGGCCCAAAGCTAAGATACTATTGTAACTATGAAGTCTTGGGGCCCGGTTATTCTCGTATTGGCAAGCCTAAGTGCAAGCAATGCCTTAGGAGCTCGAAACGGCCCACGAGCCTTTGGCGTTATCCAGAACGAAATGGGCTCCCCGCCAAGCAACACACCCATGATCTCCGAGCAAAGCAATCGCAATAGTGGTCACGGCCTCAATTTCGAGGCCTCCAAATACTACCTTCCAGTAGAGGTGCCAGACCTATTGCCTCCAGTCGAGATTCCCCAGCTAGGAGGGTCGACTCCGCAGAGGCAAAACAGAAACAATAACTCAGCAGACGCCCCACCCGCGCCTAGAAACCTTGAAGCTATGCGTGATTCTCAGATAGGTAATCAAAAACAAGCAGGCGACTGTTCCTCAGGCGAGCCAGGCAAAGATATTTCCGTCTACTTACCCTCCGACCGAGATCAGGTTGGCAAAATTGTTGTTTCAGATCCCATGGGCGGCGCACCTATTAGCTGCAACGCTAAAGGCAAGGGAATTGCCTCGATGAGTGAGAACAAAGGCGACACCCCTATCGGCGAATACACAACACTCGGATTTGGCGGAAACACGGATGAGCAATGGGGACAAGAAGGCATTCAAATGAAACAAAGTTGGAACGGACAAGGAAGCGGAGGAAACCAAGGGAGAGGCTTCAACCAAACCGATGACTTGTTTATTCACACGAAAGACAACTTAACCGAAGATGAAATTGCCAACGCTTCTTCGTGGGGATGCGTAATTGTTTCAAAAGACTGCATGGACAAGATTACTGCTGCACTACAGAATAGAAACAACGCCGAAGGACTAAAGATGGTCGTTAAAGAGGGATCTTGCCAATGAAAACATTCTTTTTTCAAATTCTATTGTTTGCAATCTCAGCGCGAGCTATTGGCAGCACTCAATTCCCGAGAACCGATCAACAGCTTTCTGCAATGATGCAACAATATTCCTCTAAACCTTCTTACCAAGCCATGCTCAGTTACCTCTACCACTTTGCCAATGGAAAAGAAGTGCAACCTCCTTCAAAAGCAGCACAAGATCAGCTCGCAAGCACTCGCCTCCTCTTTGAAAGCGAATGGAATAAAGTTGATTGGCAGAAGTTAAAAATACAGGACTTTTATTTAACTCTAAAAGCCTCAAACCACTTTCGACCTGCCTTCGAAGCCCTTCCCAAGAAATTTGCAGTCTACCCAACCGACGTCTTTAAGCTTTTCGACAAAAGAGCTCAAATGCAGCAGGGAGGAAGACACGTCAGTTCGCAGGAGGCCAGCTTCTGGCTGGCCCTCGTGCCTTGCTTAGACGCAGGTGGAGAGTTATTTGCAGCTGGATTTTACACAAACATAAAACACAACCTGCGAAATTGGATCTACGCATTGCCAGACGCTGAAAATAGAATCCGATCGGAAGAGAAACTATCCGGAGGACTATGTGGAATATCAAGATCAACCCGCAACCAACATTCACCAGACCAACTAAAAGCCATTGTGGAGCTTCACCCAAGCAAGGACAAAAACATCTACAAAGGCTTCCAAGAAGCTCTACAACGAGCCTCTCTGCACGAAAGAACGAACATGAGCCCTGCCTTTAGGAATTCTTCGAAAGCTCTATTAGATTACTTTTCTGAAAAAATGAAATAGAGAACAAAACCGTATTAAAGCAAAAGCTCTTCATTAATTTCAACAAACTCGTCGGCGGCGTTAATCAGCGCATTTGCCGTTAAACTTCGCACGCCGTAGACTCTAGTCTTCATATCTGATTCGGAGGAAACTTTATCAAGTAACAAGGAAAAGTCGCCATCTCCGGACAAAAGGACAATCAAATCAACGTCGTTCTTCAATTGATCTAAAACATCAATCGTAATACCGACATCCCAATCGCCTTTAGCACTACCATCTGATCTTTGAATAAAGGGTTTTAACTTCACCTCAAAGCCAATGTGCCTTAAGGCATCTTGAAATTTTATCTGGCCGTCATCTTTTTTATTAGTAGCGTAGGCCTTTGCAGCGACAACATCCCCCTCAGAGCTTAATTGTTTCCAAAACTTCCGATAATCGAAAGAACGCCCAAAGGCTTCTTTTGAAGTGTAATAAATATTTTGAACATCGACAAAGACTGCAACTCTCATGAAGCTCTTATGCTATCAGTAAAGAAGCAATCTCGACACTTGTGACCACCACATTTCAGGGTTGTCTTCAATGGCAGCTGGATAGCTCTCAACATACATCTTAAGAATTTTTACTAAAGCTTGCTGACTTTCAGTCGTATCATTTTTAGCTCGCTCTAACATGTCCACTAACTCACGATCGTAACTGCCAGCGCCTTCGCTCGTGCGCATTTTCAAAAGTAAGCTTTCGACCTCTTCTTTAAGCGTCTTGTTGTAATGGCTAATTCCAGCCACAAGATCCATACGAAGGTCAGTCATTTGCTCAGGATTTTCTTCTAGCCAATAAAACTCGCTGTAAGAATCATAGAGCTCTGCTTTAGCTTGATTTTGTTCTTCCTGTAATTTTAATGAATACTCATCTAACTGCTTAGCATAAACTCCAACCGCTTCTACCCACTGGTCGTAACTATCTAAACGCTCTTGTAAACCCGGAGCTGCCCATGAATTAGGAATCATTTCTTCTAAGAAATTCCAGCTGAACAAAGAGGAATCAATGCTTGTTTGAGGCACTGGAGTGTTTGGCAAGCTTGGATTCTGAGTAAACGGGCTGTTTTGAGGAAACCCAGTAGGCACTGGCGGTTGCATGTTTTGCAAAAGTGGAGAAGGATTGTAAGAAGTTGGATTTCCACTAGCCGCTCCACGCATCATCAAAAGATTGCCAAGACTTGATTCCTCGGCAACGAGCCTTCCTTTTAGTTCATTGATTTGGGCATTAAGCGACCCGATGTGTGTCATCTTCCCAAACGCTTCTTGTCGGATTCCAGACAAAGTAGAGACTATCTGATCAGGAGTTTTTCCAGCAATTTTGGTGTTAATAATCGGCGCAGAGTATTTTGAAATCATATCTCTTTTCGCGTCGCCAAACTGAGCGGCCACCTGATTGATCTTAGTTACAATATTATCAATAAAATTGTTCTTAGCCATAATCTGAGAATCAAGAGCAGCTTGAGTCTTTCTCAACTTCGCCCAAGGATCAGCCTTCGGCGCCTGACTTGCATTGTCCCAGTTTGAGGAATTCCCGTTTGGATTCACATTGCTTGTATTGCCAACCGTTGTTGGAGTTTGAGGGTTTTGATTTGAGTTATTGTTGTTATTGTTCTGAGAAACAATCACTCGATCTTTCTGAAGTTGTTGGAAGAAAGCCAATGTGTCGCGAGCACTTGTTCGTGCACCACGGGCCACTCCGCGAGTCACCGCCGCTTTTTTTACTCCAAATCGAGCAACCGACGCCAAGGAACGTCGCTCTTGTCTCACTCGTGAAGCACCACGTCCCCCTAAGCTTGCTGCAACACGCTTCACAAAACCTCGTGTAGTAGAGGCACCTTTAGCCAAAAGCCTTGCATTCTTATGAGGCTCATCGCCGCTTTCAATTTTGGAAGCCAACGATCGAACACCAAGAGCATAGTCTCGTGAATCTTGAATATCCGTTTTTCTTGCCAAACTTCGACCCCTAGGGACATTACCTCGGCTTGGTGCCATGCGCGCTGAAGCAGGTCCACGAGCTGTATTAACAGGGACATTGGCCAAGAATGGGTTCTGCTGAGGAACAACACTTGGTGCACGCGGGTTGACCGCTTGACCATTGGCCTCTGGAACGTTGGCAATAAATCCATTGCTCGTAGCTAAACCATTTGGCGCTTGCTGAACAAAGCTTCTTCGAATAACAGGAGTATCATTTGGATTCTGAAAAACCCAGGTGGGAACAATTTTATCGGTCCCGTAACGCTGAGTGAGTGTGCCATGATCCGTTGTTCGAATGTCGGCTAAAGCCTCCAACATACCAGGCGCACAACCAAACTGATGAGTCTGAGTTCTTATAGGAAGATTCGCAATTGCCAAAGAGGCTTGAAAAGCTGTGTAAGATCCATTGTGAGCAAAATATGAAGGCATTGTGCACTGAACTGCTTTTGCAATGTCTTGAATGGCCATCATGTTCTTTTTCTTTTTAATCTCTTTACTAAGGATATAATCCTTATCAACCAAACACTGAGTTTGAATTTCTGACCAAGCCATGTTGATTTTTGTATAGTCACCCGTCGCTCGTGCATTGCTTTTGGCCTGTTGCATAATTGGGTCTTGAGCCAAGAAGTAAGCAAGCTCATCAGCCGGCATGTTCACATCAACAAGGGGATTAGGGTAATCGCCTCGAGGCATTTTAATTTTCTCATATTCATCGCTTGAATTGAGCGCCTTAACGAATTCTTTGTTACAGCCCACCGCGGAGTTAGCTTTTCCATCTTCGTCAAGACAACAGTCCTTCATGTCTCCTAGGTAAGTTTCCAAAGTAGCCATGTGCTCTTTAAAGTCACGAGCTTCTTCTCGACCGCTGCTAGTGGCTGGCTGTCTAAAGCCAAAGCGACTTGAAGCCATGGAGCCAACACTAATCGGCTGGTCTATAAAGTCGTCCATACTTTCAAGAGACGATTTCGATTTTTTCAGAGCGTCCTGGAACTCTCTCAATAACCTCTTTCCACCATCACCGTCACTGCCCAAACAAGAAACTAGAGCGTCGCTGCGACCAACATTGGACAAGTCCGCCAAAAAGGATCTAAGCCCACGAGTCGAATTGTGATAATCTGCCGCCAACGCGTTCAAGGAAATTTGATTGTAAAAGCCAGAGATGATTTCGCGCTCGCCATTTCGTGAATTGAGGGGTTTTGAATTGGCTCCGTCTTGAAGGAAAATTTTCTGAATGCGATATTGATCAAGGCCCGAGACCTTAAAATCTTGCTGTGCATATGCAAGACCGGAAATCATCGCCAGTCCTACAAAAATATAAATTCGCTTAAACATCTCTCCCCCTCAAAATTCCCCTCAAACAACTAAACTAACTTAATTAAATAAAGTTAGGAGTTGTCCCAGTCGGCGTCCTTCGACTGGGATTAGTTCTCGTCCTGTTTCCACCTGGAGCCCTTGTGTCTCGACTAGGTGCAGTTCGCGTGCTCGTTGTAGGAGCCACGGCTCTCTCGTAAGTTCTGGTCGATGGCTGTAAACCACTTCCTGCAATGTATTGAGTGCGCTCGTTATAAAGAGAGTTCACCTCAATACCTAAAGTTTGAACTATTTTCAGATTGCTCGCCATTTGATCGACATTGCGCTCAGTATGAAGTTGCTCTGCATACTTAGTTTTGTATTCATCATACAAGGCTTGCGAAAGATCTTCTTCACTCGTAAAGGCATTGAACATACCCATAGCGCTCAACTCCATTCGCTTTCTTGCAAGTTCTTGCGAGAAAAGCATTGGGTTCTCGTTACGTAACTTAAAGAGCTTGGATCGAGCTTTTTCTTTAGCCACTCGAGCCACTTCTAAGCGCGTAAGAACTAGACCGCGTCTCATCGCTTGCGCTGAGCGATCCAAACATTTCTTTTCAGACTTCAAGTCTTTGGTCTGGTCGACGGTCATATTAGAAGCAGTTGCCTGGCCAAATAGTTTATCCATTGCGTCTGTTGCCAATGTTCCACCGTCCATTAGGCCCGTTGAAAAGGCCATCATTTCTTCATCCACATAACCAGTAGACTTACAAGCTGTCATTTGAGCAGCCAATCCTTCTTCCAAACGATCTAACTTCTTCTCAGCTGTTGGATTGTCAGCAAAAGGAAGGGCTTGATTGATAGATTGAGGCCCACAAGCGCTTGGAACAACAAGATTGCCCACCATTTGACGGTAGCCAAAGTTAGGATCTTGAGCCAATTGTTGCTCTAACTGAGCCAATCTCTCTTTACGAGCTTTTGCTACAGTGTCTTCAGCTGTTTGTGGATCTGTGCCTTCAGCAGTTTCTCCACCTTTAGTTTCAGCACTAGCGTCTGCCGCATCCGAAGAAGTCGGCTCTTTAGAATCACTATCTCCACCAGCAAGGTCTCTTTTTGCTTTAAACAAAGCGATCTCACTTCGGCAGCTCTTCTTATCTTCATCACTTAACTCATCCACATAAAGCTCTTTTGCCAAAACAGCACAAGCGCTTACGCCCTTGAATCCGTCTTCGATGTCATATTGATCCACAAGCTCTTTCATTAGAGAAAGCTCAGTGGCCATTCTAGAAGAAGCCGCATCTTCTAGCTCTTCCATTTTTCTTAATTTGTCTTGAGCAGCACCCAAGTCAGTTAACTTATTATTGATGTCGCCAAGCTTTTTAACAGACTTCTTTAAATTATCTTGAACAGAAGCCACTGGCTTAATAAAGGCCGCTTCGTTGGAAAGGTCTGCAAAATTGCTGATTTTTTCTTGAAAGATTCCTTCAGAACTAATGTCTTCTGCAATCTTTTTAAGAAGTTTCTTTTGCTCTTCTAAATCACCACTGTAACGAGTTAGAGCCTCGCTTAAGTCTTTGTTGTGCTTAGACAGATTTTTAATCTCATCTTCATTTAACTTTATGGATAGCTTTGCAAATTCAACTTCATCTTCTTCCGGGTGACTTTCTAATCCAGAAAGATTCAATTTAAAGGGAGTGCCTTTTAATTCTTGAGCTCTAGCATCACCCCAAGTTTCAGGGTCAGAGCTTTTAACACTATCTGCAATTTTTTGAGCAGCGGCCTGCAGGCGAGAGTCTTCAACCAAGGCTTGTTTAAGTTTTTGCTCAACTTCTAAGCCGGCAACATTGGCTTTTGCTTCAACCAAGAATTCACCGTCCGAAATTAAAGTGCTCAGTGCCACTCGTTTCGATTCTTCAGAAAGGAGTAGTTCTCTGCGTTTCTCAGCCTTTTCCTCGCCCGTTTTACCAGGAGCATTCTCGACCAAATCCATTACAGATTTGACTGATTCGTATTGAGAGCGCTCTAGGATTTTCTCTGCCTCTTCTACCGACAAAGCCCAGGTATTAGAAAGTGCAAATACGCCTCCCAATAGCCCTCCGAGGATCAATTTTTTCGAAAGTGTTGTAGTCATCATAGCAAAGACTCCTTAACACAATGCTAACACGACGCATTACACTCGGTAGCTCAAATATAGCTAAATTACAGAAAAATATAGCTTTTTTTTGTCTAAACTTTAGACACCTGACCGAAAGTTCGACCGAAAGGGGGCCTAGAGAAGAGATATTCTAATTCCCTTGTAATAAGATAGGACCACCATATGAATAAGTTCATAGCTAAGCTAACCCCACCCCTAACCCTAGCCGTCCTGGCCCTATCCGCCCCCCAGCTCGAAGCCAATGACTACGAAATCAACTTCGTTCCAACAAAATACAAATATAAAGAACCTGGATTAATGGAGCTCAATGGCCTCAACTATCGAATAGGAGCTTTGGGTGTTTTTGGAACCAATCAATCGGATAGCGTGTTTAGAACTGAAGCCTCTTTCGCCTACGCCAAACTAGACTACACCAGCCAAGGCACAGGCAAACTAAATGGCACTAAGAACAGCATTTTTGATCTTCGCGCTTACTGGCAAATTAACTTTCCAACTATATCGAATAAAAGTGCGCTCTATTTTGGCTTAGGTTTCCGCCGCCTTATGCACGATTTAAGAGGAACCACTGACACTGATCACGTTGGGTATAGACGCTTGAGCCGCTATCTTTCCCTACCTGTTGGATGGACCACTGAATTTGAATTCAACGGCCAATGGTCGTGGATCATCAACCCTGAAGTGGCGCTGATGTTTTCAGGACAGCAAACAACTTATCTCGGAGATGTAGACTCTGCATTGCCTAAGGTTAACAACGACCAAAGTGGCGGCTACCACTTTAGATTGAAAGCTCCTATCAAATACGAAAACTTTGCGATTGGTCCTTTTTTCGAATACTGGAAAATTCCAGATTCCGAAATCGTTTACCTAACAAGCACGATTGGACTACTAGAACCTAAGAACTATACCCTAGAATATGGAATCATAGCTTCGTATAGTTTTTAGAAGGAAAGTCCTACTTGAGTCATAAAAACACTCGTGTTTTCCAACAAATACAATATTGCTTAGCCAAGATGCCGAAAGCATGGTAGAAGGCCGCAACAGTTAAGTTTCATAAGAAATCGGCAAGCCTATATAACATAGCCTCTTTCTTTGATTCATAAAGAAAGAGAAGATTACAGTGAAAAAATATCAAGATATGGCTCTTGCCAAGGAGCTTAAGCAAGCTCTTAACGACCTAAAGTTTGAAGACACAACGGAAATTCAAGAAAAAGTGATTCCTATTGCCTTAGAGGGCGGAGACCTTATGGCCTGCGCTCAAACGGGCTCAGGGAAGACAGCTGCTTTTTGCATTCCCATGATTCAACAAATTCTATACAGCAAAGACAAAAACGCACTGATCCTTGCGCCCACTAGAGAACTGGCTCAGCAAATTTGTGCCGTGGTCGTAGACCTTACCAAGTATTGTCGACACCTCAACACAGCTCTACTCGTAGGTGGTGCAGACATGCGGAGACAAACAAATGTTCTTCGAAAGCACCCTAGAATTGTCATCGCAACCCCTGGTCGCCTCAACGATCACATTCGCCGCAGAACAATTGATTTAAGGACAACAGCAATTCTTGTCCTTGATGAAGGCGATCGCATGTTGGACATGGGATTTGCGCCTCAATTAGACGAGATTTTAAAGTATCTTCCCAAAGAAAGACAAAGCTCTCTGTTCACAGCGACTTTGCCAGACAAAATTAAACGTCTCGCTCAAAGATATTTAAATCAGCCGACATCCATCAGCGTTGGTCAAACATCACAACCTGTTTCAAGCATTAAACAATCCGTTCTTTCGGTAACTCAATCCGCTAAGAATGATAAAATTGTTGATGAACTCAATGCTCGTGAAGGTTCTATTATTATTTTCATGAGAACCAAACGACGCACAGACGTTGTAGCCAACATGTTAGATGAACTCGGCTTTCCAGTGGGACTCATTCATGGTGGTCGATCGCAAGGACAAAGAAACCGCGCCTTGCAAAACTTTAAGGATGGACATTCCCGTATTCTTTGCGCAACCGACGTTGCCGCTAGAGGCATCGACATTCCAGCCGTAGAACACGTAATCAACTTTGATCTTCCTATGATGGAAGAAGATTATGTTCACCGTATTGGTAGAACAGCAAGAAACGGCGCAAAGGGTGAAGCCCTAAGCTTTGTTTCTCCAGAAGAGCACAGAACCTGGAACATGCTAGCTCGTCGATACCGAATCGAAGGCGTTGCTTTACCCGAAATTCGTGGAGCTGGCGGCGCAAGCAGCAATGGATCACGAGATCGTGGCGGCTTTCGCAACGGACGCAGTTCCGGTGGAAGCGGTGGCGGTGGTGGCCGCGGATACGGCGCACGACGCGGAAGCTCCAGCAATGGTGGCGGCAACCGCAGTTTTGGTGGACGAAGTTCATCTGCTGGGGGAAGAACTTCCTCTCCTGCTGGAAGCCGAAGTTCTGATTCACGTGGCGGAGAAAGTCGATATTCTGACACCCGAGGAGCCAGCCCTGCTCGAAGCAGCGAATCAAGACCCTATAGCCCGCGACCAAACGCAGGAAAAACTTATTCTAATCGCAGTGCAAAACCAGCTGCTAGATCGGGTGGAAGCTCTGCACCAGCAAGAAATCCACAAAGCGTTACGGCCGTGAAAAAGCGAAAGACCTTTTCAAGTCGGCGTCTTGCGCGTAATCCGTCCGCATAGATCTCCGTTAAATATTATTTGCAACTCAGTGCATAGGAAGCAATTCTTCCCATGCACTGGGCTGTATTTTAAGAGATCAAATTATTTAAGCAATATTACGTTTCATTCGCTCTGAGCCATCATGGATACTATCCCAACTGGACACAGTTCACACCGGGGGGAATTATTCATGAATATACTCATTATCATTGGCCGCGTATTTTCAGCTCTTGCAATCATACTCTTACATTCGCAATCCTACGCACAAAGCGATCGCGTTCCCAACGAATACGTTATCAGCTTTGATAGAAACAAAAACTTCTCGTCCTCATTCAAAGCAGCTCTAGAAAGCAAAGGACTGCGCATTGAAGAAGAAGTTAATGCTCGTGAGAAAATATACCAAGTTCACTATGCAGACTCATCCATTCCGACACGAGACCGTATAAAACAAATTCAAAAATTAGCTCCTTCTGCAATCCGCGTTGAACCCAACTACCGCTACCATGCCTTTTTTGGCCCAACCCCTCCTCCACAAAAACAACAACCTCCCATCGAAGATGGCTTACCAACCCTGAGCACAAACGATCCCTTCTTCAACAACTTGTGGGGATTGAGAAATATTGCTCAAAAGGATTCCTCAGGACAAACCGGGCTGAAGAATGCAGACAGCGCTTCCTCTAAAGCTTGGATGCAGCAGACAAGCGCAGAAAACGTCATTATTGCCATTATTGATACAGGCGTGGATTACAATCACCCCGACCTAGCCGCAAATATGTGGCAAGGGCGCGATCCGAACGGGAAGCTCATTCACGGCTTCAATGCGATTGCCAACAATTTCGATCCTATGGACGACAACCGACACGGCACGCACGTGGCGGGGACCATTGGCGCCGTCGGCAACAACGGCGTAGGCGTGGTCGGTGTAGCGTGGAAAACACAAATCATGGCCGTGAAGTTTCTCGACTCAGATGGAAGCGGCGCACTCGCCGATGCCATTCAAGCCATCGACTTTGCAATCGAGAACGGTGCGAATGTAATGAACAATAGCTGGGGAGCAAAAGGCATTGTCTCTAAAGAACTTGAGGCCGCCGTTGCGCGCGCTCGGGATGCAGGAATCGTATTTGTCGCTGCCGCTGGAAACGATGGAACATCGAACGACGGAAGCGCCAACAACATCAGCTATCCTGCTAGTTACAAATTGAGCAATGTCATTAGCGTTGCAGCCTCTGACAACAAAGATCAAATGCCAAGCTTCTCTAACTATGGCAAGTCAAGCGTTCACTTAATGGCTCCTGGAGTGAACATATTCTCGACCACTCCAGGAATGCGCTACGATAGTTTTAATGGAACAAGTATGGCCACTCCTCATGTTTCAGGCGCCATAGCGCTGCTCCTTGAAAAGCACGCCAACCTAAGCCCGCTAGAAGTTAGAAACCGTCTCATGAAAAGCTCGGACAAGATTAGCACCTTTAAAGACAAGCTAATCTCTTCGGGGCGATTGAACGTTTACAACCTCCTTGAAGACCTCCAAGGCTCGGCAAGGTAAAAGACTCACTAGCAAAAGCTTAGCTTCTAACCGCCGCGGAGCGCAGAGCTAAGACGCAAACCCTAACTTGACTATATACCCCCTAGGGGTATATAGTCATCTCATGTTAAGAATTCTCGCCCTTTTCATCATCCTCTGCTCTGGAGCCCTAAAAGCACATCCAGTTATCTACAAGGATGGCTGGGTTTACTGGGGACAATTTAAGCCGAAGATGAATAACCAAAAAGCTTCCTACACTTTCGATCCAAATTTTTCAATTGAGGCCAATTCACTCTATCTTGCAAACATTGATGAATATCGCGATTACAAAATTGGGATAAACGCACTAGTGAAAAGATGGCTTGCAGAACATTCTCAAGCAAACATCTACGCCTCTGCTCAAGCCGGCTACTTCCACCAAAGAGACGATTCCGACGGATCGGTCCTACATGGTATGCTCATGGCCGACTGGGAATCAAGACATCTCTACACTGCCGCCGCGGCCATGCTTCTATACTTTGAAGACGAATACTACCCTCAATACAAATATCGATTTGGTTTTGCACCTTTTGTCGCCGGCATGGATACGCTACAAGCCTGGTTAATTTTTGAACTTAGCTATTTTGAAAAAAACAATAATCAACTAGAAATCACCCCGATGATGCGTTTTTTCTATAAGAACGTGTTGTGGGAAATGGGCTCAAGCCTTAAAGGCGAGCTCTTTTTAACTTTAATGGTCCACTACTAGGAGGAATGAATGAAAAAACTTTTATTACTTATAACTCTACTTTCGACAAGCGCTTTTGCGACCACCATTGAGGTCAAAGTTCCTGGGATGGTTTGCCAAATGTGCGTCCAAGGAATGAAGAAAGCATTTAAAAAATATGTAGCCAACGCAGACAAAGATATTCTTGTCGATCTAGACACTAAAATTGTCACTCTAACCCCCAACACCGAGATCACTGACGAACAAATTAAGTCAGGAGTCAAAGATGCTGGGTATAATGCAGATGAGATCAATAGAAAAAAGTAGACCATGCCTAAAAAGATATTGAAGTTTCTATCTCTGTTTGGCTCGCTAAGCACACTCTTTTGCTGCGCTCTTCCCGTGCTTTTTGTGAGCTTAGGAATGGGAGCGGTCTTTGCCTCTGTTGGCTCAACCTTTCCTCAAATATACTGGCTCACCGGACACAAAGACATCTTATTTTTGATGACTGGTATATTTCTAGTTGCCTCCTATTTGTTGAGCAGAAATGCCGAAAAGCTTAGCTGCCCAACGGATTCTGAGCTAAGGGATGCCTGCCAAACAGCGAAGCCCACCAGCAAATGGCTCTTCCGCCTGAGTTTAACTATTTATCTTTTAGGACTCGCCTTTTCTTACATAATTCCCTGGGTGTTGTATGCCTAAGAATCCAGATCACTCCGCTCAGTTGAATCGCATTAATCGAATTATCGGCCAACTCCAGGGTGTTAAAAGAATGATCGAAGATAAAGAATACTGTCCAAACATCCTCACCCAAACCAAAGCAATCGCATCAGCACTTCGCTCTTTAGAATGCACACTGTTAGATGGCCACATTAACCATTGTGTGAAAAATGCTTTTGAAAAAAAGAGTGGCGCCGAAGAAAAAGCCAACGAACTAGTAGAGATCTTTCGAGCTCGACTAAAATAACTTAAGCCTCTTCTCACTGAAGGACTGTCTACAAACTTTCCATTTTGATTTACAGTCGTTATCTGACCCAACCTTCAAAGACCGAAGCATTCAAACGAGGATACTTCTATCCATTCAGATAAACCAAACCAATGTCGTGGGTCCCTCTATTTTCATCGACATCAAAGCGTATCAAGCTCCCACCCAGTAAAAGCCATTCACCGCCAATATTTTGACCAATCCGCTCTAACGCCAAATTTAACTGATCTGAGTTCATCTAAATTCACTATACTAGAAAGTCTAAGGATATTGAAACAAGCTAGACAACAGCTAAATGAATACACTCAAGCCGAAAGATTCGCTCCCACAAGAGAAGATGTTATTGCCTACTCTACTCTTCTCCGAGTATTTTGCGACCATTATCCAAGCCAAGCTTGTGCAGAGGACAAAAAGCTACTGCAGCTGAGCAATAGCATTTTTGTCCTTGAGGAAGATAGGTTTTACAAGCAAAGAAGAATTGCTCTGAGTAAAATTGTTGAGCAATTTAAAAGCCCCTAGGTTAACTCAGGAGAAAAGCCTCGCCTCATTGTGTTCTCGGTCACCGTTTGGGGCTCAAGGAAATTTAGCAGGTAATCAGGTCCACCCGCTTTTCCACCCGCACCCGACAACTTAAATCCACCGAAAGGTTGTCTGTAGACCAAAGCGCCCGTGATGCCACGATTCAAATACATGTTTCCAACTTCTAAATGTTTACGAGCGTAGTCGATGTGAAGTGGGTTTCTAGAGAACAACCCTCCAGTAAGTGCATAATCCACGTTATTGAGACGTTGAACAGCTTCCTCGAAACTTGAAACTTTAAATAGAGTGACAAGCGGGCCAAAGAACTCTTGTTGCCCAAGTTCAGAATCAAAATCAGTCGATTCAAAGATAGTGGCTGGCACGTAGTGCCCCGTAGAAAAAATTTCTTTGGGAACATCATGTGAAAACACTAAAGATACTTTGTTGCGCTCCAGAACCGCCAACAGACGCTGCTGCGATTGTTCTGTAACAACTGGGTTTATATGGGCAGCGCCATCAGCAGCTGGTCCGTAATGTTTCGAACTCAATGCATCTATTAAACGAGCTTTAAAATATTCATAAGCTGGCTCTAAAATAATAATTCTAGAAAGCGCGCTGCACTTTTGACCTTGAAAACTAAAAGCAGAAGCTAAACAAGCCACAACCGCTTCATCTAAATCGGCGTCATCGTCAACAATGATGGCATTCTTACCGCCCAGCTCTACAACGGCCCGTTTAATGTGCTTTTGTCCTTTGGGAACTTCGGCCGCGTTCTTTATAATCTCTAAGCCAACATCTCGTGAGCCTGTAAAATTAATCACATGAACGTTGGGATCACGAACTAACTTAGCTCCGATTTCTTCGCCTTTGCCGGGAAGAAATTGCAAGGCATCCTTAGAAACTCCCGCCTCAACTAAAATCTCGAAGAGCCTCAAAGCAACGGCTGAACTCTCTTCGGCAGGTTTCATAATCACCGGGCTACCACAAACGAGTGGAGCCACGGTCAAACCACACAAGATGGCCAGCGGAAAGTTCCAAGGACTGATCGCCACAGCCAATCCACGCGCGCGATACTGATAGCGATTATCTTCACCCATTATACTTCCCATGGAAGTAGAGCCAGAAAGTCTCTCATACTCTTTGGCATAATAATTACAAAAGTCGATGGCCTCGGCCACGTCAGCATCGGCCTCAACAAAATCCTTAGCCACTTCATGCACAATCAAGGCAGAGAGTTCGTAACGCCGCTCGCGAATCAAGTCTGCAGCCCGTCTAATGATTTCAATTCGCTTAGAAGGCTCCCAAGCGCTCCAGTTTTTCTTTGCGTATGAGCAAGCCTCTACGGCCGCAAGCGCCAACGGCTCACCAGCCAGGCCTACTCGCGAAACACACTGAGAAATCTTCGAAGGATTTTTTACTTCGACAACAGAAACATCTTCATTCCTCACACCAGCAACCACTGGAAAAACAGAAATCGGAAACTGAGCCTCTACTTTTTTGAGGGCTTCAGCAGCTGAGTTTCGAACAACGTTCTTGGAAAAATCCACATAGGCTTCGTTCACGAAAGATCCAAGGCCAGCGCGCTCAGACTGCAGCTCACTAGGAGCCGACAACAATCTTTCCGCCGCAGCTTCGTCCACAAAGCGTGCTTTCAAAAAACCCTCGTTAGAAGTGTTCTCCAAAAGTCTTCGCACCAAGTAAGCCATGCCGGGGAGTAGATCTCCAACGGGAGTGTATTCTCGAACGCGGTAGCCCATTGAATAGAGCGCCTTTTTAAAAGTATCCGCCATTCCAAAAAGCAATTGAATCTCGTAAGCGTTCTTCGGCAATCCCTTTGATTCTGCATAAGCCAAGGCGTGAGCAAGACTTCTTACGTTATGGGAAGCAAAAGCGGGAATTAAATGTGGGTAGCCATCCACCAAAAAGCGACTACATTTTTCGTAATGCGCATCCGTGGCAGACTTCCCTAAGAATACGGGAACTTCCCAGTTGCGTTGCTGAGCTAAAATATATTCGTATTCCCAATAAGCCCCTTTGACCAATCGAATGGTGATAGGAGCTCCTCTAAGCTGAGCCAAAGCCTTAATGCGCTCAAGGTCAGCCAGAGAATCTTTTAAGTAGGCCTGAATAACGATTCCAAAATGAGCGTAATTTTTAAGCCCGTCTTCCTTACAGAGATCTTCGAAACTTCGCAAAACGATTTCTCGAATATCATTTTGCTCCATATCAAAATGAAGGTGCACGCCTCTGTCTCGAGCGGCTTGCATCAATGGACGCAACCTTGCCTTCACACCCTCTACAGAGGACTCAAAAGATAAGTTTGAAATTTGCGAATAGAGACTAGAACATTTCACAGACACATTCACTCTGGGAATTTTTCCATGAGCCGCTTCTTCTAGCTGCGGGTTTGCTCCCCAAGATTCAACATGCGAAGGAAGGTTCTCAATCAACTCTAAATACTTTTCGTAGTGCTCTTGAGCTTCTTTCTCTGAAACAACCACCTCACCCAAGATATCAAGAGTGAAGGCGCTTCCGGTTTCCCAAAGTTTTTTTAAGGTTGGCTCAGCCGTTTGTGAATTCTCACCACAGATAAAAGTTTTGGCCATGCTCTCTACGTTCTTTTTAATAGAACTAGAGGCAATCTTTGAAGCCACTCCACCCAGGGTAGCTGCGCCCAAGGCTGTCTTAATCCACGCAGAGAGCTCTAAATCGGGTCGCATAAAATAGGCTTTTACGTGTTCAACAATTTGATCCGAAGTCTTGAGAGTCGGCAACACATCCACGAAGCGAAACAGTTCAACTTTGAATTTCGCGTTTTTCATAGACCAATCCATCATTCGTCCCGACCAGTAGTTTTTATTAAACAAACCAAATTCACTCGCGCGTGACTTTTCAAAAATTTCTTGGCCCAACTCTTTTACTCGTGCTTCTAATTGTTCGTCGCGACTCATCTCTTCACCCCTCAAAACTGCAGTCCTGTAGACTATCGAAGGTTTAATCCCTCCCTCAGTCATTCTCAAGCTAGGGTTATGGAACAAGGGGACACAACGCCTTGCGGCACCCCTTTATTTCAACTCCTTCCTGGCTTGCGAGCACAAAGCAAAAAGCTATAACTAAGCCTCAAATGATCACCCTTTCTGTATTGAGCCTCAATTGCTGGCACGGCCTCGATCACAGAAACCCTTACCTCATGTGGCCCCTCGAAAGCCAAGGGGAGCGAAAAAGAAGACTGGCTCAGCTTACGAGCAATCTTCGTCACTGGAAAATGTCCCAACCGGGATTGTGCTTAGTATCTCTTCAAGAACTTAATCCTGTGATTAAACTTGCTCGTAAAATGCGCAAAACCTTATCACTCAATTTTGAGAGCTTCCGAGTAAACCATGGCCTAAAGATAGGCCTAGTAAGTTACCCCTTTTACTTAAGTGAAGGCCTTGCAAGTTTTTGGAGCCCAAATCTAAAGCTACTCAGCACATCTAGGCTCGATTTATCTGGTTCAGCGTGGGGCTTTCGCCAATCAAACGCCTCTCCCTTTTGCCTTCAGCTAAAAGAGTGTAGAGGAGCCCTCTTTAATCTTTTAAAGTTTGGCCAGAAGACACTTTTACACATCAACACCCACCTTCATCACTCACAAAATGAAGAAGGGATTGAAAGAAGACTTAGTGAAATACGGACTATCTTAAATCACGTAGATTCCCACTACTCGGGTGCAGACATCACATGCCTAACTGGCGATTTAAACTGCTGGGAAGGTGGAAGCGAATTTGAACTTTTACATGAAGCTGGATTCAAAGAAAATTCAGAAAGAAAGCTTGGAACCTGGAACCCTATCGCCAACCCTTTGTGCTCAAAGCTTTTACGCTTGGATCATCCCGCCCTAGACAACAAACCTGTTGCCCCCATGCACTTGGATCACATACTTGTTAAAGTTGCTTCAAGCTCTGTAGTGGAATCAACCCCGGTAAAAATGGAATTCACCGATTCAAGGAGTCTTTGCTCAGATCACTATGGAACTAGCTGCACCTTGAGCCTCGATTGAGCCCGTCCCCCAAAAGCCCAAAGAATCTTCAGCTTCTCTAACTAAACTCAAACACAGAATGTGGATAATTTGAGCACTCAACACCCAGCCATTGGCATAAGCCACTAAAATTACGATATAAAATAGGTTAATCAAATGAATTCACCGATGTGGAGAGAATGTGGATATATAAGCAAAACTTATATATCCAATAAGCAATGTTGACATAACGCATTGCAAGGTATAGTTAATGCGTGTGCCTAAGTTGGACTTCATTTTTCCCTCTGGAGCGTCACCCATTTCCATTTTCAAAAAGCAGTTTTCACCCCTTTTAATTTTACTTCTAAGCTTGTCTTTGCCCCGCTTTGCGGTCGCCCAGGAACAAGAAATTGATTTCAATGCTCGAGCTCAAAACTTGTTTCAAGGCATCGTCAACAACCAAGAGCAAGAAGAGTTTGAATTGCCTCACCCAGCACAACAACAGCTACTTGGCATCTTCTCTCAACTAAGAACTGATTTCGAAGCACTCACTGACTCTGAACACACCGGTGCGATTATGAACAATGCGATTCATAAAAAGAACACCACTCAAAACGGCAATGTTAGTGGCAAGATCACAAACCTAGGTGGGAAAGCTCTTTACCGAATCAAATTTGAAAACAGTCAATTTTTAGAAGGCGACCTTAACATTCTCGTCGTAGACACCACCGCCTATAGCGATGAGTTTATGAGCAAAAGCCACAATGGCTGGTTTCGCCCAAAAACTTCAGATGGCGCCACCGAGCACTTACTTCAATACACTTCCCGCAACTTACTAGCTTCGGAACATAGAGCCAAAGGAAACAATACACTCGTCTTGTTTAGCAAAGGGCATTCCAACGAAGCTGTAGCGAAAGCTTTAGAGGAAAGAGACTTCGTTTACCTGAGTCCCAAACGCTTCTTTAGCCGTGCAGGTTTTGGAGTTTGGTCGATGGGCACCTATGAAACTCCGCAAAGACGCAATTTACAAATGGGAGCCATCAATGGCAGCCTTCAAAGCGCTATGACGGTTTTCTCTCTCTCCATCGTCCACCTCTTAAAGTCAGAAAGCTTTTCAACACTCCCTAGCTCTATACAATCTAATCTTGGACTGCTCGCCCTCTCCTTTACCTTTGGCGCCGTTATTGGAACCTTCATTCACCCGTATAAAAACATTGTAAAAAGAGGCACTGAGTTTTGGAGAAACGTTAAAGGAAACATTCTTAGCTATAGTTTCGCCATCTCACTTGCGTTGATCTCGGAAGGAATAGAACCTTTCGTGGGCGTTGCCCTGTTTGCCACCATGTGGAAAATCGCTCAAAACGCTTTAGCCAACAACGCCCTCAAAACGGAAGCGTATTCCCTACCCCGCATTCGCGAAATGGCCAGAATCACAAACTACCCATGGTTTATGGGAATCAACCGCTCCAACTGGGAGTTTGAACTCATCTATCTATATCCTTTTACTGCGCGCTTGATTCAAATGCTCATGATTGTTGGTGTTGCAGAATCAAGCAATCTTTCCTCATGGTTGAGCTTTGCCGGCTTATGGATGCTTGTTCCCTTGTCCACCCGAGGTCTCGTCGAATACGGTGAGGCACTTCTCGCCTTAGCCCGCAAACAGAACCACGACTTGCCATATGACAAACGGATCGACATTGAAAAACTTGAGAAAGAAACCGAGCGACAACGTGAGCGTTGGGAGAACTTAAAGCGCTTTCTCTCTCTTTCAAAAGCGAGAAAAAAGGTAAAGGCACTCTTCTCAAAAGAGCACTTGTCCGCCCAAGAAATTTTAAAAGGAATGGCAGAAGAAGCAAGAGCTTCTAAAGAAAACATCTCTCCATCCCCATTGAGCGAAGAACAGCTTGAAACAGAGAGAGAATTTTCCCAAAAATACTTGAAGCATTTATCCGAAGTTCAAGAGAAACTTTTGCCATCACTAAAAGAAAAATCTGGAATCACAGACATTGGCAGCTATTTCGACAGCCAAGAATTAAAGTGGGGCTTTCTAAGCCGGATGGATCGCCTTGATCGATCACAAGAAGTAGGATTTGAAAAATCTATTTCATCCCTTTTTCACAAGGTTCAACACAGCCTAACCCCATCCGTAGTTACTCGACAGGACGCGCACATTATGATCAGAGACCTCTTTGAAAATGGCGATGAAATCATTCCGGATCGACTGAAAGACTTTGACAAGTTCGAGGTTGACGAAAAATATCGAGATACCCAAACGAATGTTGCAAACATTCTCAAAGCCCTGTGGACAGAGTTGCGTTTGAGGAGCATTGAAAAGATTCACTCTAAAAAAGATCAAAATCAAAGCCTTACTGAGACATTTAACGACCTTAGAAGCTCTCAATCTCAAAGAGATGACTGGCACAAACAGTTGAAATCGGAGATCTTAGCCTACATGCAAATTGTAAAGGTTACCGAAGATTTCCAAAACTATTTCAATGCAAATAAAGAGCACCTTGCTAATGGAAGTGAACTTTGGAATTTCACTCACGAAAGCACGGGAAGCTCACTACTTTCTTTAACCGCCATGTCTGAACCGGGACTACAAGATCGAATGGCCAAGTTTCTATTTGGAAAAAACTTAGGCTCCGCTAAGCTCTGTGAACAATTACTCGATTAGCTAAAGAGACTGTCTTCAAAGTTGTTCCATAACTCTGCGGTTCTAGAATTGGGTTTAGCCGTCACTCCATCAAGCCCCGTCCTAGATAACAACTCTTGAGTTGGAACCACTCTTCTTCTGTTCTTAAACAAGCCCTTTACCAAGGCTCTAGCAACCAACTTGCCTTTGCAATGCATCTTATGCTCAATATACACCCACTTGTCATCCCAATGGGAGAATTGAGTTTCAATACAAACCTTTGAGAAACGTTTAATAGGCTTTAAGATCCTAATGGACTGAGCCGCCACAACTGGAATGCATTCCAACTCTCTCATGGTGCGACCTAACTTACTACGGTAAATCAAATCCCATCGGGCCAACTCCAAATAAAAAAAGTAAACGGATTGATTAACAAAACGTAAATCAACATCTCCAGGCCAAACACGCAAAGAAAGCTCTAAAGGCTCCAACGGTGATATTCTTTTTCTCGAAAGCAAAGAGCAAACAATTTGCAGGCTAATCCTTAAAATTCTCACAACTTATTTTTTCTCAAAAATTAATCGGGTTGTCTCTGGATCTACCAAAGGAGAGTTATCAAAATTTTCAGTTAGCCAAGTCGTTCGGTCACCAGCCGAAACTCGTGTAAAAGTAACAATCAAGTCCATCACAACTTGATCTTCGGTGTCCGAAGTCCATTCGCCCGTATCTGTAAAACTGTAATTATTTCCACCTAAAACGAAACTATAGTCTTCGGTATAGGTTCCATTGCAACCAAATATTAAGGATCCACTTTCGCCGGTAATTTCCGTGCCTCCAAGTTCATCAATCGAAACCTCTCTTAAAAACCATTCACCCTCAATCGAATTAGGCTCATCACACATGGTTCCTACAGAATCGACAGGAAGGTCATTCTCATTACTGCAACCCAACAGAAGCAGCGAAAACAAATAGAAAAAAACAACAGGAGGAAAGACCATGTAGCAATTCTAACAGATTTTAAAGCAAGCCCATTTTGATTCCTTCAATTAATGCGCGGCGTGATATTCTTTTTTAAAGCCTCCCTATGGAAAGCCCCCGAATAGCGAGTTAGCGTCATCTGGGTAAGAGGAATTTCAATATGAGCTTAAATTATCTCCAAGGCTTCAAGAACCATTTTGTCACCGAGTCTGAAAAGGGAATTTTACCAGTTGGCCAAAACTCCCCTCAAACGGTTGCCAAAGGCCTTTTTGCTGAACAAATTAGCGGCTCTGCCTTTACTGCTCCAAGGCATCTAAATCTCCGCACATGGGTCTACCGTAAACACCCTTCCGTTAGCCACGGCAACTTTGAGTCCAAAGTTCAAATTGAAAACTTTGTAGGCTCGAACTTCAACCAACTAAGCGCTCCTCCAACTCAAATGAGATGGAACCCTTTGGAGCCCGCAAGAACCAAAGGGAATTTCTTAGAATCCCTGCATACAGTTTCAGGAAGTGGTGGCCCTGAAGCGGGACATGGTTGCGCAATACATTTATACGCAACTCAAGAATCCATGAAGAATTCTTATTTCTATAATGCCGATGCCGAAATGATGATAGTGCCTACCGAAGGAAAGCTCTTGTTACGCACCGAAATGGGCAAGCTAGAAATCGGGCCTTTGGAAATTGCAGTCATCCCCAAGGGCATCCGCTTTGCAGTCGACCTTCAAGAAAAATCGGCTCGCGGCTACCTTTGCGAAAACTTTGGCAATCCATTCGTTTTACCGGAGCTAGGCCCCATTGGAGCCAACGGCCTAGCCAACCCGCGGGACTTTCAAGCACCAACCGCGTGGGTAGAGGAAAAGACAGGCAAAGTGCAACTATTCGCAAAGTTCTTGGGGGAAATATGGACCTCTGAAGCGCCCCACACACCACTAGATGTTGTGGCATGGCACGGGAACTTCACTCCCTACAAATACAATCTTTTGCATTTTAACACCATCAATTCCGTAAGCTTCGACCATCCTGACCCAAGCATTTTCACAGTGCTGACCTCACCGAGTGAAACAGCTGGAACCGCCAACATTGATTTTGTCATTTTCCCTCCGCGTTGGATGGTCAGCGAACACAGCTTCCGCCCTCCTTACTTTCATAGAAATGTGATGAACGAACTGATGGGACTCATCCAAGGACAATACGACGCAAAGAGCGATGGATTTGCCCCCGGTGGATTAAGCCTACACAATTGTATGAGTGGACATGGCCCCGACAAAGAAACTTTTGACAAGGCAAGCAAAGCCGAATTGAAACCTGAAAAGTATGACAACACCATGGCTTTTATGTTTGAAAGTCGGCATGTGTTCCGAACAACACCATGGGCTTTGTCGAGTGACTTAAGACAAAATGACTATCCCAACTGTTGGCTTGGTCTGTAGGGGCCGCTGGTAGAAATTGAAGGTTAAACTGTGTTTCTTGAAGACTTGTTTTCAAAGTTTCACATACAGGCTCATCGCGGAGCAAGCCCCATCCATACCGAGAATACATTAGAAGCAATTGAATACGCCGCTCGAAAGGGTGCCGACAGCATCGAAATAGACCTCCACCTAACTGACGACAATCAATGGATCGTCTTCCACGACTTCCACCTTCAAACAGGACAACTCACCCGCGAAAGGAAAAAGGTGCCTAGCGACTTTTTCCACATACCTACTCTAGAAAAGACCTTGCAACTGCAGCAATCACTTAGCTCCGAGTTAAAAGAGAACGTGGTCCTAGACCTTGAAATCAAGAGTGATCCAAGAAACCCAAGCTATTCCAGAGATGGTCAGACTCTTGCCATAGAGATCTATAAAATCATTGAAGAACACAGACTTCACGAACACATCATGCTTCGCTCTTTTGATCCCATGGTCGTTGCAACCTTAAGAAAGTTAAACAAAAATCTTATTCTATCTTTCCTGACCCTTAAAGATTTTGACCTAAAAAAACACATTCACAAACTATCAGAACTCCCCATTAATATTTGGGCTCCGGAAGCCTGTGACAATCTAGACTTAGAAGCTATTGCATTAGCAAAACATCATGGACTTAAAATCATACCCTGGACCGTTAACACTCCAAAGGAGTTTAAACACTTTCAAAGCTTAGGTGTAGACGGACTAACAACCGACGATCTAACTCTCTACTCCGGATAGTGACGGCCTCATTTTTGCAAAGCACTGAGTTAAATCGATTAATTCTTGCTTCTCTGATATCGCAGCGAAGTTTTTGTGTTGGCCATATCAGGCACGTCTCCACTCTCAAAGATTAGTGTTGAAGCGTTTGGAGCTTCTACGGATTTATAGGTTTTAAGCTGGACCAAACCAGCAACAGTAAGAGTTGTGACCGTTAGCTTATTCGTTTTTGCGTTAAAGACGATTTTCTCATCTTGCAGCCCACGAAGCCCTCGTGGAGACACTTGTTTGTCTTGCGCATCTGCCAAAGGGAGGGCCTTCCATAGTCTCGCCTCATCTTCGCTCACATCAAAGAAGAGCAAAGAATTACTTCCCACATCTTTGCGAACTTCTATTTTCATAGGAAAAGAGGTTTCTTTCACATCTCGGCCATATCCCTTGCCCTTTAGTTCAAAATGACCTGTCACATCCGCAACGAATGAATCCATTCGAGAGTCGAAACGACTCGCTTGAGCGCCACTCTTGTGAGCAGGCTGAGATTGGCTAGAAAAAATAAAAAGACCTTGTGTAAGTAAAAATAGAGAGAAAAGCCTCATACCCAAGATATTTTATCTTAGCTTTGTAACAAATTCGATTTCGAAAGAAGCGAAAAATGAGCCCCTTTAGTTGAAGGCGATTTGAGGCGCAGAAGCACGCTTTCATTCGTCTCGGTTTTCCAAACTCGATGCTTCTTACCCAATATCTGAGCGCAAGAGTCTTGGAGCGGTTCACACTCATGAATCCCACCTTCTGTGGACAACAACAAAAAACCTAGTCCGGCATGAGCCTTCTGAAAAATTTCAGCCTTCGTCCAACTAGGCTTCAAAAGCCGATCAAAAACCGAAGGAACTTCCCCCAATCTGTGAGTTTTCGAATCCTTGAATTCGACTTGCGGTGAGAGTGCAAAGACCCCTTCTACAAACTCTTTCATCCGAGAGATCACAGCTGATAGATCTTTGCAAAATGCCAGAAAGACCTTCATATTGGCCCTCCTAACATCGTCATCAATATTCAAAGGGAGTGACCTTCCAAACAGAATATCTCCACCATCAAGACTAGTAGTCATCTGATGCCATGTGTAACCAATCTCCGAGTCCCCATCCCAAATAGCCCAATTCGTCGCATTTACTCCTCGGTGTCGGGGAAGCAAAGAATCATGATAATTGAAAGCTCCGTGTTTTGAGCAGTTTAACACCCACTCTGGAGTGATTTTTGGATTGATCGCGCTTAACAATAGGTCAAATTCAATCTTCTTCACATGCTGATAAAAACGTTCCGTGATCGAAAAATGCTCAATCTTTCGTCTTAAGCACAGACTCACCACCATTCGACAGGAGGTAGAAACAGCGGCAATCTCAACATTTTGTGCAAGAAGCTCGTTGATCAGCTGGACTCCCACAGAACCAGAAGTGATGAGCGCGACTTTCATGAAATGTTCTCTTCGTTTCTATAAGCGAGCGTAGAAAAAGGAATCCTGCCTAGCTCGCAGTATTCGGAAAGCTTCTGTATTTCCTTCTCTATGTAGGAATCAGCTCCATCGTTGACACTCATAATGTGCGAAAGCCAAGGCTCTTTTCCAAGGGCGTAAATATTCACAAAACGAGGCTCAAGAGCCTTGAGTAAAAAAGAAGCTTCTTTGGAATTTGAACCATTCAATCTTCTTTGTTGATCGTTCCTTCTGACAAGACTTTCGTCTAATAAAGCACCATAAACCCAACTTAATGGTGCTCCCTCGCATTCCATACCTAAATAAAGGGAATCCACAGAGCCTACTTCCTCAGCTATGCGCTGAACGAGTTTTTCTGAAACAAGCCGAATATCTGCTCCAAAAAATGCCTTAGATCTGGCATTTTTTACAATGTAAGCAGCTTTACTCGTGATATTGAGGTCGCCGTGCTCCCCTTGAAAAGGGAGCGCTTGAACTGTAAGTGCACCAAAGGTGATTTCCTCAAAATGGTCAAGCTCAACAACTTTTTTAAAGCCCAAGGCTTTCAAAATCATTTTTCCAGAGGGATCAAGCACGCTTCCACCTTCTCCACGAGGAAGAACAACTGTATCCACTTTGTGCCGAAGATTGATAAGAGTCTCTACATTGAAGTGATCTAGATGTAGATGGGTAATAACCAAAGCATCAATTTTTTCCGGAAGATCTCGATAGCTGAGTCTCGAAATGTCGGAATTTTTGACATCGTAAGAAATCAAAGGATCCATAACCACAGTGTTGATTCCACTAGATACTTCAACGCAAGCGTGTCCGAAGTAGCGACATCTCAAAGTAGCTTCATCCACTTTGGTGGGTATAATTTTAGTTGAATCTTTAGCTTCCTCAAAAAAGCTTTCGAAAACACACCACTTGCTTTTATCAATTCCAAGTTGCATTGCTAGCTCCTTCCAGGATTCGACCGGCTCATCCCGGGAGCGAAGGAAATTATCCAGAGCAATTGAGGAAAGAGGAATATTGGCAGCAACGCACTCGCTTGTTTCAAGCCTTGGTGTTGTCAGAACAAAATCTCGATTATCTCCATCAAGCTCTCTGATGATGATGCTTTGAAGACCTTCGTCGTAGAGCACTGATCTATAGGTCAGTGCCTCTATCATCCGATAACTTGCCTTGCCCGATCGCTCATAGAAGAGCTCAACCAATCCCTGCAAAGGCAAGGGGATCTTATCGTAGTAGCTATCAAGCGATTCTCCGTCTGCCTCTTTAAGTAAGTCATGAAGCTCATCAAAAGCATCTGCATGAGAAAATGTTCGACTAAGCCGGTCTTTGAGCGAAGAATAGAGCTCTTTGGCTACCGGAAGATCTTTTGAAAGCAAAGCAACAAAGGGGCCGCCTTTAAAAGCTGGATTCTTAAGCGCTAACTCATGGGCTTTTGGAGAGTTCACAAAAGAGTCAAAAAGCTTGAGCACTAGTCGTCTCAAAAAACGAGGAGCACTAAGCGGGCTTAACAAATAAGGTGAAGCAAAATAGTTTGCAACAAGAGGTTCAACAATAACATTTGACTTTAATCGATATGACATAACTTCTTCCTATTCGATATTAGAACAATCATCTGAGAAATAGCGATCAACGCTAAAACACTAAAACTTAGAGACACCTTAGTTACTGGGATGTGCCTAAGAGCTAAAACCAAGAATGCAGAACACAAAATGCTCATCATGAGTCCAATTATGCTCACCTCATTCATCCTATTCTTTGGCGTAACTTCGATCAAAGCAGAATTCGCAGCAATCCTAGAACCACTAAACCCAATTCCCAAAAGCATCGAGAAAGCAATAATTACAGAAGTATTCTGTGAAAAGAATAAACCCGCCACCGCAATCGCAATTAGAAAAGGTGAGATTGGAAGCCATTGGCTTTCTCGGAGGCGGGTCCATTTGATTAGAAGCAGGCTCCCACAACAGGCGCCCGCTGCACATCCAGCAGAAATGTAGGCCAGAACTTGGCCAGAATCGTGAAAAGTGCTTTCCGTCCATGGTGCAACAAAGAGGTTGAAGACTTGTAACATGGGAAGCACTAGAATGAAGGGGAAGAGATAGGCCATCGCCTTTGGAGTTCGACTAACAGCCTTAAAGGCCTCTAAAAAATCTTTTCTAGGCTGGAGAATATCCACCACTGTCTTCGCATCCACTCTAATCCACTGTGAGACAAGAAGACTAGAAAGTTCAAAAACAGCCGCAATTAGGAAGATCCCTTTTAAGCTTAGGTTTGTTAAAGCAAAACTTGAAAGCAATGCCCCAGCAACCATTCCCAATTGAGTAAGCAAAACTATTGCGGACTCTGTCTTCTTAGCCGAAGACACTGAAAAATCCTTTGAAACTCTAGATGCTGTGCTCAAGAAGAGAAAAAAACCAAGATCAGCCGCAAAGACATTTGAGTAAAGCAAGAAACTTGGAGACAATTTTAGAAAGAGACCAATCGCAACGAAGGAAAAGGATACTAGTCTAAGAATCTTGATAAAGCTAAGCTGCTGCCGCACACTAAATCTATCAAATCTTGGTCCCAGAAAAAATCCTGAGAGAAAGAAAGGAATCATTGCAATAAGCAAGAGGTTTCCCATCGACATCATTGCATTGTCTGAATTAGCTAGAAATGCCGCTGTTGCTACAAAGAAGAGATTCTGAGTCGCGTATTGAAAAAATACGACTAATAGAAAGAGTTTGAAAGACCGAGGCATTAGACCCCTCTCTTTCTTATGACATAATATTGAAAGACGGCACTACGGTTATCAAGCGCTGCATGACAGGACAACACATCAAAGCCTGATTCTTCCATCAAAGCACGTGTAATAAGCACAGGCGTATGCCCGAAGAGAACAGCTGTCCCTCCTGACTTGAGACGTGTGATTATGCTATCAAAAAGTGACTTAGCCAAAGACGTGTTCACTACTTCAGAATTAAGAAAGCGAAAAAAGACAAAATCACAACTCTCTGCTGGGACTCTGGGATCCAATGAATTCCCGACATAGGCATGTTCGATTTTCTTTCGTGCAAGCTCTATCATTTCTTTGCTAAGGTCTTGTCCGATTACCTTGGCATTTGGATTTTTTCCCTTCACATAAGCAAGAAACTCACCAGTAGAACAAGCAGGATCATATACAACGGGGTTCTCCAAAGCGGAGGAAGCTACAAGTCGAGCACTGATGTCTCGAAGATGACTTTCTCCAAGCCCTAGAATCTGTGCACGCTCTTCGGTGACAAACCATCCTTCATCCGGGGTGCAAACTTCCCTTCTATGATTGATACCCATTTGATTGAATGGAAAATAAATATCAATGCTAGGGTCATCGAGAAGACTCTGAAAGACACTCTTTCGCTCACTAGCTGACAGTTGATCGAAAGTGATCTCGACTCCTTCTTGAGAGCATTGAATTCTCTGGCAGCTTCCAAGCAGCATTTCAGGCTTGATCAGAGAACAGAAGAAACCTGGAGACCCATGTTCTGTTACAATCGGAGAAAGAAGCTTTTGCCCCACATATTCGAATCCGTTTATCTTAAAAAAGAAGAACCTTTGAGGCTGCCTTTCCCAGGCTTCGCCAATCGTGCAATTTTTACGTAGATCAAGCTCAGACATTCTGTTCATGGACAGAGCCTTAGTTAAGGTCTCTCGCTCGACTTCATATTCCCTTGGGTCGCTTTTGACCGCTTCGAACCAGATGTCAACATTTCCATCTTTGTTCTCTAGACATGCGTCTAGAACCTCCTCTGATGTTTTGAAACGGAATTCGTTCTTAGTGAAGTTTCTTTGAGCAACGCAATTCTCTACAACCTTAGGAAAGGGCGCTTGAGAAAAAGGTCCACTACCTTCATAGAGATCTGCAAACTGCGCCAATGATCCCTTCGAAATGTTTGTCTTCCATGTATCATAGTCAATCGACTGCGCACCGAAATGCCGTTCACAAAAGGCATTCCAATCCAAAGCGGCAGGGTTAACAAAGTCATATTGCGCTTCGAGCTCTCCAACTCGAAAAGAGAGCGTCAAAAGAGCCGCTACAGCTTCCTCTGTATCGAGAAGAGGTAACTTTTCAGAAGACTTTGGAAACGAGCGAAACTCTTCACAGTGACGAATTCGACTGAGAAAATGATCCTTATTACTTTCTACCTGAGAGTCTAATAAGAGTGGTAGACGCATCGTTGAAGCTCGCAAACCATTGCAAACAGCCTGATTCACAAGCTTCTCAGCGGCCCACTTACTTTGATCATAGCCTGTGGCGGATGCCCCAATCTCTTGTGAAGAAAGTGCGCCTAGATAAACGAAGCGTTGCACCGAAGAGTTCTCACACCACTCTAGAAGCCGTCTGGTTCCCGTGACATTAGTATTGTAAAGATCACGCAGGGGCAAAATATGATTCACATGAGCACCACAATGAATAACCAAATCAACCTTGTCACGTAAGCTTCTCACTTCATCACTCAGAGTTTCACTAAGATCTTGAGCCAGCCAGACGACATTCTTCTGAGCAGATTGAGGGATCGATTTTTCCCTCGCTAGACAATAAATATTCTCTAAATTTAAATCTAGGAGCTGTTTGAGTATACTTTTTCCCACACGCCCCGTAGCGCCCGTCAGAAGAATGGTAGTCAACTCACCTTTTGATTGTCTGTCGAACTGGAGTTTCTTAACCTCCTCCAGATCTCTTTCAAACAATGTTTCTGGTGGGCTCAACTCCTTCTCATCTTTGGCCAGCTCTTCTAATGTTAGAGGCGTAGGTGCCTTTAGGAACAAATCCATATCTAAGTTCTGTCCAGTGAGTTCTTCAAACTTACTGAAGACCGAGATGACCATCAAAGAATCTCCCCCCGCATCAAAGAAGTCTTCACTCTCGTCTGAAGGAACTACTCCGAGCACTTCTTTCCAAATTTGAGTTGAAATCTTTAGGTTAGATCCTGGACCTTCATCAATCTGTTGATCTTTTATTAAAGTGAGGTCTACTTTCCCACTACTATTGATAGGGAGGACATCTAGGCGAGTAAGAACATTAGGATAACTCGCAGAACTTAACCGCTCCTTTAGTTCCTCACGAAGGAGTCTTTCGCATTTATCACCAACATAGAAAAGGCAAAGCATTCTTTCTGGGTGAAGGAAGGTTACACACTGCTTAACTCCCTCACACTCTAACACCTGCTCTTGGATGTCATTTAGAGAAATTTTTTCACCCCTCAGTTTAGTAACCCCATCAGCACGCCCCTTAAAGAGCAGCTCGCCGTTTTGAGTGCGTTCGACCAAGTCACCGGTGTAGAAGATTCTACCTTCTATGCTCTGAAGGTTTTCAAAGCGTTCGTTTGGATAGCCTAGGTAGCCATAGGCGACGGCGCTTCCACTCAAAACCAATTCTCCATCTTTGATAACTTCTTTTATATGAGGAAGTGGGAATCCTATGGAGTTGGACGGACTATCTGCCTCAAGGACTTTAAAGTGACTACAAACAGAGCTTTCACATGGCCCATAGGCATTAATTAACCTTATGTCATTAACCAAGGCTTCAATCAGCTTCTTTGGAGCGGATTCTCCCATTAGAACCAGTGTTTCCAAGTTTCGAAGAGCATCAGGCCGCAGAACTGCTGCCAAGGAGGGAGTTAAGGAAAGAATATCTACCCTTTGTTCTAAGAGCATTTTTTCCAAATTAAGAATGGCATTTGAACTTAGCCCAGGAACAAAAGAAATCTCAGCTCCGCTCCACAAAGACACAAAACATTCAGCGATAAAAGAATCAAAACCAGGATTAGTTACCACAGCAACTCGCTTAGCTGCTTCAATAGAAAAAGCCAGGGACTGTGCTTTCATAAGTTCCATCAGGCCCACTCTTGGCAGCATAGCGACTTTAGGTATTCCGGTGCTTCCTGAGGATGTGGCTAAGTATGCAATTTTGTCGTTTGGAAGGGCACTTCCCTCAAGCTTATCAAAAGAGGCACTAAGACTACAAAAGGGATTTGCCCCAGAGCTAGAAACTAGCGCTCCGGCCAATGCAGTTCTAGTTAAACTTTGTTGTCTCTCAAGGGGCCACTCTGGATGAAGAAGAATCCAGGGTCTTTCCTCAAGAAAACAAGCCACTAAAAGAACTAAGAGATCCTTGCTTCTGGGAAGAGAAATAGCCACGGGAACGCCTCTCTCCAAAGAGAGTGCTTTAAGCTCCTTACGAACCATTGAAACACTCGCTAGAAGATCACAATACAAATAGCTTATGCCACCCTCACAACATGCTACTAGACTGGAGTGTTTTTTAAGACATTGTTCAAACTCTTGGATTACACTTTGTTCAATGTTTGGCTTACGAGATGTAAAGATAGACATTTCTATTTTTCTTCTTCCTGGAGAATAATTTTGTAGTTTTTAATGATTTTAAGACAGTCAAGCTGCACCATTTCACTGGTGGAGCCTTTAAGAAAAAACTTTCCTGATGCAGGGAAAGCCATTGCGTAATCATTAAACCGTTGTGAAATATTAGGGATTTCTGAAAAGAAAACACTGGATGGGATCTTATCAGTGCCGACATATCCCCTCAGAACCGCTGGTTTCTTCGTAGGCAAGGGAGTGTAGAGCCAAGCTGCAGCTAGATCACTTTCTCCGATGTCAGAGGGGATCTTTACGGCAGACTCTTCACCCGATTCAGCCAAGATCGCTTCTTTTACAATATCTACTCCAAAAGCCTTATTCAGAAGAGGAGCCACACCAGCGCCACCGAAGCGATTGCCAATCTCAAGGAAGGTGAACTCTTGTTTTTCATTTAGAAATGCTTCTAAATGAAAAACACTATCACTTAGTGAAAGTGCATTAAGAACTCTCAGAGTGTAGGACTTGGCACTCTCTATTAGCTCCTTTGAGTCTAATGTGACTGAACACAAGGCCGAATCGCCATAAACAAAGCCAAAACAGGAATCAAGATATTTAGAAGCACTGAAGAAGCGCAGTTCTCCATTTCTTATCACCCCATCAAAATGAAGAATTTGTCCTTCTATGAATTCTTCAAACTCAAAACCAAGAGGCTTTGAGTTATTCTCAAGATACGCAATAGCCTCGCTCTTGTTCTCAAAAATTTTCACACCTTCAGAAGCTGCCTGAGATTTAGGCTTGAGAACTACTTTAGATTCAAGTGAATTTAGAAACTTCAGAATGGACTCAGAAGATTCCTCAACATCAATATAGCGCGGAACCTTCACTCCATGCTTTTCTAATTCTTGCTTCATCAACACTTTATCGCGGCAGAGTCTTGCACTGCGACTACTAGTCTTTCCTTGAATCCCTAATTCCTCCCGCAGCCGTGCAGCTGGAAGAGTCACGTGCTCATAAAGACCAACGACCGCATCGATCGGAGCCACTTGTTCCGCTGCTTTGTTTGCAAGGGAACGAATTTGAGCAAAAGCGCTATTGTATTCATCTAGGTTCATGTTGTGAGGCACGTCCAATATCTGAACACTGCTGAATTCACGTCGAGAAGCTGGCGACATAAGGTCGGCCAAAAACTGATGTGTAATCACACTGACGTTGTTGTTTTCAAAGTCAATGGAACCATGAAAGGCTGGATGATAGCCAATGTGAAGTATATGCTTTTTCATTACACGGCCGCCTTGTTTAGATCGATACCAGCAATGGAAATGCGTTCCATTTCTCGAGCTTCAGGCCAGTAATCAGATACAGCATAATGTTGAGTTAGTAGGTTATCCCAAATGGCAATGTCATTGACTTCCCACTTGTAACGGACTTGGTATTCTGGTGTCTTCGCAAGTAGAAATAGAGGCTCGAGAATATCTCGACTCTCTTCTGGGGACATACCTACAATTTGAGTGGTCGAGACTCGATTCACGAAAATTGCTTTCTTATCGATCAACGGATGACGAAGAGCAATTTTGTGGGCCTGTCGAGGAAACAAGGCTTGCATTCGTTCTAATGAGCCTTTTTCCCCTTCAAAGCAACCTCTATATATTTGAGTGAAATCGTGAAAGGCTCGAAGGTTTTCCAAGTTCGCCTTACTTTCCTCGCTTAAGTCATCATAGGCAGCAGACATGCTTGCCCAAAGCGTATCGCCACCCACCTTTGGAAGAGTAAGTGCTCTTAGAATAGATGTTTGAGAAGGCTGCTCCAACCAATTGAGGTCGCTGTGCCACTCATTTAGATTGCCTTTATTTTTTCGACCATGACGAATGCCTGTTATTTCCGAAAGTCCTTCATGAGGCTGAAATGGAGAAATCCCGGGAACCAATGGATCTTTTTCAGAAATGAAAGGGTGATGCATGGGGGTATAGACCTGGGAAGCAAGGTTCAGATACTGCTTAGGACTCAAGCTACTTTGATTCTTGAGAAAAATTACTTCATGCTCAAGAACTAGCTCTCTAAGTCTTTGGGCAGTCTCAGGGTTGAGCTGCTCCTTGAGGTCAAAATCATAAATATACGCACCAATGTTTTTCGAGATTTTTTCAATTTTCATAATCGCACCTTTTCTGATGTGTGCATGTGCAATGTGCGTACCAAGCCTGAAGCTTGAAATATGAGAGCTAGAGCTTCATTTATCGAAAATGAGTCCGAGCATTGGGAGCAAAAGCAACGGAAATCCGGAATCCTGGACAGCGGACTTTGAGCTAGTTTTAAAAAATCCCAAATTAAGAATTCAATGCAGCAAGGCTATCTCAGTTGAACAGTCAAAAATATCTGAGAATCGGAGATCCACCGAGTTCATAAGCTCATTTTAACATTAAAATTTTCGCTTAGGGAAAATAACTCTTAGGGCAATAGCCGCAGGAAAAGGTCGCTAGGAACTTTTTTCAGATTTAGCTCTTTAGTAGCTTATTCGTTGGCAAAACAATCACGACCAAAAAGGCCAATAGCAAGCCTGTGTTCAACAAAAAGGCAGGATCATATCCCTCGAAGATTAGAGCCCTCAAACTTTTCATGGCGTAACTCAATGGATTGATTGCCGCGAGAACTGAGAAAACACTTCCGCGACCTTCGATAGGGAAGACCGCACCAGAAAGAAGCCAAAGCGGCATTAGCAACAGATTCATCATAGAGTGATAACCCGAAACAGAATTAATCTTCCAAGCTAAGAAAAAGCCCAAAGCCGTCAACCCCATTGCAGTGATTAACAACACTAAGACAATTTGAACTACAGAAAGAAAGCTAAGAGTGATGCCAATAAAAGGGGCAGCCAGGAGCAACAAAACTGCCTGCATCGCGCCCAAAATTGCACCTGCCAATACTTTCGACCACAGAAAAGTGATTCTTGAAACAGGACTAACCAATACTCCCTGCAAAAACCCTTCATTTCGATCTTCAATCACCGTGATGGTCGAAAATATGGCTGTAAACAACACACTTAAAGCCAACATTCCTGGAAAAAAGTAATGAAGGTATCCACCCCCAACTTGTCCAGTAGGATCTCGAAAAGCAGAACCTAAGCCACCGCCGATCAGCAACCAAAACAATAAAGGTGTAATCAAGGCTCCAATCAATCGTGATCTTTGCCGAACAAAACGCAAAAGATCACGATAAGTTAAAACCTGAAGAGCGGCGATACTTCTCCTCATAAACTAACTCCAGTTTTAGAGCGGTAGATGTCTCCAAGAGTGGCTTTGTCCCACTCTAAGCTTTCGAGTTGATCTCGATAGTCACGCCTCAACAAATCAATAACTTCGTCAGGATTTTTGGTTTCAATACGAACTCGACCATTGTGAGAGTCGATCTGAGCTCCAGAATTTAAAACTTCTTTCAGTGAATCCATCATCGAGTCTTGTTTTTCGGCCTTAAAATAGACATATTCTTTTTTAAACTCTTGTTTCAAATTACTGGGAGTTCCACCGGCTACGCATTTTCCATGAGCCATAAACAAAAGCTCATCGCACAACTCGGCCTCGTCCATCAAATGCGTGGTCACAACGATACTCATGCCTTGATCACGCAATTGCCTTAATTCTTTCCAGAATTCCTCACGTGAGGTTGGATCGAGCCCCACTGTTGGCTCATCCAATAAAAGTAATTTCGGCTTATGCAAGAGACTCTTGATTAACTCTACACGTCTTGCCAAACCGCCCGATAAAGTTCCCACTCGATCTTGAGAGCGCTCTGTTAAAGAAAACTTTTCAAGCCAACGCTCAATTTCTTTTGAAAGGGTCAAACTACTCAAACCCAACAAAGTGCCCTGAACCCATAGGTTTTCTCTTACGGTAAGAATAGGATCTAGACTTGGGCTTTGAAAACAAACTCCAATAGCCTGTCGCAGTTGCTTCTCTTGCTTATCTCGATCAATGCCAAAAACACTGACACTTCCACTTTGAGCGCGTAGAAGAGTCGATATGATTTTAAAGGTCGTAGACTTACCACTACCGTTTGGACCGAGGATTCCGTGAATTTTTTCCGCTTCACAGGAAAAACTCACGCCATTAAGAGCATCCACACTCTGTTTTGATTTCTCGTAACGAAAGTGAAGATCCTTAACCTCTAAAGCTATTGCTTGTTTTGCTTTTGGTCCTTCCACAATCGCCATCCTATGTATGCTGCAAGGCTAACTGGCAAAATCACAAAGCCTAAGCCCACAGCTAATATTGTTGGAGTAAAGGACTGATCTTGACCACACCCTACACAGGCGTGGGCAGTCGGTATAAGCAATTCAAAAAAAGCTCTGATCAATTCCACTCATCAGCCTCGGTGGCTTCAGACTCTTCTCCCTCGGGAGCCGCCTCTTCTTTCTGTATAGGCTGAGCTTCATCGTGAGAATTTTCGTGATGACCACCCTTGAAAACTTTTGCAGGTGCATTGGTATAAGGAGAGGCCGCCCGATTCCAAGTGTACTTAGAATCAACCACCAAATAAGTAGCGTAAAAGAAAGCTATGACAAAGGGTAAAATAGCCAAAGCTTTAAGAGCATTCGTCTCGTGATTAAGGTGCATATACCACCAACCCACACAAACTGCTTTCAACAAAGAAGCTATACAGATGAGAATGGTTTGCAAAGTGCTCGGAATTGGTGCGTACACAAAAACAAGTTCAATCGCAGTCAAAGCTGCCAAATAGCCAGCGACCTTAAGATAAAGTTTCTTTTTTTCTTCTAAACTGAATGATGCCATCTTTTAAAATTTCTTTCCCCTAAATCAAATAGATAAAGGTAAAAACTAAAATCCAAACCAAATCTACGAAGTGCCAAAACAAACCGAGAATTTCAATTTCGTTCACATCGCCATTGTCATACTTTCCAGCGAGCGTTCTAAAAAACATAATAATCAAATAGATGACCCCGCTAAGAACATGGAGCCCGTGAAACCCAGTGACCATGTAAAAAGTAGAAGCAAACTGCGGAGGGCCCGCTTCAAAATCGTTGAAGGTCATCGCCTGGCCAACGACATGACTCAAATGGCTGTATTCGTAAGCCTGAATCCCCAAAAAGATAATGCCGCCCAAAATGGTGAACCCCAAGTAGCGAGCCATCATCTTTGGCTGCTTATTCTCTCCATAGGCCTGAGCCACAACCATGGTTACCGAACTAACAATAAGAATGGTGGTCGCTATCGCTGAAAGCGCCACTCCTAAGAACTGCTCTGGATCAGGCCAATGAGGGTTTCTCGCTCTCAGGACTGCATAGCCTATCAAAAAACCACTGAAGGTAAGCGCATCTGTGGCCAGAAACATCCACATGCCAACTTTGCCGTGAGAGGCCATATTAAACATATCCGGCTTACGAGCCGGGTTCTTCGATGCAGTTACTGTGCCTGACATATGAAATTGAGGTTAGACTTTATCGAAGTCTCGATCAACGACTAGACTCAACAAAATTGAGCGGCTAAGACATGAGCTTGCAAATCATGACAGAGTTAGTTGAGCCCCCAATTTGGCCCAGTATCAACGCAAGCCTCAACGGTCTTGCTGCCCTTGCTTTGGCCGTCGGTTACTTCTTCATCAAACGAGGAAACATCCCTCTTCATAGAGCCACAATGGGCTTTGCCTTCCTTTGTTCAAGCGTTTTCCTCGCCTGTTATCTCTACTACCACTTCAACTACCCAGCTTATCCCTTTCAAGGCCAAGGCTGGATTCGTCCCGTCTATTTCACGATCCTCATTTCTCACATAATCTTGGCTGTGCTGATGCTGCCTTTTATCATTAACCTGTTGCGTCATGCTTTGGCCGGTCGCTTCGAAAAGCATAGACAGATTGCACGATGGGTTTGGCCTGTGTGGATGTATACATCCGTAACAGGCCTCCTCATTTATTTTATGCTGTATCACTGGTTTAACGACACAGGAGTCATTTCTTGATGAAAACACTCAGAGCCTTTTACTGGATTGCCCTCGTAAATTTTCTTCTCACCGTTTGCATGGTCTTACTGGGTGCTTATGTAAAAAACTCTGGATCTTCCTTGGCGTGCCCCGATTGGCCTACCTGCTTTGGGACCCTGATGCCAGAGATGAAAGGTGGAGTGGCTATAGAGCACTCCCACCGTATTTTGGGAAGCATTTTAGGCCTACTTACGATTGGCTTAACTTTCCTATCCTTCAAACACCGCTCCGCCAAACCCACCCTTTTTTGGGGATCTTGCCTGGCACTCGTCCTTGTCATTTTCCAAGGCATTCTTGGCGGCGTGACTGTTCTTAAGCAAATCTCTCCACACGTCAGCACAGTTCACCTGATCACCAGCCAAATCTACCTAGCAATTCTCCTGTGGCTTTGCCTTAAGAGTCGATTTGAAAGCGCCGGAATCATTCACTTTAATCAAATCAACCCAAAGATCACAAAGTGGCTCAACATCGCCATTGCTATCTTTTTAATTCAAGTCATCCTTGGCGCTATTGTTCGTCATTCGGGCGCTGGAGTGGCTTGCGGTTTAGGCTGGCAATCTGCTCTCAAATGCCTAAATTCAGTTACCGGTGAACCCACCTGGTGGCCTGACACCTTGTTGGCCAAGGTTCAAATGAAGCATAAATTCTGGGGCTTCTTCACATCGCTTGCCTTAGTGGGCTCCACAATGCCGTTTTTAAAATGGGCCAAACGAAACCACGTTCGATCCATTCGCCTTGCCATTGTTGGCATTCACATCACACTTCTTCTTCAAATCGTGGTGGGAATGATGGCCATTGGCACCTCACTTTCAAATCACTCTGTCCTCACACATGTCTTTCTAGCCATGGTGATTTGGTCTTTTCTGATTTTCCTAAGATTCAAAGCTCACCAGCTGAAGGGTAAAACGACTTGAGCGCACTCAAATCATGGTTTGAAGATTTTGCTGAACTTTCCAAGCTAAGACTTGGATCTTTAGTCGTTATTACAACTCTCATCGGCATCCTATTGGCTCCGGGATCCATGAGCTTCTTAGATGCCTTCATGACTATTATAGCCACTAGCTTGCTCGTCGCTGCCGCAAACATTTTTAATTGCGTGCTAGAAGTGGACGTTGATGCGCTAATGGAACGCACAAAAATGCGACCTCTACCCACCGGTAAGAGAACGAACAAAGAAGCGATTATCTGGGGTTCCTTTTTTGGAGCTGCCTCTCTGGCTATGTTGGCCATTTTTTCAAACGCAATCACAACCGCCCTTGGAGCTTTAGGTTTCATCACTTATGTAGCCTGCTACACGCCCTTAAAACGAATCTCCATGACAGCACTTTTTGTAGGCGCTTTTCCTGGAGCTATTCCGCCTGTAATGGGCTGGACGGCTTCGGCCAACTCCTTAAGTGTGACTGCCTGGATTCTCTTTGCAATCTTGTTCTTTTGGCAACTTCCTCATTTCATTGCCATCGCTATTTTTCGAGCCGACGACTACAAAAGAGCAGGACTCAAAACACTTCCTCAGTCCTTAGGAAATAAACAAGCTCGTTGGCATATGCTCATTTATGCAGCGGGACTGGTCTTCGCCAGTTTAGCTCCTGTGTTTTTTAGTGATGCCAGTAATCTCTACGGAATTGCAGCAGCCTTACTCGGATTTGTCTTCGTCGCATTGTGCGTCGCGGCACTCCAAGAGTTTGAAATTATAAGAAGAACCAGACTAGTTTTCTTTGCGACGTTAGTATACTTGCCAGTGATACTTGGTCTGTGGGTTTTTGACACCTTTTTGAGGAGTGCAGCAGGATGAATCAGAAATTAGTTCGTATACTTTTGAGCCTAGTCTTTTTAATGTCTTTCGGCTCGATGGCAAATGATAGGGAGATGCTTAACAAACAGCACCCTGAGGCCGATCAATTGCAAGTTCACACCCTTGGGCAAAGACCCGAATACGGTGGAGAAAGTTTTCTAGAGCGATACGGACCGCCTGAAAATATCACAGAGCACGGCGGCCATTTTGACGATGTGTTTGCCTATGTTTCTTGGGGCGTCTTAATCTTTTTCCTAGCGGTTGTTTTTGGTGTCGTCGGCTTTGGCTGGATGTATCGCTCCAAACCCGGCCGAAAAGCCTTTTACACCACTGGTCTTGCCGAAAAGAAATTCACCATGGTTTTGGACATTCTGTTCTTTATCACCATGGATTGCTATCTGATTTACTTCTCGGTCTATGATACAAAAAGATTTTTAATGACCGTCCCTCAAGGTCCAGAGGTCGTTGAGATACAAGTTATGCCCCAACAATGGGTTTGGAACTTTCGCTACAAAGGTGCGGATGGAGTCTTCAACACTCCCGACGACATTGTCACTGTTAACGAGATGTGGGTTCCCAACGGCAAGCAAGTCTCTTTACAAATTAAATCTAAAGACGTCATCCATGGCTTCATGGTTCCAAACGTTCGACGACAAGTAGACGCCATCCCTGGTCAGGTTTCCAGGATTTGGTTTAAACCTATCAAAGATGGCACTTATGAAATTGCCTGTATGCACCTTTGTGGAACCGCTCACTACAAAATGAAGGGTTTCATGAAAGTCGTAGACGAATCAGATTATCAAAACTGGTCACGCGAAATGTCCGAGTGGTCAGCAGCCAAATACGATCCCGATGATGCAAGAACTCATTGGGGCTGGCAGTGGGGTATATAATGAGCGACAACAAAAGCTTTCAAGATCTTTTTCACGCACACGACGATCATTTGCATGGAGAGCCTACCAGCTTCATCAGTAAATACATTATTTCTTATGATCACAAAGTGATCGCTAAGCAGTTTCTATTTTTTGGATTGTTTTGGGCATTTGTCGGGGCATTTATGTCGGTTCTCATACGCTGGGCATTGGCTTTTCCGGGTAAGGCTTTCCCCATTGTAGGCAGCTTGTTGTTTCCTCACACCGATGGAGTCATTCCTCCAGATGCTTACACTATGCTTTTCACGATGCATGGAACGATCATGATCTTTTTTGCAATCACCCCTATCCTTATTGGAACACTTGGAAATTTTTGCATCCCCTTGATGATCGGTGCTCGCGACATGCTTTTCCCATGGCTTAATATGGCTTCCTTTTGGATGACCTTTGCCGGTGGAGTGGTCATGTTCGCCTCCCTGTTTGTTCCCCTCGGAGCTTCTGCGGTGGGGTGGACTTCCTATCCTACTCTAGCGCATGCTCAATGGTCTCCAGGCTGGGGACACTCTCTTTGGATTATTTCTATTTTCTTAATGGGTAACGCTTCCATCATGGGGGCTATCAACTACATTGCAACGATTATTCGATTGCGCGCCCCAGGCCTCACGGCCGCCAAACTACCCCTGACTATTTGGGGTCTATTGCTTACGGCTGTTTTAAACGCCTTGTTTATCCCCGTATTAGCTGCAGGTCTTTTACTTTTGCTAATGGATAGAATGTTTGGAACAAGCTTCTACTTGGCAGCTGCTATTTCACAAAACGGCACCCAAGGTGACCCTATTTTGTATCAACATTTATTTTGGATTTTTGGCCACCCAGAGGTTTACATCATCATTTTGCCGGCTTGGGGAATGGTCAGCGACTTCTTAAGTTTCTTTTCTCGAAAGCCCGCTTTTGGAGCAAAATGGACCGCGGGAGCGTTTATATCGATCACGCTTTTGTCGACGGTCGTTTATGGGCATCACATGTTCACAACAGGCATGAGCCCACTCCTAACAGGAGCCTTCACAACTCTTACTTTATTAATCTCTATTCCGTCGGGAATTTTCTTCCTAAACTGGCTCGGAACTCTTTGGAGAGGAAACATACAATTTACAAGCCCTATGCTGTTTTCTCTTGGAGTGGTCATCACCTTCGGTATTGGCGGACTAACGGGTCTGCATTTAGGAGCAGTCCCAACAAACCTTCTTTTGCACAATAGCTACTTTGTTGTTGGGCATTTCCACCTAACCATGGCGGTTGCCTCACTTCTTGGAACTTATGCAGCGGTTTACTTTTGGTTCCCTAAAATGTTCGGGAAAATGCTTAGTGAAAAGCTTGCGAAGATCCACTTTTGGACTTCGTTTCTTCCCATCATGGTGATTTTCGTTGGAATGATGGTTGCTGGCTACGCTGGAATGCATAGACGAATCTACAATCCTTACGAATATACTTACCTGGAACACCTACTGTTCTTAAATAGATACATTTCACTTGCAGCATTCTTAGCCTTTGCCTCTCAGTTCATATTCTTGTTCAACTTCTTCTACTCTTGGAAAAAGGGTGAAGTGGCTGGTTCCAACCCTTGGAAAGTTGGAACTCTTGAATGGACGACTCCTACCCCAGTCCCAGTTCACAACTTTGATGTGATTCCAGAAGTCTTCAACGGACCTCATGAATTTTCTCACCCTAAATTGGGTGATTCTCGAGATTGGATTTCTCAAACAGAATATCTGGAAGGGATAAGCACTCCTGTATAGCCAAACCATACGCCCGGGGGCGTCTCTTGAAGGAGTTGATCCAAGAAAAAGCTCTAAGCTGAGTAACACCCAAATCTTGGCCATGATTACTTTGGCTTCTTGGGGAATGCTTTTTGGAACCTTTGTCTTGAGTGCAGGCTTAGCAAGAGTTCGCGCTTCCCAATGGCCGCCGGATGGAATCATAGGACTCGACGCCTACCTTCCCTCCATAGCAACCTTGGCGTTAATCTTGTCGTCCGTATTGATCCACAAAGGCTACATGCGTTTTGATAAAGAGAATCTCAAGGAGTTTAAATTTTACTGGGGCCTCGGCCTTTTAATGGGAGTCTTTTTTTTAGCACTCCAAAGCTATACCCTCATTGATTGGTACAGCAAAGGCGTTCGCGTATCTCAACATCTTTACGCATCGGTCATCTATGTATGGATTATCATCCATGGCTTACATATTTTAGGAGCACTAGGTGGTCTGTTTTATAAGTTTAAGAAGCCCAAAAGCGCAGCTTCGCTGCAAATTTGGGGTTGGTTTTGGCACTTTATTGATTTGGTATGGTTAGCAATGTTTCCCCTTTTGGTTTTTTAGGGGATTGAGGATAAGAGACTATGAAGAACAAAATTTCCCATCATCTGTTTTTGGCTTTAACTGCAATTTTTGTTTTGTCTTGCACATCACAAACCTTTGATCAGCCACAAGAGTTCGCTACGGGCTTTGTGTCCGCTGAAACGCTCAATTTAGGTCACGACACCTACATGCAGTATTGTATGCAATGTCACGGCGTCAATGGAGATGGCCAGGGTCCTGCAGCTCAAGGATCAGAGCCGCTTCCCAGAAATTTTAAGTCAGGAATTTTCAAGTTTGGATCTGTCTCTAGTGGTGAACTTCCCAGCGACTACGATTTGAAAAAGACTATTCGATACGGCCTCCGCGGAACTCCTATGCTTCCATGGGATATTTCCAACGAACGTCTAGACGCTGTAGTTCAATACATCAAAACCTTCTCTCCGAGATGGAAAGAAGAAAAGCCCGGAACTCCACAGGAGTTAACAGAAGATCCATGGCCCGCCAAAGGTGAAGGCTATAAAGAAATGGCAATATTACAGGGCAAGAAGGTCTATCACGGCTTTGCTCAGTGCTATACTTGCCACCCTTCTTACGCGAGCGTCGAAGAAATTAATCAATACAGCAAAGAACTCACAGGGAACGGAGTTAATTCCATCAGAGAAAACCCCCACCTATCCACACTTCTCGACTCCTCGCACGAGGTTAAAATTATGCCCCCCGACTTCACGAAGAACTACATTAAAACTGGCGGAGAAATTTCAGAGATATACAGAATTTTGGGAGCCGGAATTGGCGGAACGGCCATGCCTGCCTGGAAAGGCCTCCTTTCCCCAAAAGGAGACAACGCCGAATCTGAGCAGAACATATGGGCGCTGTCTTATTACGTGAATTACCTTCATGGATTGAAATATGACATGAAAGCACGAAAAGACTTTTTTACTCGATAGTGAAAAAAACCAAAATAGATCGAGATTACTTTCTAAATTACGCTGGCTCTAAAAAGCCTTACGACAAAGTCTACAACGACCACAGCTATGCGGCCGAGTGTATTGAGCTGTTTCAACAAGAAGAAGCTCCCAAGTTGAATCGAATCTGTGTCTTAGGAACGGCCACTGGGAAGGTTTTAGAAGATTTTCAAAAAGCTTTTGCTATCTATCCTTATGGTTGCGAAATCAACAATTGGGCCTGGGACCAGATTCGCCCAAAATTAAAAGCCCGCATAAGGAACCTAGATATGCGGGAATATGTTCCCATGATGCTCGAGAGAAAATTTCAATGTGATTTGGTTTTTTCCAACTCTTTTATCTATCTAGATGAAAGTGACCTCGACCCACTTTTCAAACAATTGAGCCACATGACTAAGTATATTCATTTTAGCTCTAGCTTTCTGGGCGATGCCTGCCCAGACCCCTACCGGAAGCTCCTAAAGTCCTTAGCGTGGTGGGAAGATAAGCTCGAAAAGTTTGGATTTACTCACCGCCGAACGATTTTCGGAAAGCCCAGTTACCTTTGGTCGCTTAAATAGAACTTCTAAAAAACTTTAGATTCTTCCTTACTTACAGGGGCCTAGCTCAATTGCTTTGACTGAAGATGCCGGCTCTTCTCGACATCAAGTGGGTAAATTCAGGGGCTTGTGTCTTGTAAAGTTTGTGTAAAGCTGTCCGAGGATTCCGCAACGTTGCAAGATTTTGAGCATAAAGTATTGAACATTCTTATAC